>JAEEGH010013766.1_pt1 | contig 17881 bp, 20 predicted proteins | sample 9134181 | NCBI WGS metagenome assembly JAEEGH01 (sample SAMN16246544, study PRJNA631951) | gut metagenome | biome: gut microbiome; feature: rumen; material: DP-attached | host: Bos | place: Iran: Karaj | collected 2018-10 | reverse complement strand
TTCGCGAGCAGTGTTTTACCGGTTCCGGGAGGTCCCACAAGGATAGCGCCCTTGGGGAGCTTTGCGCCTATCTCGGTATATTTTCCGGGATCGTGAAGGAAATCAACGAGCTCGGTAAGGCTTTCCTTTGCCTCATCCTGTCCCGCAACATCCTTGAACGTGACGCCCGTCTGCTTTTCCACATAGACCTTGGCATTGCTCTTTCCAACGCCCATTATTCCGCCGGCGTTTCTCGAAGCCATGCGGTACATGAGGAAAAGGAAGAGGAAAAGCCCGCCGAACATTATGACAAATTCGAGCACAGTCGCAAGGATGGCGGATTTTCCGTCATCGCTTATCCGCGTGTAGCTCACGCCCGCGGCTTCGCATCTTGCCTGCAGCGCATTTCCGTCTTCAAGGATGCCTGTGTAATATGTTACAGTGTAGTTGTTGATCTTTTGCTCTTTCGGAGTGACGACGATCTTTCCGCTGTCGGAGAATATCTCCACTTTTTCGATGGCGCCGTTTGCGAGATAGTTCACAAACTGGTCGTAGGTGATCTCCTTCGTGGTTCCGTCTTCGATGGAGTGGCTGAGCACTCTCCACCAGATCAGCATGAAGATTGCGGCAATGATGCAGATTATGATGCCGTTCCTTGTCTGCTTATTGCCCTTCTTGTTGCCGTCGTCCTTCCTGTTTCCGTTATTTATGTCCATTTATGTCTCCCGTGTTCAGTCTTTTAAAAAAACAATATTGATTTTATCATTATACCCCGATATTGTCAAAAATCTGTGTCCTCAGCATTAATTTTTTACAGATCCGAAATCAAGGCGCACATAACTCTCGTCTGTTCCCGCGAGAGCCTTGTATTTTTCGGCCTTTTCCTTATTTCCGTTTCTTGAGAATACCTGATAAAGGATGTGGTCTATCTCCGCAGCCCTTACCGGATAGTTCGCATAATCCTTTTCAAATTCCATGATATCACTGTCTTCACCGGAATCCGCCGCCGCTTTCACCGTAACGCAGAGGGCTTCGAGATATTCCGCGCCGTAAGACACGGCCGCTCTTTTCTCGAAAAAAGGCCTTGCCGCCGCAAAATCCTTTGCTCCGCCGCTGAAATACAATTCTTTTGCATACATGGAAAACAGTCTGTCTGACATCTGTCCGTCATTTTCCGAAAGTACCTTCAGAAAAGCCTTGAAATCCCTTCCCGCATGGTTTTCGTGAGGCTCGTGTATGATCCTTATGTCGGAATCAAAGACCACGGGCAGGGTGCGCACGGTTTCGTGGATGGGATCGATCCATGTAAACGTGCGGAGCCTTTTAAAAAGCTTCGGGCGAAGCTCGTCAAGGTCGTTGTAAGCCATGTTCCTGTCGGCAGGATTCACATAGTGCATCTGCACGATCTCGATCTCCGGAAGAATAAGCTCTTTTAAGGTCTTAAATGCCTTTCTGTTATCTTCATCGATGAATTCGTCGGCATCCGCGGAATAGATATAGTCGCATGTCGCAAATGAGAACGCATGATTTCTTGCTTTTGAGAAATCACCCGTCCATTTAAAATCATACACTCTGTCGGTGAACTGCCTTGCAATGTCCTTTGTTCCGTCATCGGATCCCGTGTCCACGACCACTATCTCATCGGCGATGTCCTTAAGGCACCCGAGGCATCTTGCAAGTCTTTCCTCTTCATTTTTTACGATCATGCAGACACTTATGGTGGCCATTACTGTCTTCCTCTGTCCTGAGTGAGGATCTCACGCATTTTTCTGAGTGCCTTTCCTCTGTGGCTTATGGCATTTTTCTGCTCCGGGCCTATCTCTGCCGCAGTTTTTTCGTATTCAGGCACCATAAAGATCGGATCGTAACCAAAGCCGTTGTGTCCCTTCTGCTCCCATCCTATGTAGCCTTCAAATGTCTCCCGCACCACTTCCTCGCGGCCGTCCGGCCACACGGCGGCAACGGCGCAAACATAGCGGGCTGTCCGCTTTTCCTTTGGCACATCTTTAAGCTTGTCTAATATATAGTTGTTCTTGTAGTCGTAATCGGTGTCGTGTCCCAGAAAACGCGCGGAGTAGATGCCGGGCGCTTTGTCCATATAGTCGATCTCAAGCCCGGAATCGTCCGACAGCGTAAGATTTCCCGAAAGCTTTGCCACCGCTCTTGCCTTTATCAGAGCGTTTTCTTCAAAGGTGGTGCCTGTCTCCTCAACGTCGAGGTCGATCCCGGCGTTCTTTGAGGAGATAATGTCAAAGCCTGTGTTTTCCATGATCTCCCGAATCTCTTTCAGTTTATTGTTGTTACCGGTCGCAAAGATAAGTTTTGTCATCTTCAGTTTCCTTTTTCAAGATATTCATAAGCCGCATGAATTGAGTCATATATGGCTTTTGCGGCATTTTTTCTGTTGTTTTCGTCTTTTATGAGTTTCAGGTCGTTTTTGTTTGAGATGAAACACACTTCAAGGAGCGTCACAGGCACTTTTGAATTTCTGATTATCCTTATGTCGTCTCCCGAAACGATGCCTCTGAGCTTTGTGCCGAGAGCAGACGCCAGATTTGCCACGCAGAGCCTTGCAAGGCTTTCGGAATTGAATCCGTTTCCCAAGCCCTGTGTGGTGCTGTAGAGCGCCTCGGTGCCGTTTCCTTCTTTGGACGTGGAAGCATTGCAGTGGACGCTGATAAAAAGATCCGCGTCAACGCCGTTTGCGAGGGCCACTCTGTCGTCAAGCGACGGATAGGTGGAAGCCGTCCTTGTGTAAAAGGCCTTGATATCAGGATCATTGTCGAGGAGTTCTTTTAAATGCAGGACGATGTCCAGGTTTATATCATCTTCCCATGTCTTTCCGTCACAGCCCGGAGCTCCGGGGTCTTTTCCGCCGTGTCCGGCGTCTATCACAACGATCCTGTCATAGATTTCTTTTGGTCTTTTAAGCGAAATGACATAGTAACCGCCGATGTTGTATGTCCTGAAGCACCAGTGTTCCTTTGTCACCATAAGGATGTCCGCGGTGCGGTTTTCCTGTGAGAACGTCATCGACATGTTCTCCACAAGGTCATAGCTCACCTCGTTCCAGCCGCCGTTCAGCGACTTTTCGCCGTCTATCCTGTATACATCCGCAGGTGAAAGGTCGTTTTTGTCCTTTACATATTCGGCGCTCACTTTTATCGTCCTGGTCAGAAGGTCTTCAGTCACGGAAAACATACTGTTTGCGGGCTTTTTTATCACAATGCATCTTTCTCCCGCAACGTTCATAATCCTTTCCGCGACATCGCCGAAAAGCATGTCATAGACGGTAGTTCCCTTTGTTTCTATGGTCTCTGTGTCTGTTGATGCAAACTCCTCCCAGACATTTACCTGCTGCTCTTCTTCTTTGGTGTTTTCCGTTTCATCGGAAAATATGATCACGGGTTCGGGGCTTATGAGCACGGTCTCATCGGTATCCGTTTCAAGCTTGTCATCAAGCACGGGAACCTCTTCAAGCTCCACAGGCTTCCTTGTCCCGGCCATAACATAAGTGCCGCCCATTTCTGTCACATAAAGCTCCCTGGCGGCGGAAAGAAAAAACACGATCGCGGTCAATGCAACCGTTATCTTTGTTATTTTTTTAAGCAGCATTTCTTCTTTCATATGCTTATAATCCATCAAACAAGCCGAAAAGTCAACCTTGACTTATGTTTATTTTGCATTTAGAATGAAAAAAAATCATTAAAGGAAAAATCATGGAAAGCTTTGAATTTATCTGCCCCTGCCATTTTGGTCTGGAGGCTGTCCTGAAAAAAGAGATAACCGACCTGGGATACACCATTACCTCTGTTGAAGACGGAAAAGTATGCTTTTCGGGCGATGTGAACGCCTTCGCCCGTGCGAACATCTTCTTAAGGACCGCGGAGCGCGTGCTCCTGAAGGTGGGTTCTTTCCGCGCGGAAAGCTTTGAAGACCTGTTCCAGGGGACAAAAAGCATCCCGTGGGAAAGGTATCTTCCCGAAGACGCCAGGTTCTGGGTCGCAAAAGCAAATTCCGTAAAAAGTAAAGTATTTTCCCCTTCGGATATACAGTCCGTCATGAAAAAAGCGATGGTCGAACGCATGAAGGAGCACTATCACACCACCTGGTTCAACGAGACCGGCGCTTCCTTTCCCGTCCGCGTTTCCATCTTAAAGGACATTGTTACCGTGGGGCTTGACACCTCGGGAGAATCCCTTCACAAACGCGGCTACAGAAAAATGATCGCAAAGGCCCCGATAGAAGAAACGCTCGCAGCGGCGCTCATCATGCTCACTCCCTGGAACAGGGACCGCATCCTTGTGGATCCTTTCTGCGGGAGCGGCACCATTCCCATAGAGGCCGCCATGATCGGCCTCAACATCGCTCCGGGCATGAACCGTGAGTTCCTCGCGGAAAGCTGGACCGGACTGATACCCAAAAAGTCATGGTATGCCGCTGTCGAGGAGGCAAACTCAAAGATCATCACCGACTGTGAACTGAACATCCAGGGATATGACCTTGACAACGAAGTGATAAAGGCCGCGCGCCAGAACGCGGAAGATGCCGGAGTTCTTGAGCACATCCACTTCCAGCAGCGCGATGTAGCGGACCTGAGAAACCCCAAAAAGTACGGTTTCATCATCACAAACCCTCCCTACGGCGAGCGTCTTGAGGATCTAAAAACTCTCCCCGCGCTCTACAGGACCATCGGAGAGAGTTTCAAAGGTCTTGATTCATGGTCGATGTTCCTCATCACAAGCTATGAGGACGCGCTTAATGCCCTGGGGCTTACTCCGGACAAAAACCGCAAGATCTATAACGGTATGATAAAGACCTATTTCTATTCATTTATGGGACCTAAACCTCCGAAAAGAAACCGGCAAAATCCCGAATGACCTGTTCCTTATCGAATTCATTGAGGAGTTCGTGCCTGTCACCCTTGTAAAGCTTACATCTTACATTGGTGAAGCCGAGCTCCTTATATTTTGCGTAAAGCGCCTCAACGCCTTTTCCGTAGCTTCCCACAGGGTCTTCCGTTCCGGAAGCTATGAATATCGGGAGATCCTTTCTTGTGGCTCCGATATTTGACGCGGCATGGCCGGTGATCCAGATGAGATCTCTGTAAAAGCTTGCGGTGCAAAGGAATCCGCAGTATTTGTCCTTTATGTACTCATCCACAATCTTTTCGTCTTTTGTGAGCCAGTCAAACGGCGTTCTCTTTCTGTCCCTGTTGTATTCCTTGTTGTTGAACATGACGTTGTTCAGGAATTTCGATCTGTGGCGCGGCCCTGTGAGGCAGGTCACGATGTTTGCGAGCGCAAGTCCCGAACTGCATACCGCGGCCGGCATATAGCCCGTGCCGCAGATGAGCGCGCCGTCGATGTCATCAAAGCGCTGTATCACATTCCTCGCTATGAGCGAACCCATGCTGTGTCCGAAAAGGAAGCACTTTCCGCCCCGCCTGTTCTCTTTTACGTATTTAAGCGCCGCAACTGCGTCCTCGATGACGAGCTCGTACCCTTTTTTCTTTCCGAAAAAACCCAGATCCTCGTCCGGAGTACTTAAGCCATGGCCTCTGTGGTCGTAGGTATAGGCGTCAAAGCCCGCATCGTTCAGGCCTTTAAAGAAACCCGCATACCTTTCGAAGTGCTCCGCCATTCCGTGAAGAATGAGCACCGCGCCCTTCACGTTTTCCTCACTTGTTGCGAACATGTGAAGAGTTATCTCACGTCCGGCAGCGCCCTTGCATTTCAGTTTCCGCTCTTCCATTCTGTCCCCTCCTTAAAGAAACATTTTTCCTTCTCGTGCTTATAAAATAAGGACCGCGTAACGGTCCCTACGGTTTCGGTATTAAAGATTGCAGGCCTCAACGGTATGGAGCACGGAATCCTTTGTGACCGGCTTTACCAGATAGTCGTTCACATGGAATCGCCATGCATCGAGCGCATATGCCGAATTGTCGGCCATAAGGCTCACGCGTATGTTCTCGTTCCTGTCCCTGAGCTCTCTGGTGAGAGCAAAGCCCGTCGTGGAGTCCATTTCAACATCCGCAAAGCAGATGTCGACCTGTTTGCTCTCGGCGTAGCTTAACGCATGGTCGGGATTATCAAACCCCACCACCACGTCCTTCGGGAAAACGGAAGCCACGCAGCTTATGAGCTTTCGCAATTCCTTTTTATTGTTTTGTACTAACATTATAACCAAATCCAGGTACCTCTGTGTCAAGTCTAAAAAGTAATCCCTAGGACTCAAAATCCACACCCGGCGATTATATCCAAACCAGTCCAACAAAAGTACAACAGATCAAAGAAATTTTTAAAATCATCTTCTGCTCTTTTCCAGAAGGTCCGCGTTTGTCATCTCAGCCCAGCTGTACTGAGCCATATACTCGCCTCTGTAAGAGTTGATGGCTATGACATCACCCTTGTAAAAATCATAGACATCGCATTTGATCTTTGTAATGTCGACCGCGATATGATTCCAGGTCTTTATTATGATGTTTCCGGCGCCCAGTTCTTTAAGCGTCTTTTTCATGCTGGATATTACCGCATGTGCCTGATTGAGCGTTGTTTTGTCGTTTGGTCTGTCTTCCCACAGGATGCTCACTATCTCACCCGTGGTGATCGCCGCGCCATTCCTGTCAATGAGATAAGCAAACAGTTCTTTTGCTTTTTCTCTCTGGAACGAAACCGGCCTGTTGTCTATGAACAGTTCGAAATTTCCGAATGTCTGCACCCTTATTTCCTTCGGTGCCAGCTGATCCTGGCTTCGCCAGTCTTTGTTTATGGCATCGAGCGTTTCGATTATCTGAGCCGCTTCCACCGGTTTCAAAAGATATCCGTTTGCGTGCAGCTTATACGCATCGTAAGCATACTCGCTGTATGCGGTACAGAAAACGATCTTTGTATCCGGCTGGGCTTCTTTCAGCTTCTTTGCAAATTCTATGCCGGTGATACCTCGCAGATTGATATCGAGAAAAGCATAATCAAGCACTTCCCCGTGTGCTTTAAGATCAAGCACATAGTTAAGTGCGTCATCGGATGTCTCGTATCCTACGACCTCATCATCTTCAAATATTTTCTTAAGCTCAACGAGCATGTCATCAAGTATGAGCCGCTCGTCATCAAGAGCAAGAATATTCATCACAGTCCTCCGCCCCTCGGTGATGGATGTAGTTTAGCATTAAACTTCGGCGGAAACAACAGATTTAGATTTATTTAAGAAAAGTATCAGTCTTCGTTAACGTTTTCGTTAGCCTCATTAACTTCCTCTTCAGATTCTTCAGGATCATGCCGTTTCGACGCTATTTTTTTGTCTATCCTCCGGCGCAGATGTCTCAAGGGTCTCGAGAACAGAAAGCCGATGCAGGCGCCGGTCACATTGAGGATCACGTCGTCTATGTCGCAGACGCCCCGCAGCGTGAAAAGCTGGATGATCTCTATCGAAAGATCTATGATGAGGAGCATCCTGAAAAACCGTGGGAAATACCTGAACCGCACTTTTATCGCGGGCAGGAAAAGTCCCAGAGGGATAAAGAAAAGCACGTTTCCGAAAAGGTTCATATATACTTCGGGCCACCCGTAGCCTTTCAGTATGACCTTGACATATCTGATGAGCTGGACGAACGGGATGTAATTCAGATGGTACCTGAGGTTCTGGATATAGGAGCCGTAAGAATTTGTCGTGGGACGTACGAAAAGAAGATATACGCCGATCAGGCCGTATATCGCAAACAATATCTTGTATATCAGTATCCTCTTATTTCTGTCCAATCTTGATCACCCTCGGTCAGGCCTTATGGCCTCCGATCTGTCCGTTCCTTTCGATCGTGGTCGCGCCTTCCCTGAAGTTCAGCCCTTTAAGGACGGCGTTCTTTCCGAATCTGTTATGTATCTCTATAAGCGCTTCCTGCATGTTCCTTTCGCGTCTGTCCTCTTCTTCCGCCTTTTTTCTGGCTTCCTCGTCATTGGAAGGGTCCGGGAAAAGTTCAAGCTGCTCGAAGCACTCTTCTTTTTTTCTTTTTTCGGCGATCCTTTCGGGGATCACATTGCTTGCCACAACGCTGACACGTCTTATGGTAAGCATGGGATCGGCGATCCGCTCAAAGATCGCGGACGCGGCTTTCATGATCTGCCTGGTCGATGACGTATAGCCGGAAAGATTTTCCGAGCCGTGCGCAGGTTTCGGCACGGGACGTCCGTATCTGTCGTAAGTCACTTCACCTTTATAAGCCGTCTGTTTTGCACTGTCTTTCAGGTTTTCGGTGTCGTAACCCACATCCAGCACTATCTGGTTCGTCACAAGCCGTTTTTCCACAAGGCTGAGCGACAGAACGTCAGCCATCTCGGCCACTATCACTGCGCCCTTCTCATGGTCGTACGGTTCTTTTAAGACCTGACCGTGCCCGAGAGAATTGTTTTCCGGCCTGTAAGCCTTGATATCCTTTATCCGCACAGGTTCATAGCCCCATGCATGGTCAATGAGGAGCTCGGCATTTACGCCGAAAAGCCTGTAGAGCAGATCCTCGTTGTAGTAATCGTTTTTCTTTCCGAGAGAGCATCTTGCGACGTCTCCCATGGTGGTCATGCCGTATTTTGCAAGCTTTCTCGCGGTCCCCGCGCCGACTCTCCAGAAATCCGTGATCGGCGTATGATCCCAGAGCATGCGGCGGTATCCCTGTTCATCAAGCTCCGCTATCCTCACTCCGTCCTTGTCGGCAGGAATGCGCTTTGCCACTATGTCCATAGCGATCTTGCACAGGTACAGGTTTGTCCCTATGCCCGCGGTAGCAGTGATCCCCGTTTCCGAAAGGACCTCACGGATCATCTTTACAGCAAGCTCGTGCGCTGTGAGTTTGTAAGTATTAAGATACCCGGTGACATCCATGAATACCTCGTCAACGGAGTAGACATGGATGTCCTCGGGAGCTATGTATTTGAGATAAATGTCATAGATGCGGCTGCTGTAGTCCATATAAAACGACATCCTGGGAGATGCGGTTATATAGTCGACGGAAAGCGAAGCGTCCGAATCAAGCTCGTCGGAATTTGCGGAAGATCCCGAAAAAATGCCGCCCGGAGCTTTTTTTGCTCTTTCGGCGTTTACTTCCTTTACACGCTGCACCACTTCAAAAAGTCTTGCGCGCCCCGGAATGCCGTATCTTTTTAGCGAAGGAGACACCGCAAGGCAGATGGTCTTTTCCGTCCGCTCCGCGTCAGCAACGACAAGATTCGTCTTAAGCGGATTTAAGTTTCTTTCGACACATTCCACGGAAGCATAGAAGGATTTCAGATCTATGGCAATATATGTCCTGTTCTCCGCCATGTCCGCCTCCGCTTTAAAATCCGTTTTACAGTTCTATGAGTTCTTTTCTCGAATGAGCGAAATCCTCATATCCGTCGGCTGTCACAACGAGCATGTCCTCTATGCGGACGCCTCCGAAATCGGGGATATATATTCCGGGCTCGACCGTGATGATCGTGCCGGGTTCGATGATGTCCTCTTCTTTTACGGAAAATCTGGGATCTTCGTGGATCTCAAGACCTACGGAATGACCGAGTCCGTGTCCGAAATATTCGCCGTATCCGGCTTCAGTGATGATATCTCTGGCTATCTTGTCATATTCCTTGCCGGGCTTTCCGGGCTTAAGGCCTTCGATGACCGTGGTCTGAGCCTTGAGAACGATGTCGTAGATCTCTCTCTGTTTTTTGGAAGCCTTGCCGACAACAACGGTCCTCGTCATGTCAGAGCAGTATCCGTGGTAAACGCATCCGAAATCCATGGTGACAAAATCACCGGCTTCGATCTTTTTGTCGCCGGGCTCCGCATGAGGCTTTGCGGTGTTAAGACCCGAAGCCACGATGGTCTCAAAGGAAAGCTTTTCAGCTCCGTTGCACTTCATGATATATTCAAGCTTTGCGGCGATCTCAAGCTCTGTCTTTCCGGGCTTAAGATGTCCAAGGATCTCGTTGAACGCGATGTCTCCGATGTGCTCAGCCTGACGGAGGCATGCGATCTCTTCGTCGGTCTTTATGCGGCGGAGTCTTGTGAGCTCGTCTGTGATGGGGATGAATTCCGGAACCTCGAGTTTTTTGCTGAAATTGAGATAATCCGCATAAATGAACTGCTTTGACTCAAAGCCGAGTTTTTTGATGTCCTCGCTTTTGATCACTTCGTTGATGCAGGCAGTGTATCCTTTGGAAACTGATATCTCCACAACATTGAAATCGGGAGCCTGGGCCTTTGCGGCGACCGTATAGCGTGAATCGGTGAAGAGCGTGCAGGATGCTTTTGTGATGAGAAGAAAACCTGTAGCGCCGGTAAAGCCCGAGATATAGCGCATATTAAAACCGTCCGAGACAAGGACCGCGTCAAGTCCCTTGTCCTCAAGTATCTTTTTTACTTTTTCGATAATGCTCATGGAATATTCCCTCCTGTGTTACTTTTTTGTCAGGATGCAAGTTCTGACGTAACGAATCTATTATACAAAAAATCCGTTGGTTTTCAACGGATTTTTTAAATCTTCATCTGTTGCATCTGTTTTTGCAAAAACATCTGAACAAAAGCACTATCGGCGCTTCCAGAATGCGTTTTAAATGTATCTGTATCTCCTCTTTCGGTCCAATGCGCTTCACGAGAAAACTTTTTATCCCGGACAGATTTGCGCCTATGATGTCCGTAAAAATCTGGTCTCCCACGAAAACAGTATTTGACGCTTCGGTCCCCATCGCCTCGCAGGCCTTAAGATATCCCTCTTTCTTTGGTTTTCCCGCTTTGTAGATATAGACTGCGCCAATCTTCTCATTAAAGCTTTTTACTCTCTGTTCTCCATTGTTTGAAAGGAAACAGATTCGATACCCCAGTTTTTTCAGCTCATCCATGAGCTCAAGCGCTCTGTCGTTTGCCGGCGCTCCGTGGCACACCAATGTGTTGTCTATGTCAAATATCACGCCTCTCATCCCCTCGTCGTACAGCTTTGCATAGGGCACGGAGTAGGCCGATCTGTAATAGTATCCCGGAAATAAAAATGCCATGTCTCATCCTTACAACTTGTTTTTATAGATTTGCAGACGATTTTATCACAGATCCCGATATTTTTCTACTGTCTGTTTTCGATCACCCGCAGCACAAGATATGCGATCGATGCATACAAAAGTGCGATCAGGCATACCGCTATATTCGGCCCGAGAGCCTTGATGTCGGACATGTTTCCAAGGACGTACACGATCTGGATCAGCGTAAACATAAGTCCCGCGAGGCACACGGTCTTTCTTAAAAAAGTGACCGCAGTACCCTTTCTTATGCTTCCCGACAAAAGGAGCAGGCCCCCTTCGGCAAGCACAAGCATCAAAAGCGAAGGGGCATCGATAAATCCCGTCAAAAAAGCCTTATCCGGAAACGTTTCAGCCAGCATATACGGCATGATCAATCCGACAAGAAGCATCAATACTCCCAATACCGCGAACAGTATCCCCAGCTTTTTGTTGCCCTTATTTTCTTTAAGGAGCATGATCATATTTTCCTCAGCCTTGCCCGTATACTCGTTCTCAGGCAGTTTCTCACCCGACAGGAGTTCGTTTATGCTTATACCGAGCAGACCGCAGAGTGGCTGCAGGTTTTCTATGTCCGGCAGACCGTTCCCCGTTTCCCATTTGGATACCGTCTTGTCGCTGATGCTTAAGTTTTGAGCAAGTTCCTTCTGTGTCATCCCTTTTTCGTTCCTAAGGCTCTTGATAAAATTCCCCACCTTCTGATAGTCCATACGTGCCTCCTTAAATCCCTGCCGGGTCGTCTGTCACATTCAGTTTATGTGAAATGACCGTAGAATTCAACCCACGGACCGCAGAAAATGAAAAACAGCGTGTATACTCCTCGCAGAGCGTAACTCCATGAACCGTGGAGAGTACCGAATATAATTATAATCCACTACGAAACATATTTTTTGTCGTTCGTAGTGGATTATAACGCATACCCCCGCTTGATTGACATTTTTTTAACCCTGTTTGTCCTTGTATTTTTCAGAGTGACTTGTTATAATACTTTCTGTTCGTAAATTTCTTGTATAATAATACAAAATATCTGGAGGCTATCATGGACAATAAGTATATCGATTTTTCCCTTAAGGGAAAGGTTGCTCTGGTCACAGGCGCATCTTACGGCATCGGATTTGCCATCGCGAGCGCATATGCTCAGGCAGGCGCCACCATCTGCTTTAATGACATCAAGCAGGAACTCGTTGACAAGGGTCTTGCGGCTTACAAGGAAGCCGGCATCGAAGCCCACGGCTATGTATGTGACGTTACCGACGAAGCAGCCGTTAACGATCTTGTTGCAAAGATTGAGAAGGAAGTCGGCGTGATCGACATCCTTGTAAACAACGCAGGTATCATCAAGCGCATCCCCATGACCGAGATGACCGCCGAGCAGTTCAGACAGGTCATCGACGTTGACCTCAACGCTCCTTTCATCGTTTCAAAGGCTGTCATCCCTTCGATGATCAAAAAGGGCCACGGCAAGATCATAAACATCTGCTCCATGATGAGTGAGCTCGGACGTGAGACCGTTTCCGCTTACGCTGCTGCTAAGGGCGGATTAAAGATGCTCACACGTAACATCTGCTCCGAATACGGCCAGTACAACATCCAGTGCAACGGCCTCGGTCCCGGATATATCGAGACACCTCAGACCGCACCTCTTCGTGAGATTCAGCCCGACGGTTCCCGTCATCCTTTCGACCAGTTCATCTGCGCAAAGACACCCGCAAACCGCTGGTTAAAGGCAGAGGAGCTCACAGGTCCCGCTGTATTCCTTGCTTCCGAAGCATCAAATGCCGTAAACGGTCACATTCTCTATGTAGACGGCGGTATTCTTGCTTACATCGGAAAGCAGCCCCAGTAAGTGTTTTAACCATAATAAATTCAGCCCCGGATATGCTCCGGGGCTTGTTTTTTATGTATTCTTTCAGTCCTCTCCCACAAGGTGCACGGTCTTGTAATCATGATGTGTTGCGGGAAGGAATCTGTTCAACACATCCGATGTAGGTATCTTAAGGCTCGAAGTACACACGCAGGGATGGCATCCGATATGGTCGAACTTCAGCACATCTTCATCGATCAGGAGCTGCACCATGTTTTCCTTATCGTTCATTACTCCCATGATGCTCGCGGAACCGGGCTCAATGTCAAGGTATTTCAGCATATCTTCCGGTTCGGCAAAAGAAAGCCTTGAGGAATTTATCTGCGCAGACAGTTCCTTTGTTTTGAACTTCTTTTCGCCCGGCATGAGGAGCAGGTAAAATGCAGTTTTCTGGCGATTGCAGAGAAACAGATTTTTGCAGATCATGATATCAAGCACCTTTGCGACCTCATTGCATGCTTCCATGTTTGGCGTTGCCTCGTGATCCACTCTTTTATATTCTATCCCGAGACTGTCGAGAAGCTCATATGTCCTGACTTCCCTCGGCAGACGCCCTGTTTTGTCCTTCGGACTTCCTTCAAACACTTCCATTTTTGTACCTTTCGATCGTTTATTCAAACGCAGCCTCAAGAAGCGTTGCGTCTTTAAGCGTACAGTAAAGAGCTCCTCCATCGAGGTATGTGGTGTATTCTCCCATCACCACTATCTCCATCCCCTCTTCAGGGTAATCATCGGGGTAGCTGCAGCCTTCGAGCGTAAATTCCATGCCCTGTGCGCAGCATGCGGTCGCATCCTTTATAATGCAATAGTAATAGTCTATTCCCGTATAATCATCATGATACACGGAAAATATCCCTTTCATTTTTATGATCTTTCCCATGTATCGGTCAGGGTCGCTCATCATGCCGAAGACCTCGGAATAGACCATAGTTGCGGAAAGTTCCGTAAGATCCACATCGACGTCTCGTGGTTCTGACGGATCTTCGGCCGGAGCCTCGGGTGCGTCGGCCGGAGTGATCTCAGGAGTTTCAACAGGTGTGCTCTCAGGAGTTACCGCAGGTGTGATCTCCGGTGTTTCTGTTGGAGTTTCGGCAGGCTTTTCGGTCGGTTTTTCGGTCGGTGTGACGGCCTCCGTGGCCTTTTTTCCCGATGCCTCTATCTGAGCGTTTATAACATCATTTACGGCAGATGTTCCACTGCCCTGTCTTTTTGCGGTTCCGCCCTCCTTACCGCATCCTGCAAGTATCAGCAGAACCAGAACAAGCATTGCGATCCTTAATACCTTTTTCATGCACGTGCCCCCATCACTTTTTCCGCAACGCAGCAGATCGCAAACATCGCAACGTCTGCGGCAACTATTGTTGAGCCTACGGGCGTTCCCGCAAGTATGGATATCAAAAGGCCTGCCAGGGCGCATATCACTGAGATTATCGCAGAGCATACGGTAACGCTCTTAAAATTTTTGTAAAGCTTCATCGATGATAATGCAGGGAAAATGACAAGCGCCGAGATAAGGAGCGATCCCACGAGATTCATCGCAAGTACTATTATCACGGCAATAACGGTAGCAATAAGGAGGTTATATGCATTTGTCCTTATTCCTGCGGCCTTGGAAAAGGTCTCGTCAAATGTTATCGCAAAAATCTTGTTGTAAAACAGCACAAATATCAGCAGCACCATCACAGAAAGCGCGATGCAGAGCCACACTTCCTGCTTTGAGAGCGTAAGGATCGAGGTCGAGCCGAAAAGCGTGGAGCAGACGTCTCCGGAAAGATTTGACGATGTGGAAAAAATATTCATCAAAAGATAGCCGAATGCCAGCGAAGCAACGGATATCATCGCTATCGCGGCATCGCCCTTTATCTTTGTGTTCTGGCCTGTCCTCAAGAGCAGTATGGCGCTTCCTATCGTTATCGGAAGTACAAGGAGCATATTGTTTGAAACGTTTACAACGGTCGCAATGGCCATAGCACCGAAAGCCACATGTGAGAGTCCGTCCCCGATGAAGGAAAAACGCTTAAGTACGAGCGTCACTCCGAGAAGCGATGAGCACAGTGCGATCAACACGCCGACTATGACAGCATATCTTACGAACGGATATTGAAGATATAAAAACAGCTTGTCTATCATTTATCGTTATCCTCCGTTATAAGGATCGACTTACCGATCTCGCTCTTTAAAAACTGTTCCTTGGTCCCGAAGAACAGATCATTTCCCACATGCAGTATATGGCTTGCGTAGCGCAGAGCAGCGGAAACGTCATGGGAGATCATTATTATCGTTATCCCCTCTTCGTTCAGTTCTTTTATCAGCCTGTACATTCCTATCGTGGCATTCGGATCCAGCCCCGAAACGGGTTCGTCAAGCAAAAGTATCTTTCTTGTTGCACAAAGCGCTCTCGCAAGCAGCACCCGCTGCTGCTGTCCTCCGGAGAGCTCACGGTAACAGCGTCCCGCAAGGTCTGATATGCCCATGCGCTCCATATTTTTTTGGGCGATCTCTTTTTCCTCTTTGTTGTAAAACGGTCTTAAACCACATCTGGACTGGCATCCGGACAAAACTATCTCCTGTACGGAGGCAGGAAAATCCCTCTGTACCACGGTCTGCTGAGGAAGGTAACCAACCTCGTTGGCTTTGAGTCCTTCTCCCCGGATGACCTCCCCGCTCATGGGTGCTTTGAGCTCAAGCAGCGTCTTCATAAGAGTCGTTTTTCCCGAGCCGTTCTCTCCCACTATGCAGAGATAATCTCCCGCTTCAACTTTGAAATTCAGGTTTTCCGCTATGGTGCGGGATTCATAGCCCAGCGCCAGGTCCTTTACGGTTATAAGTGCCATGTTGCCTCCACTTAAGTCAAAATGTCTATTTCAGTGCTTCCTTAAGTACTTCGAGATTGTTCCTCATTATCGAAAGATAATCCGTGCCCTTTGCGATGTCCTTTGATGTCGTGGACTGCATGGAATCAAGAGTCAGTATCTTCTGTCCGTGGGAAGCGGTGTTGTTCACTATTGTCTCGGCGATCCTGTGATCTTTTCCTTCGATGGTCATTACTGCATTAAGGCCAAGCTCGTCAACCTTTTTTGAAAGAAAAGCGATCGTCTCAAAGCTTGCCTCAGTCTCGGCAGAGCATCCTACAAAAGCTGCGTAATAAGTGAGTCCGTAATCATCCGTGAGATATCTGAAGGGGAAACGGTCTCCGAAAAGCACGGTCTTCTTTGCTGCATTTTCGACAGCGTCTTTGTATTCCTTGTCAAGAGCATCGAGACTTTTTACATATTTCTCGGTCTGTTTTCTGTAGTGATCGGCATTTGCCTTATCCAGACCACACAAAGCTTCCGAAATACTGTCTACCAGTATCGAAGCGTTTTTGAGGGACAGCCATACATGCTCATCGTATTCCGTTTCCTCGTCATGATCGTGGTCATCTTCGTCATGGTCATCGTCATGGTCATCGTCGCCGTGATCGTGGTCATGCTCCTCTTCCTGCATGCCCTCGACGACTTCCTCCTCTTTTACTCTGTCACCAAGAGTTTCAAGAAGGTTTATCACCACCATATCTTTATTCACTGATTCTTTAAGCGCATCCTCAACCCATTCGTCGGACTCACCTCCGACATATATGAAAAGATCGCAGTTTGCGACCTTCATGATATCATCCGCGGTGGGCTGGAAGCTGTGAAGATCGACTCCTTTGTCGAGAAGCAGCGTAACATCCGCTTTTGCGGGGTTGTCGCCTAAAATGTTCATTACCCAGTCATACTCGGGAGCGATCGTCGCAACGATACTTAAGCCATCCTTTTTTGCTGCCTTTCCGCATCCCGTAAGGCCTGCGGCAGTCACAAGCACAAGTGCCAAAAATATATAAATGATCTTTTTCATGATTAACCTCCGTTTGTTTCAGGGTTCACCGTCTGTTAAGCGCCCTGTGTTGTCAGTATGGGAAAACAGAGGTCTTTCAATCGTTCAGCCTGATCTTTTCAGTCACGGGCGTGTCCGAAACGATGAGAAAACGGCGGAACACAGGGATAGCCGCAAAAAAGGCCGCCATGAGGACCGCCACTGCTTTAAGTACCGAGCCGTTAAAAACATGCTTTACGGTCATGGCGCACTGATGCAGCATCTCGCAGACCGGGCAGTCATGATCCTCACACTCATGAGTTGCTTCGAGCCCCGTAAACACAAGTGACACGGCAAGAAACACCAAAACGGCGCATACCATGAGACACATCGGTATCGTTTTTTCATTCGTCATTTTGTTGTATGTCATGCCCCTCATCAAGTCCGTTCCTGTCCGCATTCTTCGCATATTCCGTAAAACACTGTCCTTACGGGATCCATGGTAAATCCGTGTTCCTTAAACAGATGTTCCTGTATCATCTTTATCTCATCACAATGGAGATGTATCAGTTTTCCGCATTTCTCACATTTGCAGTGATAGCACACTTCTTTCTCGTCGTGACTGCTCTTTCCGACATATTCAAAGCAGGCGGAACTGCTTCCGTCTATGACATATTTGTTGACAACGCCTTCGTCCACAAGGTCCTCAAGGCGGCGGTAGATGGTCGCCTGTCCTATCGGATCCCCCTGCTCTTTAAAATACTGCCACACGTCGCCTGCGGTAACATGTACGCCGTGCTTCGTCTCAAGATATTTTAAAAGCGTATCCTTCTGCTTTGTGTTGTATTTCGGTCTGGAATTCATACAATCCTCCAATTTGAAATTGAGAATCGTTCCCAATTATATTCGAATTTCCTGTTTTGTCAAGAAAAAAACACCGGAAAAAGTTTTTTATGCTTTCTCCGATGTGAAATATACATATATATGCAGCTTGCGCCTTATCTCGGCCTTCTCCCTTTGTGGGTGATGCCGCGTGCCTCTCTGTACTTGTCGGTGGTCTTGCAATTGTGCTTTTCCCCGCTGCTGTGTGCTATCTTTCTCGGAGGGATCAGGCAGTGCTTGTCAAAACCGATCAGGTCCTCACGGCCTTCTTTTATCAGTGCTTCTT
>JAEEGH010013760.1_pt1 | contig 17886 bp, 10 predicted proteins | sample 9134181 | NCBI WGS metagenome assembly JAEEGH01 (sample SAMN16246544, study PRJNA631951) | gut metagenome | biome: gut microbiome; feature: rumen; material: DP-attached | host: Bos | place: Iran: Karaj | collected 2018-10 | reverse complement strand
GACCTTACAGATGTCATCGAGCAGTATCCAAATCTTTCAAAATATATGTCACAGATAAAACAGTTCAACTCTATGATGGGCGATGGATCCAAGATCTGGGCTATCCCGCTTGAGATGAACAATAACGGACCTACAGCTTATAAGCAGCTTCACGTTTATTCTTATCCTCGTATGGGATGGGATATGTACAATGAAGTAGGAGCTCCAGAGTTAAAGAATCTGGATGACCTTCTTAACTGCCTTGCCGACATTCAGAAAGCTCATCCTACAAACGACAAGGGTGATCCGGCATATGCAATCAGCCTCTGGAAGGACTGGGACAGCCAGTTCATGGAGAATGTTGCTCAGCTTACAAAGTGGTACGGACAGGAAGTGAACGGATCAATCATGATCGGAACCGACAATTCCATCGCACCTCTTACAGACAAAGCAGGCGCATATTACAAGATGCTCAACTTCTTCTACAAAGCTAACCAAATGGGACTTGTAGATCCTGATTCAGCTACCCAGGACTGGAATGCTATCGTATCCAAGATGCAGGATAAGAGAGTTTACCTGTATTGGTACAGCTGGCAGTATGGATTCTGGAATTCTCCTGCAAGAGGAAATGAAGGAACCAACTATGTAGAGATTCCTGTAGCAGATACAAATCTTTATCAGACATCAGATACATATTATGGTGATGGACGTGTTCTTGCAGTTGGTTCACAGGTAAGTGATGAGAACTTTGCAAGACTTATGGAGTTCCTTGACTGGTATGCTTCTCCTGAGGGAGTTCAGATCCAGCATGGCGGTACAGAAGGCCTTATCTACACTGTAGAAAACGGCAAGTATAAGCTCACAGAAGATGGTATCAACAGATTCTCAGCAGAAGTTGCAGTTCCTGAAGATCAGGGCGGCGGAAACTGGAACGATGGTAACAACCAGATCAACCAGTGGATCGTAGCAAGCTGTGATATTAACCCTGATACAAACGAGCCTTATGGTACAGATATGTGGTCATCAACAATCGAGATGAACCAGACCAAGACAACTAAGGAATGGACAGAAATGTTTGGTGCAGCTGACGACGTTGAGTACCTTCTCAACAACAAGATGATGACAGTTGTTCCTAGTATCAACATCGCACTAGCAATTGATTCTACTGACATCAGCCTTATCCGTAAGCAGTGCGGCGATACAATCAAGGATGCTTCATGGAGAATGGTATTTGCTAAGGACGACGCTGATTTCGAAGCTCAGTGGGATGCTATGACAGAGCAGCTCAAGGGTCTTGGATGGGATGACCTTACAGCATTTGATACAGAGAAGTATCAGCCAATGCTTGATGCTAGAAAAGCAGCTCAGTAATTATTCTTAATAAAGTATTAAATTTTTATGCAGGGCAGCGCCAGTGGCGCTGCCTTGTTTACTTTTGCAATTAGTAATGTTAGAGTGAAAATTGACACTGAAATCATCTAATTTAAGGAAAATACTAATGGCAAAAAAATATGTCACTGACATGACTAAGGGCAACGAAATAGCCCTTCTTATAAAATTCACAATCCCAATGCTCTTGGGTAATTTATTCCAGCAGTTTTATAACCTTGCAGATACCATCATCGTTGGCCAGTTTGGAGGCGAGTATGGTCTTGCTTCAATTGGCGCGGTAGGAAGCGTAAACTTCCTATTCTTTTCACTGTGCCTTGGTATGGGCGCAGGTGTCGGCATCATGATCTCTCAGAATTTTGGTGCTGGAAAAGATGAGTATGTTAAAAAGATAGTTGGTAATGCCATATATATCACTCTTGTAGCAGGCATTCTTATGAGTATCGTGAGTGTTGTGTTTGCAAGGCCAATACTGACTATCATGGATACTCCTGATGAATGTATGGGAGATGCTCTTTTATACATGAGAATCGTATGCGGAGCAACTTTCCTGGTTGCTGCCTATAACATGATTTCTTCTATATTAAGAGCCCTTGGCGATAGTAAGACTCCCCTTATTTTCCTTGTTGTAGCCTGCATTATCAACATAGTCCTGGACCTTATCACTGTAGTAGGCCTCCACTGGGGAGTTGCCGGTGCAGCCATAGCTACAGTCTTTTCCCAGACAATAGCAATGGTGGGCTCAATAGTTGTTGGAGTTAAAAAGAATCCCTATCTTCAGCTATCTAAAAGGCACAAGGATCTGGATACAGATATCATTGATAAAGCAATCAGACTCGGTATTCCTCTGGCGCTCCAGAATGCACTTATCGCTTTCTCATGCGTAGCCCTTCAGAGAGTAGTTAACAGCTTTGGAAGTAATGTAATGGCGGCGTATACAGCCACAGGACGTGTTGAGCAGCTGGTTCAGCAACCATTTGGATCCCTTGGAACAGCTGTATCTACCTTTGCTGGCCAGAATGCCGGTGCCAAGAAGCTCGACAGAGTTAAGAGTGGATGTATCAAGAGCGTCATTTTGGTGGCTATATTCAGTGCGCTTATGGCGGTTGTAATGTTTGCTTTTGGCGAGACTATCATTGGCTTCTTTACACCTAATCAGGAAGCAATCCGAATAGGTGCAATGGGACTTAGAATAACAGGATGCTTCTACTTCTTCCTGGGACTTATATATGTATTTAGAGGAATGTTAAACGGCGTAGGGGATGCGGCCTTTGCTCTTATAAACGGAATCATAGAAGTAGCTGGACGTATCGGCTTTGCTGCAGTTCTTATGGCGATTCCAAGCGTAGGACTTTGGGGATGCTGGTACACAAACGGCCTTACCTGGGCAATTACAGGAATTGGCTGTGTTATCAGATACATGAGAGGTAAATGGAGAAAAAAGGTTTTCGTATAAATAGCAACTTTTGTGTGGTATTAGGTATAATATAGATGTATCATAAAACTGATAAGTTTTTGATGTGGGAGGGATATTATGCAATCTAATACTAGTACCAAATTTTTTTCAGTACTTTGCTACTTAACAGTTGTTGGCTGGATCATCAGCTTTTTGCTCCGTGACAAGGAGGATGTAGTTGTTAAGCATCATCTCAATCAGGGGCTTATACTGATCCTTGCAGCAATGATTTTTGGTGCAATCGGACAATTCGGTGGAATATTTGGACTTATACGTTGGGTTGGTTGTATCGCGATATTTGTCTATATTATTATGGGCATTGCAAGAGCATTCCAGCTTAGTACACAGCCACTTCCACTCATAGGGGACATTCGTTTAGTTAAATAATTAATTGCATTATTGTATACAAAATGCTTGACATGTCTTTTTATATGTTTTAGAATTCATAAACATAAAGACAAGGGCGTCTTAGAGAGGAATCTCTAAGGCGCTTTTTGTTTATCTGTATGCATGGGCAGTCCGCGGTGTGCGTGTATACATGATCATATCTTCATAGTTATATCTATTAGATTAGATGCAATGGCGCATTAGACTACAGGGGTGTGTAGTGGGCCATTGCATTTTTTTATTTTGAAGAGCTAATAAGCGGAGAGGAGAACGTGTATGAGTGAAGATATCTTAAGTGCAATAGATAGTAGCGTATTTGGTGTATGGTTCCTTATTGGAGCTGCATTAGTGTTCTGGATGCAGGCAGGTTTTGCAATGTGCGAGGCAGGCTTTACCAGAGCCAAGAATACAGGAAACATCATTATGAAGAACCTGATGGATTTCTGTATTGGAACTGTAGTATTTATTCTTATCGGTTTTGGCCTGCTTCTTGGGGAAGATATGGCAGGCATTATCGGAAGACCGGGATTTGATATCTTTACAAACTATGCAAATTTTGACTGGTCTAACTTCGTATTCAACCTTGTGTTCTGTGCAACAACGGCAACAATCGTTTCTGGATCAATGGCTGAGAGAACTAAATTCATTTCTTATTGTGTGTACTCGGCAGTTATTTCAGCAATTATCTATCCAATTGAAGCGCACTGGATCTGGGGCGGCGGATTCCTTTCACAGATAGGATTCCATGATTTTGCAGGTTCTACAGCAATTCACATGGTTGGAGGTATCTCAGCACTTATCGGTGCAGCTTTCCTTGGACCACGTATTGGTAAGTTTGAAAGAGACAAGGCAGGAAAGGTAACAAAAGTAAATGCTTTCCCTGGACACAACCTTGTGGCAGCAGCCCTTGGTGTATTCATTCTCTGGCTTGGCTGGTATGGATTTAATGGAGCAGCAGCAACATCAATTGAACAGCTTGGAAGTATCTTCGTAACAACAACTATAGCACCTGCTCTTGCAACAGTAACATGCATGATCTTCACATGGATCAAATATGGTAAGCCGGATGTTTCAATGTGTCTCAACGCTTCCCTTGCTGGCCTTGTTGCTATCACAGCTCCTTGCGATGTAACAGATGCTTTTGGTGCAATTGTTATCGGTATTGTAGCTGGACTTCTTGTTTGCTTTGGAGTATGGCTTCTTGATTATAAACTTCACGTTGATGACCCTGTTGGAGCAGTAGCAGTTCACTGCCTTAACGGTATCTGGGGAACAATTGCAGTAGGTCTTTTTGCAACAAACACAGCACCTGGCTACTCAATTGCAGATGCTGCAGGAAATGAGATGACTGGTCTTTTCTATGGCGGTGGATTTAAGCTCCTTGGAATTCAGCTTGTTGGCTTTATAGCAGTAGCTGCATGGACAGCAGTTATGATCACACTTACATTCCTTGCTATCAAGGCGGTTCTTGGCCTTCGTGTTACAGAAGAGGAAGAAATCCTTGGTCTTGACTCAACAGAGCATGGCCTTGCAAGCGCTTATTCAGGATTTGCGATCATGGATGTTTCTAACACACTCCAGATGGCAGTTAATGAAAATACAGACCTTGGTGTCAGCGAGTACAGCGAAGCTTCTACATTCCAGAAGAATGCATCAGTTCCGGTTGTAGCTGCACCAGTTCATACAGAATCAGGTATTCATAAAGTTGTTATTATCGCTAAGTTGTCCCGCTACGATAAGCTGAGACGTGCAATGAACGATCTCGGTGTAACAGGGATGACTGTTACTCAAGTCATGGGATGTGGCGTCCAGAAAGGTTCTGGCGAAATGTATCGTGGAGTCGAGATGGATGCCACTCTCCTTCCCAAGATCAAGCTGGAAGTTGTTATCAGCAAGATCCCTGTGGAGGATGTTATAGAAGCAGCCAAGAAGGCTCTTTACACAGGTCATATCGGAGATGGAAAGATCTTCGTATACAGTCTCGACAATGTAGTTAAGATCCGTACCGGCGAGGAAGGTGCAGCAGCTCTCGCTGACGTCGAGTAATTATTAAATTGAGGAGTGGAGTAATATGTGCGCAATACTTACATACGCAAGGGAAGATTTATCCCGGGAGTTCTTTGAAGAAATGCTATCAAAGACCATATCAAGGGGCCCTGACATGTCAAGGATCCAGAAAGTAGGATGTGGATGGATGGGATTTAACCGTCTGTCTATCATGGGACTTAATGAAGCAGGAATGCAGCCCTTTAATCATAATGGTAATACGGTGGTATGTAACGGAGAGCTTTACGGATTTCATGATTTAAAAAAATACTTAGAATCCCTTGGATACAGCTTCCAGAGCGAAAGTGATTGCGAAATATTGCTTCCTTTATATGAGATATTAGGAACCAAAATGTTCGGATTTCTTGATGCTGAATATGCCTGTGTTATCTATGACAAGAAAAAGAATTCATTTATAGCAGCAAGAGATCCAATCGGAATCAGACCCCTCTATTACGGCTATGATGCAGAAGGACACATCATATTCGCATCTGAACCTAAAAACCTGGTGGGAGCTTGTGATCAGATAATGCCTTTCCCACCAGGGCATTTCTATGAGGATGGTAAGTTTGTCTGCTATAGAGATATGACAAAGAGCAAGTCAAAAGAGTGTAGAGAAACACTCACTGATGATTCCTTAGAAGTCATAGTTGAAAATATTCATGACAAGCTTTTTACCGGTATACAGAAAAGACTCGATGCGGATGCGCCTGTGGGATTTCTTTTATCAGGAGGTCTTGATTCATCCCTTGTCTGCGGCGTAGCGGCTAAGCTTTCCGATAAGCCAATTGAAACCTTTGCAATCGGAATGGACATAGATGCTATTGACCTTAAGTATGCAAGAGAGGTTGCTGATTACATTCATAGCAATCATCACGAGGTAATCATTACAAAAGACGATGTCATTGGAGCTTTGGAGCCTGTTATTGCAGCACTTGGAACCTACGACATCACAACAATAAGGGCATCAATCGGAATGTATCTTCTCTGCAAATGGATCCATGAGAACACAGATATAAAGGTTGTTCTGACAGGTGAGATTTCAGATGAACTTTTTGGTTACAAGTACACAGACTTTGCACCAAGCGCTGAGGCTTTCCAGGAAGAAGCCGAAAAGCGTATCAGAGAAATTCACATGTACGATGTACTTCGTGCAGACAGATGCATAAGTGTTAACTCTCTGGAAGCAAGAGTTCCATTCGGAGATCTGGATTTTGTGGATTATGTAATGGGAATCGATCCTGAAAAGAAATTGAATACCTATGGTATTGGTAAATTTCTTTTACGTAAAGCCTTTGAAAAGGATGAAGTTATTCCACATTCGATCCTAATGAGAGAAAAGGCAGCATTTTCAGATGCCGTGGGGCATTCTCTCAGAGATGACCTTATGGAATATGCAGACAGTAAATATACTTATGCTGAGTTTGAAACGACCAAAAAGAAATATGAACATGCAACTCCATTTACTAAGGAGTCACTGTTATACAGAGAAATATTTGAAAAGTACTATCCGGACCAGTCAGATATGGTTATTGATTTCTGGATGCCTAACAAGAGCTGGAAGGGCTGCAATGTAACAGATCCTTCAGCAAGAGTTTTATCGAATTATGGAGCCAGCGGTCAGTAAAGGCTCATAAATAAAAGAAAAACGGAGGAGAGTGGCAATGATCGAAGCGAGCAAATTAACAACAGAATTTGGAAGTCTAGTATTTAACGACAAGATTATGAAGGAACGCCTTCCCAAGGATATCTACAAGGCAGTTCATAAGACAATTGAAAAAGGAACACATCTTGAGTTGGACGTAGCTAACTGTGTAGCAGCAACCATGAAGGAGTGGGCAATCGAGAACGGTGCTACACACTTCACACACTGGTTCCAGCCAATGACAGGTCTTACAGCTGAAAAGCACGACAGTTTCATTTCTCCAACAGAGGATGGCAAGATCATCATGGAGTTCTCAGGAAAAGAGCTGGTTAAGGGCGAACCTGATGCATCAAGCTTCCCAAGTGGTGGTCTTCGTGCAACATTCGAAGCTAGAGGTTATACAGCATGGGATCCTTCATCACCTGCATTCATCAAGGATGGTTCCCTTTACATTCCAACAGCTTTCTGCTCATACGGCGGAGAAGCTCTTGATAAGAAGACTCCACTTCTTCGTTCAATGGAGGCTCTTTCAAATGAAGCGGTTAAGATGATGCGTCTTCTTGGATATGAGGATGTTAACCGCGTAAATACAACAATCGGTTCAGAACAGGAATATTTCCTTATCGACAAGGATTTCTATAAGAAGAGAAAAGACCTGCTTCTTACAGGCAGAACACTTATCGGTGCTCCAGCCAGCAAGGGTCAGGAAATGGAAGATCACTACTTCGGAGTTATTAAGCCAAAGGTATCTGCATACATGCACGACCTTGATGAAGAGCTCTGGAAGCTTGGAATCCCTGCTAAGACCAAGCACAACGAGGTTGCACCTTCTCAGCACGAGCTGGCTCCTGTATTTGAGACAGCAAACATCGCTGTAGATCACAACCAGCTCACAATGGAAGTTATGAAGAAGGTTGCTGACAAGCACAACTATGCATGTCTTCTTCACGAGAAGCCATTTGAGGGAGTTAACGGATCTGGTAAGCACAACAACTGGTCAATCTGTACAGATACAGGAATCAACCTTCTTGATCCAGGTAAGAACCCAGGCGAGAACATTCCTTTTCTTGTCTTTCTTATGTCTGTTATCGCAGCAGTTGATGAGTATGCACCAATCCTCAGACTTTCAGTAGCATCTGCCGGAAACGACCACAGACTTGGAGGAAACGAGGCACCTCCAGCAATCATCTCTATCTTCGTTGGTGATGAGCTTGCAGAAGTACTCAAGTCTGTTGAGGCCGGAGAAGCTTACAAGGCAGTAGGCAAGTCTCAGATGACAATGGGAGCAACAGTACTGCCACACTTCACCAAGGACAACACAGACAGAAACAGAACATCACCTTTTGCTTTCACTGGTAACAAGTTCGAGTTCAGAATGCCTGGTTCATCAGTTTCTGTTGCAAACGCTAATATCGTTCTCAACACAGCAGTTGCAGAAGAAGTAGCAAAGCTCTATGCAAAGCTTTTAGCATACAGCGGAGATGAGCTCAAAGAAAAGGTAAAGGAAGTTCTTAAAGAGACACTTCTTGCACATAAGAGAGTTCTTTTCAACGGAAACGGATATACAGACGAGTGGGTTGAGGAAGCTGCTAAGAGAGGCCTTCCAAACCTTAAGGCTCTTCCGGATTGCATGCCATACTGGATCAGCGATGAGTCAATAGATCTTTTCACAAGACACGGTATTTTCACCAAGGAAGAGATTTACTCAAGATATGAGATCCTCCTTGAGAACTATTCTAAGTCAATTCACATCGAGTCTCTCACAATGCAGGAGATGATCAGAAAAGACTTAACAGAAGGCCTTGTAGCATATGAAAAAGATCTGTCAAAAGAGATTGTTCAGAAAAAGAGCCTTCTCGATGGAGACTGCTGTGCACTTGAGCTGGGAGTTCTTAAGTCTCTTGATAAGTCCAGCGCAGAGATGGGCAAGGCACTTTCAAAGCTCTTCGAGGATACCAAGAAGGCAGAGGGCATGACAGAAGCTCTTGAGACAGCAAGTTACTATGAGAGCACAGTCCTTGCAGACATGGACGAGCTTAGAAAGTACGCTGATGAGGCAGAGGCACTTATTCCAGAGAAGTACCTTAGCTATCCAACATACGGAGAGATGCTGTTCTCACTTAGATAATCTGAGTGCCGCGTAAATATCATAAATGATTAGGGGCGATTATTGCGGATCCAAATACAATTATCGCCCCATAATTCTATATCTTTAGTTAGCAGCGAAGCTGCGGGAAGGGGAGTACCCACATGGAACCATGGTTGAATGAGAGAGACGCCTGCGGAATAGGCGCCGTAATTAACATAGATGGAAATGCCGATAACAAGGTTCTTGACGATGCACTTAGCATTGTTGAGAAGCTTGAACATCGTGCTGGTAAAGATGCCACAGGCAAAGTCGGTGATGGCGTTGGTATTTTGGTGCAGATTTCTCACAAGTTCTTTAAAAAAGAAGCTGAGAAGTCAGGAATGAAGCTTAAAAGTGCCGGTGATTACGGCATTGGAATGTTCTTTTTGCCACAGGATTCTATGAAGAGAATGTTTGCAAAAAGGCTTCTGGAAGTTATTGCCCAGAAAGAGAACATGAAGGTTCTTGGCTGGAGAGATGTGCCAACACATCCCGAAATATTGGGACAGGTGGCAGTAGACTGCATGCCCTATATTGCTCAGTGCTTTATAGAAAGACCATCCAATGTTCAGCGCGGAGTAGAATTTGACAGACGACTTTATTGCCTTAGGAGAGAGTATGAGAAATCTTCTGAGGATACTTATATATGCTCTTTTTCATCCAGGACTATTGTCTATAAAGGAATGTTCCTGGTAGGACAGCTGCGTAATTTCTATGCAGACCTTCTTTCCCCAGACTATGTTACAGCTATTGCCATGGTGCATAGCCGTTTCTCAACTAATACAACACCATCCTGGCAGCGTGCTCATCCATATAGAATGATCGCACACAATGGTGAGATCAACACTATTCGTGGTAACAGCGACAGAATGCTTGCTCGTGAAGAGACCATGTCCTCAGATGTGTTCGGAGATGATCTTGGAAAGGTATATCCTGTTATAGCTTCATCAGGTTCTGACTCAGCTATGCTGGATAACACTCTTGAATTCCTGTACATGAATGGAATGGATCTTCCACTTGCCATGATGCTTACTATTCCAGAGCCTTGGAAGCACAACGACTTCATGGCTCAGGACAGAAAAGATTTCTACCACTACTATGCAACAATGATGGAACCATGGGATGGCCCTGCAGCAGTTCTTTTCACTGATGGTGAGGTGTTCGGTGCCACACTTGATAGAAATGGTCTGCGTCCATCAAGATACTATGTCACCAAGGATAACAGGCTCATCCTCGCTTCTGAGGTCGGTGTTCTGGACATCCCTGACGAGAATATTGTTAAAAAGTCACGTCTTTCACCTGGACATATGCTCCTTGTTGATACCAAGGAAGGCCGCATAATCTCAGATGAAGAGTGTAAAGAGAAATATTCCAAGGCAAAGCCCTACGGCGAGTGGCTTGACAGATATCTTTTACACCTGGGTAAGCTCAGCATTCCTAACAAGAAGATACCTACACATACTCAGGTCATGAGAGATAAGCTCTACAAGGTATTTGGTTATTCCTATGAGGACGTCAAGAACCAGATCATGCCAATGGCTACAAACGGAATTGAGCCAACAGTATCTATGGGAACTGACGTGCCACTTGCTATGCTGTCACTCCATCATCAGCCTCTGTTCTGCTACTTTAAGCAGCTCTTTGCCCAGGTTACTAATCCTCCGATCGACTCACTCAGAGAGAAGGTTGTAACTGACACAACAGTTTACATTGGATCTGATGGTAACCTCCTTGAGGAAAAGAGCGATAACTGCCGAGTGCTTGAGATCAATAACCCAATCCTTACTGGCGTTGACCTTATGAAGATTGAGTCTCTGGATCAGCCAGGCTTTAAGGTTAGAAAGATATCACTTCTCTACTACAAGAATACTCCTGTTGAAAGAGCTCTCGAGCAGCTTGATGTATCTGTTGACAGAGCAGTTGCAGATGGCGTGAACATCATAATCCTTTCAGACAGAGGCGTTGATGAAAACCACATGCCAATTCCATCACTCCTTGCAGTTTCATCAGTTGAGCAGCATCTTGTCAGAACCAAGAGACGTACTGCGGTTTCACTTATCCTTGAAAGTGGTGAGCCTAGAGACGTTCATCAGATAGCTACCCTCCTTGGCTTTGGTGCACGTGCTATTCACCCTTATCTTGCGCAGGAGTGTATCGCAGAACTCATAGATATCGGAATTCTTGATAAGGACTATCATACAGCTATAGCTGATTACAACAAGGCTCTTCTTGGCGGCGTAGTTAAGATTGCAGCCAAGATGGGTATTTCTACACTGCAGTCATATCAGTCTGCCAGAATCTTTGAGGCAATCGGTCTGTCTAAAGAGCTTGTGGATAAGTACTTTACAGGTACAACCAGCCGCGTAGGCGGAATCGGAATCAAAGAGATCGCTCAGGATGTGGAATACAGACACAACAGAGCCTTTGATCCACTTGGTCTTTCTACAGATACAACACTTGATTCCATCGGCTTCCATTCACTTAGAAGCGGTGAAGATAAGGAAGACCACATGTATAGCCCTAAGACTATCGTTACTCTCCAGAGAGCGGTAAGAGAAGGCGACTATGACAGATTTAAAGAATACAGCCAGATGGTAGATGATGAGGACAGACCTCACACCCTGAGAGCTCTTTTATCATTTGTACCAGCTGCTGAGCCAGTTCCAATCGAAGAGGTTGAGAGTGAAGAGGAGATCGTTAAGAGATTCCAGACAGGTGCCATGAGCTATGGTTCACTCTCTAAGGAAGCGCATGAGACCCTTGCTATCGCCATGAACAGACTTGGCGGCAAGTCCAATACCGGTGAAGGTGGTGAGGACATTGCCCGCTTTGGAACTGACAAGAATAGCGCAGTTAAGCAGGTGGCTTCAGGAAGATTTGGTGTTACAAGCCAGTATCTTCTTAGTGCCAAGGAAATTCAGATCAAGATGGCACAGGGCGCTAAGCCAGGAGAAGGTGGACACCTTCCTGGTAAAAAAGTATACCCTTGGGTTGCCAAGACTCGTTTTTCAACCCCAGGTGTAGCCCTTATTTCACCACCTCCTCATCACGATATTTATTCAATCGAGGATCTTGCCCAGCTCATCTACGACCTCAAGAATGCTAACGACAAGGCAAGAATCTCAGTTAAGCTTGTATCAGAAGCAGGCGTTGGAACAATTGCTTCTGGTGTTGCCAAGGCTGGAGCACAGGTTATCCTCGTATCAGGCTATGACGGAGGAACAGGTGCAGCTCCATCTTCATCGGTTCATCATGCAGGACTTCCTTGGGAGCTTGGTGTGAGTGAAGCGCATCAGTCACTTCTTGATAATGGCCTTAGAAGCCGTGTTGTCCTTGAAACCGATGGTAAGCTCATGACTGGTAGAGATGTTGCTATAGCAGCACTCCTTGGAGCAGAGGAATTTGGTTTTGCCACAGCTCCACTTGTATGTATGGGATGCATGATGATGCGTGTCTGCAACAAGGATACATGTCCTGTTGGTATCGCTACACAGAACGAGGAACTCAGAAAAAGATTTAAGGGTAAGCCTGAGCATGTCATGAACTTCATGCTCTTCGTAGCAAGAGAGCTTCGTGAGATCATGAGCCAGCTTGGCTTTAGAACAATTGCCGAGATGGTAGGCAGAACTGACCGCCTTGTTATGAGGACTTATGAAGGCAGCGATATGGATATCAAGAAGCGCAAGGAAGCAGCAGACCTTAGCAGAATCCTTGATAGGGCATATGTAGAGAGAACAGATAATCACTTTGATCCTAAGCAGGTTTACGACTTTGCTCTTGAGAAGACACTTGATTCCAAGGTACTCATTCCTGAGTATGAGAAGGTATTCAAGGCTACTAAGAACTCAAAGGACGCAGAAGGAAACATACAGATCAAGGTCAATGTATCAAGTACAGACAGAAGCTTTGGTACACTTCTTGGTAGCAGGGTAACTGCAGATTTCCAGGATAAGCTTGCTGACGATTCAGTTGTTGTAGAAGCTCACGGAGGCGGTGGCCAGTCCTTTGGCGCATTCCTTCCTAAGGGCGTTACACTAAGACTCTACGGCGATGCTAATGACGGCTTTGGTAAGGGACTTTCAGGAGGTAAGGTAATTGTAAGACCATCCAAGAAGGCAACCTACAAGGCTCACGAGAACATCATCATCGGTAACGTTGCTCTTTACGGTGCAACAGCTGGTAAGGCTTATGTATGCGGCGTTGCAGGCGAGAGATTCTGCGTTCGTAATTCAGGAGCTGTTGCAGTTGCAGAAGGCTGCGGTGATCACGGACTTGAGTATATGACAGGCGGCAGGGCAGTTATCCTTGGAATGACTGGTAAGAACTTTGCAGCCGGTATGAGCGGAGGAATTGCTTATGTTCTTGATAGAGAGCACACTCTTTACCTTCGTATGAACAAAGATATGGCTTCTCTCTTCGAAGTAACAGAGAAGTATGATATAGCAGAACTCAAGGGAATCCTTGAAGATTACGTCAAAGAGACAGATTCAGAATTTGCTAAAGAGATTCTTGCAAACTTTGACAGCTACATTCCAGATTTTAAGAAGATCGTGCCTAACGACTACCAGAAGATGCTCACAGCTATCGGTAGATTCGAGGAACAGGGCATAGATCACGACACAGCAGTACTGGAAGCTTTCAAAGAGTTGGCGTAAGGAGGACAAAGAAATGGGAAAAGATACAGGATTCCTTGAGTATAAGAGAAAAAATAACGGAGATGTTCCTCCTGCTGAGAGAATAATGACTTTTGATGAGTTTCACACAACGCTCATGACAGAAGAGAGAAGACAGCAGGCTGGAAGATGTATGAACTGCGGCGTTCCATTCTGTCAGTCAGCAATGAATCTTGGAGGAATGTTTACAGGTTGCCCACTTCACAACCTGATTCCTGAGTGGAATGACGAAGTATACAGAGGACATGACAGACATGCCTTTGCAAGACTTCACAAGACCAGCAATTTCCCAGAGTTTACAGGACGTGTTTGCCCTGCGCTCTGCGAAAAAGCCTGCATGTGTGGACAGTACGGCGACGCTGTTACTGTTCATGACAATGAATTATTCCTGGTTGAGACAGCTTATGCAAACGGCTATATTCAGCCAGTAGTACCGACTATCAGAAGTGGAAAAAGAGTTGCTGTTGTAGGAAGCGGACCTTCCGGACTTGCAGTAGCTGATGAACTTAACCACAGAGGTCACAACGTAGAAGTCTTTGAAAGAGAAGATGAGATCGGCGGACTTCTCATGTATGGAATTCCTAACATGAAGCTTGATAAGAGTGTTATCAGACGCCGCAGAAAGCTCATGGAGGACGAGGGCGTTGTATTCCATACCGGTGTAAATGTTGGTGTAGGAGTTGATTGTAAGTCTAAAGGTAAGACTGGCGAAGGACAAAAGGAAGAAGCGGGATGTACTGCAGAGAGTCTGCTTAAGGAGTTTGATGCCGTAGTTCTCTGCTGCGGAGCTAAGAAGGCAAGACCTCTTGCTGCAGCAGAGCCAGGTAAGGTTGGCGGCGTATACTATGCTGTAGATTTCCTGACACAGACAACCAAAGCCCTTATGGATATGGTTGATAGTGCTGATGCTGGAAAGGATGCACCGGATAAATCTGCTGAGTCTCTCAAAAAACACGGCGGATATATCGATGCAGCAGGCAAGAACGTTGTTATTGTCGGAGGCGGTGATACAGGTAATGACTGTATTGGAACAGTCATAAGACATGGAGCTAAGAGTGTAACAGCTCTTGAGATGATGCCTAAGCCTCCTGTAGAGAGATCGGCTTCTAATCCTTGGCCAGAATGGCCTAAGGTTCTCAAGACAGATTATGGCCACGAGGAAGCAATATTCCTCTTTGGTTCTGATCCAAGAGTATATGAGACCACTGTTAAGAGCGTTACTACAGACAAGAAGGGTCATATCAAGCAGATAGAAACTGTTAAGGTTGCTTTCAAGGACGGCAAGCTGACAGAAGTTGTCGGCTCAGAGAAGACTCTTAAGTGTGACCTTCTCCTCATCGCAGCTGGTTTTATAGGCTGTGAGGACTATTCTGCAGATGCATTTTCTGTTAAGAGAAGCCCTAGAGGCACTGTAGTTACAGAAGATGGCGGTTATCACATTCCTGATACCAAGATTTTCTCAGCAGGTGATATGCACCGCGGCCAGTCTCTAGTAGTTTGGGCTATCGCCGAAGGCAGAGCCTGTGCTAGAGAAGTTGATGAGTATCTGATGGGATATACGAATTTGTAATGGATGAGGAAATATCAGGTGAAACCTGGGATGTAAACTTCGATAGCAAAAGTGATATCCAAATCCCAGATTGTATTAAGAGATAATAATAGAGCTATTTAAAGACAGAGCTGTTCTGAATTTGCGGGATATGCTCTGTCTTTTCTATTAACATCATAGAAATTCCTATTAACATCATGGAAATATCTTTACAATTTTTGTAGGGTATTATATAGTTTCATTTGTATTTCAAGATAATCTTTTTCAAAGTTCATTTTGAAATAGCTGTCCTTTCTGGGACAGCTAAAAAATATCCATTTAATCAAGTTTTATATGCTCTTTTGTAGATAAAAAATTGTTTAAAGCTATAAGTGCGACTTGTACCAGCTTTTTATATGTCTTTTGACATAATGGAAAAGTTTAAAAAACACATAAAATGACAGATTTAGAGAGATTTATACTAAATTGCTAAGTGTATATAAGGTGGAAAGACCTATATAATCCAAGAAAGGGACAGGACTTATAGCTGCGGGGTCATAATTGAAGCTCGGGAGACATATAAAACGATGCATATTAAGGAGTTTTATATGAAAACTAAATTTGATGAGTATAACTGGTGTGATGGAACGCTTCAAGCTGTTATCAAGAGAATGGAGCAATTAGAAAAAATTATACGTAATAAAACAGCAAGTCTGCAGCAACCAGTGGAAGGAAAGCTACGAGTTCAGAAAAGAAAGAATTCATATCAATATTTCCTGAGGAGTGATCCCAAAGATACAAATGGAAAGTATCTATCGAAAAGTCAACGGGAGGTCGCTGCCAGAATAGCACAACGGGAATATGACGCAAAATTAGTAGAGGCTGCGAAAAAAGAACTCAAGATAGCGTCTGAATATATAGAGGTTCTTAAACAGGGATCAGTAGTAAACGTGTTTGAAGCCTTAAATCCAGGAAAACAGGCAATTGTAACACCATTGTTTTTGCCTGACAGGCAGTTTGCAGCACGTTGGCAGAAGGTTGAATACGAATCTATGCCGATATCTGATGTTAATGTTTTCTATTCAAATAATGGTGTGAAAGTAAGATCCAAATCCGAGCTGATCATTGCCAATATGCTGGAACAAAGAGGGGTTCCTTACCGCTACGAATATCCTATCAATCTAAAGAATATTGGCCAAGTAAGACCAGATTTCACATGCCTCAATATACGGACAAGGCAGGAATATATTTGGGAACATTTTGGGATGATGGATAACATAGCCTATGCTAACAAGAATATAGCCAAGATAGAGGCCTATGAGAATAGCGGATATTATCCAGGAAAAAAGCTGATAATGACATTTGAGACTTCGCAACATGCCCTCAGTTCAAATATAATAAAGTCTATGATTGAACAGTATCTTATGTAAAAAAGAATTACCATAAACAATTGTTATGTTCAATGCTAGGTTATACAATGATGTAGACATGCAAGACATGCAAGACATGCAAGACATGCAAGACATGTAAGATATGCGAGACATGCAAGATATGCTAAAAGCATGACTAGCAAGTCAGAAGAATAAAACACATACATAAGATATAAGCACAAGATACAGACATAAGAGGAACAACATGGCTTACTTATACGAAACGCATTTACATACAATTGAAGGCAGCGCCTGCTCTGATACTCCGGGAAAAGAGTATATAGAGCACATGAAGAAGATTGGCTATAGCGGAATCATTGTAACGGATCACTTTTTCAATGGAAACAGCGCAGTGCCAAGGCATCTTCCCTGGGAGGAGAAAGTTGAGCTCTATTGCAAGGGCTATGAGCATGCGCTGGAAGCAGCAAAAGGTACAGCCTTTAAGGTCTTCTTTGGAGTTGAGTTTGCATTTACAGGAGATGAATATCTTCTCTATGGAGTAGACAAGAAGTGGCTTCTTGATAACCCGCAGATCATGGACATGACGAGAAAAGAGCTGCATGAAGCAGTAAGAGCAGTGGGCGGAATCATGGTTCAGGCGCATCCATACAGAGAAAGAGGATATCTTAGTACAATTCATCTCGCTCCAAACGATGTGGATGGCGTAGAGTGTTTCAACGCTGAGAATCCAGACTGGCAGAATGGCCTAGGATATCAGTACTGCCTTGAGCATAACTTTATTATGAGCGGCGGTTCAGATATACATCACCTTACTCAGAAACACATGGGTGCAATGAGCTTCCCATACAAGCTTGAAACAATTCAGGATTATATAAAGGCTTTCCTTGCGGGGGATGGAACACCAGTATTCACAAGAGATATCGACGAAGAAGGCTTCGAGTTCAGACCGGTTGCAAGGGAAAAGTCTCTTGTCGAAGAAACACAGCCGCATACACTGCCTGTGGTAATCCATTAAGAAAATGTATATGATGGTATATGCTATAAGCATATTTAGAACCAGCAATCAGTTTTAGGAGTCACATCTAATGTCCCACAATTTTATCGAAGTAACTGATCTGGATTCTCAGGAGCTGTCCATATATCATCAGCTCTCAGAGAACCAGCTATATCACATAAATGAGCCAGACCTTGGAATCTTTATAGCAGAGAGCCCCAAGGTTATTGGACGTGCACTTGATTCAGGATAAGAACCAATTTCAATGCT
>JAEEGH010013759.1_pt1 | contig 17887 bp, 15 predicted proteins | sample 9134181 | NCBI WGS metagenome assembly JAEEGH01 (sample SAMN16246544, study PRJNA631951) | gut metagenome | biome: gut microbiome; feature: rumen; material: DP-attached | host: Bos | place: Iran: Karaj | collected 2018-10 | reverse complement strand
GTGGAGGATATGAAAACTGTGTAACAGGTGTAACTGATTCGTGGGTATCCAGGCACCTCATGGCTTCTGAAAGCCTCTGGGCCGTAATAAAAGGAGCTGTTGGGTAAATGCAGCAGAATCTGTCAAACTCAATGCCTCTTTCTTTATAGGCATTGAGAACTTCAGCGATAACTTCATCTGTTGTTGCAAAATCACCTGAAGTCTCATTGGACCTCATAAATGGGACCTTTGCTCCTGCCTTTTTGGCAACTTCAGCTATGGCCTCATCATCAGTTGAGACCATTACTTCATCAAATGCTCCGCTTTCAATAGCAGCAGATATTGAATATGCAATTATGGGCTTTCCGCAAAATTCCTTTATGTTCTTTCCGGGGATTCTTTTGCTTCCGCCCCTGGCTGTAATAATTGCAACGCTAGTCACCCTATTTCCTCCACTTCAAACTCGCTCTTTATCTCATCGCACAAACGGTCAAGTTCCTCTTTGGATGAGCCTTCAAGTACAAAGAAACCTCTTCCCATAATTGAAGCACCATTTGTCACTTTTCCAAGGGTCATGCCATTTTCTATATTGCAGTTCCATGCCTTCAGAGGATATTTTTCCTTGAGGTGCTTTTCCTCCGGCACTTTATTTACTCTGACATTTTCAAAATCAAAATATCTGATGATCATATGTTTTTTAACATTGGGTTCAAAAACATATCTTCTTCCAAGATCAGGAAGCGCATACTTTATGAACTCTACAACCTCATCCACTCCGCTTGCCATTGGAGTAAAGAGATTGTGAAGATTGTGGCCCGATGGTCTCGCTGAGGTCTCAATGATAAATGGCTTCCCATTTACATCCTTAATGATATCAGCGTGGATAAGGTTATTCTCAAAGCCAAGGGCCTCGCCTGTTTTCTGCATAAGGTCTTTTACCTTTTCAAAAAAGGCTCTGTTTTCCTCATCCTCAATTATAGAATAATAGCCTACACATTCCCTGTAGGGAGGGAGGGTATTTCTTTTACCTCTAAGAAGGATCAGATGAAAGATCCCGTCAGTAAACACACCGTCAACTCCATATTCAGGACCTTCTATACAGCTTTCAATGCAGTAATCCTCATCATAGGGCATCTCCAGCAAAAAGCCCTTTACCAGGTCTTCTTTTGTGTTGTAAATCTGAACCCCTCTGCTTCCTGAGCCAAATCTTGGCTTAACCACAACCGGGTACTGCTCATTGAGCTCATCCGGGTCGCTGTATTCGCACCCCGCAGGAATGAGATACAACTCCGCATTTCTGAGCCCTCTCTCACTTAAGATTCTGTGAAACTCATATTTATCAGTACAAAGCTTTGCTGCATGCTCTGAAACGCCGCAAAGTCCATAGTGGTCATTGACAGCTCCCGTAGTTGTAAGGTACCTTCCGATAGGCACCGGTAAGATCACATCCGGCCTGTTTTCATCAAGTACTTCCAGGACTTTTTCCACATCTCTTATGTCTACGACAAAGGACTTATCAGCTGCCTTAAGTCCCGGAGCATTAGGATCTCCGTCAAGGGCAACCACTTCAATGCCCATTTCTTTTGCTTTTCCAATTGTATAAATTGACTCCGAGCTGGCGCCAATGACTGCTGCTCTCATATTTTTCCTCACTTTACATTACAGTATATCATAGCCTGCGCAATGTAGTTTGCTGTTCATTTTATTGATAAAAAAGTATTATCTAAGTTCATAGGTGGTCCACATGTCTTCACCACTTATGTAGGTCTTTGTTTCTATATTTTGGCAAGCGTTTGTCAGATTCTCTATAGCCTTCTCCTGGTAATCATCGTCAGCAACATAAAGAATTATCTTTTCTGCATCAGTGACACTTGTGTCAGTTAGTGGTTCAATGTTTTCTTCATTCATATAGAACACCTTGTCATACTCTAAAAGTTCATCAGTTAATCGCCATACATTATAAGGTGTGGCAGGATTATACATAACAACCGCTACTGAATCTTTATTGTCCTTCGCATACTCTATTTTGGCTACATCTTCCTTATAGAGGAACAGCACATTCCCATCATAGATAAGGCCTTTTAAAAGAAATGCTGCCATAGCTGCGGTAAAGGCATAAAGGTAGGTCTTGCTCTCCGCAGCATCAAATACATAGTAAATATCCCAGAAAAGAAGAAGGATAATAAGACCATATATTGGCATCTCGTATCTGTTTGAAGCACTTCCAACCAAAAGAGCAGACTTTGCAGTCAGAAGGAAATACCCAAGAGTTCCAATCGTCAAAAGAACTGCTTCCTGCTTGATCTTTTTGTGCTTTTTATTTTTTATCATAAGGGCCATAATGGCCATTACCAGCAAAAGAGCTGCTATTATAAGTCCACCTGCAAAGACATAATCGTTGAGAAGTCCAATGAAAAATGAAAGTCTTACAAGGGAGTTCTTTATATCAAAAAGGCTTCCTGCTGCATCACTTCCCCTGTAGCCCCCGAACATGTGATGGACGCTGGCGGGATAAGTAAGCACTGCAAGTCCCAGGGATACGGCGCAGGACACTACATAGATCAGTGTGTTATAGACATCTTTTTTATAAAAGAACATCCATACCGCCAGGCTAAATCCGATACTCACAAAGAAGAAAATGTAGAAGTACTGAATTAAGAATCCCACATAGGAAACAGCCATTACAGGCAGCATTAGCTTTATGATAAAGTCTTTTATTTTGTTCTTATATCTGTCATATTCCTGCATAACTCTCACATGGGTATAGGCGCAGAGAAAAATTGCTGCTGTGAGCCAGGCATACATTCTGATGAGCATATTGCTTGAAATGGTAGCCGGATTGATTCCCCAGAATATAAGAGTCATAAGCTTTACATAATAGGGAACACCGAGTCTCCCCATCAGTGCTGCCATCGCAAGAAATGAAATAACAAAAGCTATTAAATTAGTGATTATCCCTGTCCACTTGGTAAATGTTCCCGGTACAATGGAGCAAAGGGTGTGGAATATCATGTAGTAAACAGGCGGGTGTACATCCCAGGACTGAACAAGCTTAACAAGTCCGTAGTTAAAGCCCTCTCCCTCTTTTACCACAAATTCATCTAGGATCGTCTGTCTGTCCTGCCACTGTCTGTCAGGCTCATAAAGGCCAAGGCTTCTGTTTGATGAGTAGTAGGTATAGTACTCATCCTCGTGATAGCCCTGCTTCTGGAAGCCGTAGAAGACACTGACTAAAAGAGATATGAACATTATTATGTAGATTGAAGCTCTTTTGATATTACTCATAGCCCTCTTACCCTGGCATGTGCCCTTCGAACAAATCTTGGGGCAGGCGCCAAAATGCAAAGATATATTTTCTGCTTTGTGGTCAAAAGTGGGTTAGACACCATTTTGCCAAAATTACCCCTGATATTTTTAACAACGTCCATGTAAAATCCATTGTCTTTTGTCATCTTAGAAACAGGTATGTGCAAAAGATAGTCAAGCCTTTGGACAAATCCAAATCTCTCGGCAACCTTTGTAAGCTCCGGGTAGTCCTTTTTTACCAGTTCCAGCGCAACATCGGCATTTCTCACAATGTCGGTAAATACTGATGGAAAATAGTCCTTATCTTCCTTATTTTTCCTGGAGTTGCTGCCAAGTCTGTAGAACACGTGATAATACTGCTCAGGTAGGATAACAAGCTTATTTACATACTTCATGACATGTATCATCAGATAGAAATCTTCATTGAGCTCGCCCTCTGGAAATCTAAAGCCCTGATCAAAGATCTTTTTCCTTGTTATCTTGGTGCAAAAAGAGGCATCTCCCACATGCATAAGAAGCCTTTTCATCTGCTCCGCAGGACTTATTATTTCTTCTGAATCAGGGGGAGTTACAACATCAGGGAGTCTTGTTCCATCTTCTGCTATCTCGTCCCTTGAAATCTGCACCATATCCGCATCATTTCGCTCTGCGGCCTGCACCAGAGTGGAATACATATGCTTATCAACAAAATCGTCGCTGTCAACAAAGCCAAGATACTCTCCATTAGCAGCTTCAATGCCTACATTTCTGGCACTGCTTGATCCGCCGTTTTCTTTGTGGATAACTTTCACATTGGAATACTTTTTTGCGAGTTTTTCTGCAACTAAAAGCGTCCCATCCGTAGATCCGTCATCTACAACGATTATCTCAAGAAGGTCTTTTGGATAATCCTGCATTGCCACAGATTCCACGCACTTTTCAAGAAGGTTTTCCACATTATATGCAGGTATGATTACAGTCAGCGACTTATTTAAACTAGCCATTTACAATCTCCGTGCTCTTTTCAGGAACATTCATCTGAAGGTAAAGGTCATAACCAATGATCAGGATGATCACAAGCATTGCACAGGTAAGTGGCCACAGTGAAAGAACTGTAGAGCCAAACAAAAATCTTGAATATGTGATCATAGTTATAACCTGAAGTGCTGCACATACAGGCATTCTCTTGTAGCTAAAGAGCGCATATACGACAGTTAATATCTCAGGAAGATATCCATATCTTTCGTGCATTGCAGGAAGGCAGAAGCAGCAAACCTCCGCTGTAAATATAACAAGAGTTATCATAAATCTTGTGGTAACTTCAAATTTCTTTTTATAGGAATAGTAAGCTATCATACCCATTATGATGACTGTGGCCATTGTTCCGGCTGAAATGATGATCTTCCTTACATCCTTTGAAAGGTCTGATGCGATAATGGTGTAGATGCTTGGATAGTTCATTGAAAGTCTTGAAAACATTGTTACCTGTTTTCCATAGATTCCAAGAAGGTCAGCCCAGCTTCTTCCGGCGATGGCGCATGGGATCATAGCTGCAACGTGAACTACAGGAACCCATAAGATGTATCTGATCTTAATTCTGTTCTTAAGCCACATTATTATAATGAATGGCATAAAGAAAATGGCCTGCTGCTTGAAACTATAAGATAACGCAATATATATAAATGCTCTGTTGTCTTTTCCCTTAATAACACTGAGAAGAGATAAAAGAATGAATGATGTAAAGATAGAATCATTCTGAGCCCAGGCTGCGCTGTTTAAGACAACTGAAGGAAGGAACATAACTGCTGCAAAAGCCATAAGTGACTTTCTGACACTTCCGGCTGTAACGTTATATGCAATGCGCATGATAGTAATAGCTGCAACATAATCAAATATGACAGAAACTGTTTTTACCAGATACATATCGTCGATCCCGCCGCCAATATAGTGAAGGATCACGATTATATACTGGAACATACAGTTGTAATCGAAGGTACTTGCATCACTGACGCCTGGCTTTATACCAAGGTAAGCAAAACCGCCGGCCTCGTGGCACTCTCTCATCCAATCCGCAAAGGCCAGAGTGTAGTCACCTGACGCAATGTCGTAAAGTGATAGTCTGAAGTAAAGTCCAAGGCACGCAATGATCGTAAAAAAGAACAGATCAAAAAGCGTGATGGTCACTCCAAAAATAGTAATTTCTGTTTCAAAAAACTTGTCGATAGATCTCATAATTTCCTCATTATTCTAAGTGATTATCTTCCTGCATGGTCCTCAAAAATCCCGCAGGTCTTATATTAATAGCTTCGCTCATGGGGCCGTCTGCAGCCGGCATAGGCTCTTTTCCTTCAAGGAATTCACTGCAAAATCTCACAAATTCCTTTGCTGCATTCTCGGCATTCCACAATTTTTCTATAGTTTCTCTTGCTTTTCCACCAAAAGCCTCTATGTTTCCCCTGTTTTCAAACAGGCTCAGGACCTTTTTAGAAAAATCTTCAAAACTTCCATTAACATAAGAATATCCATTATAGCCATTCTTTATCAAAAATGGAACAGCACCTGCTTCCCTTGAAGCAACAACCGCGCAGCCACAGCCCATGGCCTCGTTTACAACTGCTCCCCAGCCTTCGAGATAGTTACTTGTAAAAAGAAATACATCAGAGGCTTTCATATATTCCAAAACTTCTGCCGGACTCTTTTGTCCCACAAAATTCACAAGGTCCGAAAGTCCCATATCTGCTGCAAGCTTCTCAAGAGATTGTTTCTGGTTGCCATCTCCCACTATATCAAGAGAAAAATCATATCCCTTTTCCTTAAGTAGCCCTGCAACCTTTACAGCAAATTCGGGATGCTTTAGCTTGATAAGTCGTCCTGCCCAGCAGATCTTTACTTTTCTGCCGGCTATAGGCTCTTTATCCACATTTATGCTGGTGATTTCAGGGAAATATCCCCATTTAAGCTTCTTGTGTGGATAACAGCGTATAAGATCAAAGTCCGATGCCACGTAAGCTCCGGCACACAAAAGATATACTGGCTTATGCCTGTAAACAAAGTGCTGGTGATACTTTTTTATAAGGCCTCTGGGGCTTATTGCCTTCCACTGGCCCTCCCTGTAAATTCTCTCACTGAGCCTGAAGGAGAGCTTCCCTGATGAAAGTCTCTTTTTTTCAAGATTCTCAATAAGTTCGTCGGACCAGCCAAAGATCACAACGTCGCTGTCAGAAATAAGTTTTTCACACTTTTCCCGGTCTTCGTAAAAGAGCTCAACATAAGGATAAGCCTTTGGATCAACTGCCCATCCCATTTTAATTCGCTCTTCTTCCATGGGACTTGTCTGGATAAAGGTAAAAGAGCCTTTTCCGGCCACCTTCTCCATAGCATTGCAAAACGGGATCTGATGGTGATTTATGTAATTGGACACAAAAGTAATTACCATGTTTTCCCCTTATTTACTGCTGATCTCATCGTATATTTCAAGAAGCCTCTTATAATTGGCATCAGGATCATGAGTGATCCTTGCCTTTTTTGCTGCATTTTCTCCATAAACAGAAGAAATGACAGGTTCATCCCACATCTGCAATATGGCACCTGCAAGTTCGTCCACATTTCCTCTCTCAAAAAGGATTCCGTCCTTGCCTGAATTTATAAGGCTTGGGATTCCACCGGCCATTGATGCCACCACGGGAACTCCCAAAAGCATAGCCTCTCCCACTGAATTGGGAGAATTTTCCAGAATTGATGGGCAGATAAATAGACTGCTCTTTAGGAATCTGTCTTTCATCTCAAGGTCGGATAATAGTCCCACCATAGTCACCTTATTTTTCAGCTTTCCTGCGGAAATAAGGGATTTAATGTATTTGCCGTAGGCACTTGCTCTCAAAAAATATGGGTACTTACTCTTTCCCTTGCCAATTATATTGTTGCCGGCAACGTATAGATGAGCATCCGGATATTTTTCCAAAATCTTTGGCATAGCCTGAAGTACAAAGTGAAAGCCCTTAAGGGGATAATCACCCTGGGATAAAAAGATACTGTGGGGCTCCACATTTTTTTCATCCCATTTGCCATCGTAAAAACAGGGCCTCATGGTCTCATTCATGGCAAAATATCGGGCATTTGGGTTCATCTTAGAAGTGACACTTCTGTCAAAAGCAGTTCTGCCTGTGATATTTCCTGTCAGCAAAATCGCCTGTTTCTCATGGTCTGCTCTTAGCTTATACTTTTCAACCTGATCAAGAAGGGAATCTTTTTTTAGCCTGTCCCTGAAAGTTGCTGATCTTTGAACCCTTTCAGGAATCTGCGCCATATAATCTTTTTCTATTTCACAGCAAAGGCCCTGGATTCCCACAAGAGCTTTTTCAGGGTCATCCATAACCTTGAGCATTGCAAGTGTATGTGGAAATTCCGTGCCAAATATATGGACAATATCAGGCTTGAAATCTTCTAATATGTCATGGAATCTTCCTTCAAGAGACTGGTCATAGTTTTCAGGGTGAGTAAGATCCTCATCAAATCCATAAAATGTGATGCCTTCAATTTCCTCTTTATCCTGAACTATATCAGACTCTTTTGGAAAGCAAATAGCCAGTGTTATTTTATTATCATCAGCTTTTTGGAGCCTTTCCAGGCACCCGGAAAGCCATCCCTCTCTAACGGAAAAAGAGATATCTTTTGCCCTGGCATATACCGGAAGCATTATGTTGCAAAGCCACAGTACTCTCAATTCTTTTTATCCTCTCTTTTACCTCTTACATTGTAGATGGCGTTCTTTACAAGATTGTACCCCTTGGAAGTCACTTTGTTGGAATCAAGGAATGTCCTGAACCTTGCCAGAGTCACAACTCTGAGGAAGTCGTATTTTCTGATCTGAGATCCCGTAAGGTAGTGCTTTATGATCTCTTTTCTCTCTTCTTCAGATATCTTTTTATTCTGAGCTGAATATCCGCCGCCCTCATAGTTGGCAATAGTTATTCCCATGTAGTCAGTCACCGCTTTTTCTCTGTAAAAGCATCTCAAAAACTGCTCATAGTCTGCTCTGACTTTGTATTTAAGGTCAAAATGATTGCCAAACATCAGTCTCTCATCATAAAAGCAGGCCTGATGTGAAGGAACATTTCTATAGCAGGCATAGTCGTCAATATGCGGGTTTGACGGAATCCTGTTTCCTGTTGTCTGGTCAAAAATGTCTCCATAAAAAATAGTAGGAAGTGTTGTGCCCTCTTTTTCCTGCCTACTCACAATAAAATCATGTACATTTTGTAAAACATTTTCATCTCTGAACTCGTCGCCGCAATTCAAGAAATAGATATAGGAAGGAGCTTCTCCTGCCCTTAGGATCCTCACTTCATCTGTCTGTTCATCCCGGTCTTTGCCCCTGGCATCAATTATCTTTTCCTCAAGATAGGAAACTGCAATATTCATAGCATGGTAGATACCATTGTCGCAGCTCTCAACAAGAGTCATTTTTCCTTCTGCATCTTTGCCATCAGCAGAGAACCCGTACTTTTCCCTGAGCATATCTATAGAGCCGTCAGTTGACATTCCGTCTTTGACAAGGACCCTGTAGCTGTCATAGGTCTGCTTTTTGATACTCTCGATGGTGTCGATTATTCTTTTTCCCGGATTATATGAAACTACAATTATAGTAAAAAAAGGCTTTTTCATATGTCGCTCCTTAGTAGCCGCGCTCTGAAAGTGTCAGAGGCATCTCATCAAAAAGAATTGTCTTATAGGGAAGTATCCTGACTCCATCCGCTGAAGCTCCCCTCATATAAAGGGCAAAGTACCCAAGACAGAAAAGAACTGTCAAAACCGTCAGAAGTTTCTTTTTCCTGTCATCCCTGATATGAAGCAAAAGAGCCGGTACAAACAGTATATGTGTAACTGTCAGGTAATAACCGATTCTGGAGATTATAGGTAAAAAAGCTCCAAACACGTAAAGGGCAAGAGCCATGATATTGCAGTGGAAATAGAACATATAGCGCTTGTTTGTTTTTACCACGTCTTTAAACAAGAGCAGGGATATTACCAGTATCAAAAAGCATCTCAAGATGCTGACATAGCTTGTTCCGCCTGAAAGGTATTCCGTATCCTTGTAAGAGGGATATAAGAATATCACTATTTTCAGATAAAGATCCTGCAAAAAGAGGCATGATATGCACATGAGCCCAAAAAGCCCGTACATCCATCTTCTCCACTTAATAGATGCAAGAGGATATAAAACCAGTATCAACAGTACTGACTTATGGAAAAGAGCTCCTATCAAAACCATCAAAACAAACCTTGGCCAGTCTTTTTTCAGAACGAATTTTATGGAATACAGAGCCATTCCAAGTGCCAGATAATATCTGACTGTACTGATAGACTGGAAGTAGTAACCAAGCAACATAAACATCATAAAGCTGAAGGAAAACCACTCGCTCTGCTGCCACATGGCAATCATAAAAAATAAAACCGTAAAAAATGTAAAAACAGCAAAAACCAGAATATAATTTTCAAAACCGCAGAGGTAATAAATTGCATAGGTTAGAGCGTTAAATCCGGGTTCTGTGGGAACATACGCGCGGCAGAAAACCAGATGCATGAACTCAACGTATTTAGCATAGTCATTGCCCACATTTACTCTCAGGGCCGGAACCCAAAACAGCACAGAAAAGATAAAGAGCAAAACTATTACGTTTACTGCTCCCTGTCTTGTGATAGTGCCACTTCCCATATTAAGTTTTGTCTGCCTAAGCAGAAGTGCCAAAAGCACAACTACTGCAGTCAGTGTCAGATATATCGCCATTTATACCTTCTCTAGTGTCTTTCCGTGGTCAACTCCGTCCCACAAAATCTTTACACTCTTAAAAAGTCCCATTTCATTACACATGATATTTCTGTTCTTAAACAAATACCTGAATCCCAAAATCTTGGCCATTTTCCCGTAAAGGAAATGGTATAAGACTCCTCTGTCAAAAAAGAATTTGTGGTTATAGCCCTTAAACCAGGTGGACTCGTTTGGTCTTTCATGCCCCACAACTACTGTGGTTCTGTAAAGATTAAGGCCGGCCTTTAAGCAGTCATGTAAAAATAGGCTGTCCTCACCGTTCATATATGGTGCTCCGCCGCCAAAAAGCAGAGAAAATCTCACATTTTTACCTACAATCTTCTCTCTCCTGGCAAATACCGCATAGGAGGGATATCTTCCATAATTTTTCCAGTTAACCTTTGCAAAGTCCTCATTCCAGTAGGTTTCCCTGCCTTCCTGGGCCTTTACATTAAAAAGAAGAAGATCTGCCTCAGGATGTGCGTCAAATTCATCAAGGACTTTTTGCACATAGCCATCATCATAGATTATGTCATCATCAGCAAACTGGATAATCTCATGGTCAGAATGTTCAAGAGCTGTATTTCTGGAAAGACCAACGCCCTTTTCATTTCTCTGAAGAACCAGAATGTCTTTTCCTTTAAACGTTCTTTTTTCCTCGATATCAGGTGCTTTTTCACCTATAATCTGATTTACGATCACAGCATCTGAGGAAATGTTCATATCCTCAAGAAGGCTGTCTATATTTTTATTCACAGCTGAAACCAGTATTTGTAGCCTCTCTGGCATGCATCTTACCTCTATTTATAGTCTGTAGTATTTTTTCAAAAACCTTTCATCTGCCCTGACAAGGACAACTCCCAGGATCGGGCACTCATGCTTCTGAAGCTGTGCAACCATGTGATCATTCATAGTGCCGCATCTTTTTCCTGCCGGAATTCCAAGGATAACGCCATCGCAGGTCCCAATCTTTCTATAATTCTCAAGAACTTTGCCCGGTGTCTCCATAGCTGTGATATTCTCTGTCTGGGCACTGAACCTGCTTCCAAGGGACTCTTTAACAGTCAAAAGATCTTTTTCTGAAACCGAAACGTCCAGTGCACTGTCAGTTGAAATGAAGATCACCTTTTCAGCCCCTGCCACATTTTTTTCGAAAGCAGCCTGAAGCTCGTTTCTAAAGTATTCACTCTTTCCTGCAACTCCAAGTACAGGAACGTCAAATCTCTTTTCAATATCCTCAGGAACATAGACCGCATCATCAAGGGCATCTACAAGTAAAAGTACAAATATGGTCAAAACCAAACATGCCACTGCTCCAAAAGCTGCTGCCGTGAAGGTCTTGTCACTATATGTCACAAGGGCAGCCTCTGACTTGCTAAGGAGCTTAATAGATGTGAAAGCGTCATTGGTTTCGCCATAGCTTTCAAGGGATTTATCTGTGGCATCAGTAATGAGGTCTGCGTGGTCTTTATTATTGTTTTTTACTGTCACAAGAAGAAGTCGTACATCTGAAGGAATCTCGGCAGCAATTGAATCAGCCACTTCCTGCCTGCTTATCTCCTCCTCTGAAACTCCTGCCTTCCCTAGATTATTCATGACTTCATCAAGAATGTCGTCAGTAGTCATCAAAAGCCCCCAGGTATAAGCATTATATGAATCCACCTGGCTCTTTGCATTTTCATCATAGGCAAACTTAATATAGAGCTTTGACTCAGTGCTATAGGTCTTTTCAGGACCGAAGGTCACGGTAACAAGCGTATATATGCCTCCTGCAATCATTGCTCCGATAATCGCAGCAAGGGGAATTATCCATATTTTCTTAATGAGTCTTAAGTAAAAACTCCTGAGATCAAGAGTTTCATCCATATGTCTTAAATCGCTTCTTCCCATGTTGTCACCTCTGTAAAAGCATGTTTATGTCAAGAGTTCTTCTGTGCAGTAGTCTGTCCTGATTCAACCCCCTCAGTAGAATCCGGGGTGAAAAGAATCTTAACTGTAAGCAGCATCAGCTTGATATCAAGCCATACTGAATAGTTCTCAATGTAAGTAAGATCGAGCTTTAATTTGTCGTAAGGAGTAGTGTTGTATTTACCATAAACCTGCGCATAGCCCGCAAGTCCGGCTTTTACCTTCATTCTGAAGGCAAACTCAGGCATTTCCTTAAGATACTGCTCAATGATCTCAGGTCTCTCAGGTCTTGGTCCGATAAAGGACATCTCTCCCTTGAGGATGTTAAAGAGCTGAGGAAGTTCATCAATTCTGCAGGAGCGGATAAACTTACCGATCGGAGTTATTCTGGAGTCGTTCTTGGCAGCAAGGCGGGCAACTCCGTCTTTTTCTGCATCAACTTTCATGCTCCTGAATTTCATGATCCTGAACTCTTTCCTATTAACTGTGCAGCGAACCTGCTTATAGAGCACAGGGCCGCCATCATAGGCCTTTATGATTATGGCTGTGATCAGCATTATTGGCGATGTCAGTATTATGAGAACAAGAGAAATGATAATGTCAAAAAATCTCTTGATTGCTCTCTGCTCAATCTTTATGGCGTATTCTCTAATAAGCAGCACAGGTGTATCAAACAAGTGGAGCTGCGCTGAGCCTTTTAAAAGAACATCCGTTATCTTTGGCATTACATATATGCGAATGTTGTTACCGTAGCAGTACTTTACAAGACCGTTTCTAAACTTGCTTGGTACATCCCAGATGATCACTCCGTCATAGTCACCCAGGCACTCTGCATATATCTTGTCGATACCCTCATCAATATTCATTTTCTTTTTGATGTGGTATTTATCTTTCCTGGAATTGAACTTGGTCACAATATCATCAACTGAGTACTCGCCGCTTATAAGAAGAAGCTCTCTTGGCGGGAATATGGCCATATATATGGCGTTGGTTATATATGCCCAGGCAAAAGAAATAATGAGCTGGATCACAAATATCTCAACCATTGGTACAACTTTTACCAGCCAGTTTCTCAAAAGGGCAATCTGGAAATATGAGATGAAATTCACCATAAACAGCGCGAAAATCTGTGAAAAGAACACATCCATGGGCTTAAGATATCCAATCTTAAGACCGCCGTATGTATTTGAGAAGAATAAAAGCAATACAAAATATATTGCCAGAATCAACAGATGTCCACGAAAATACAGTTTTAATCCACTACCTAAATTGTATCCGTCGACACTGATACGAGTAGAAGAAACTATAGGATAATATGTGCTAAACCAAAACCATGCGTACACAGCAGTCTGCATACTTAATCCGATAAATCCCAAAAACAGCACAAGGATTCTCTTCACTGATTCCACATGTTTCATAAATTCCCCTTTTGGCGATCAAAAGAGCCTTCTAAACGTAGCTCTTACCGCCCATCCTCCAAAATAAAATATTGATTCCAAGACTGATAAATTAGCAATGTTTCTATACAAAAACCAAATTCTCTCAACTGCAACGAGCTTATTGGAAGAAAGAGACTTGGCAGGCCTTCTGTAAATAGCAAGATTTTCATTGAGGCCGTAAGCGGTAATGCCGCTCTTTAGTATTCTCCACCAGGTTGCTGTGTCCTCACTTGGAACCTGTGGCATATGGATTATCTCCATATCTATTTTTTCTGTATCAAACATTACAGTTGTTGTGAATATAATTGTTCTGGAAAGGGCCTTCCTAAAGGTAAGCTCCTTTGGAACCTTTACAACTTTGCCGGTAGGTCTGGCATTCTCATCTCCAAATTCATAGGAATGGAAAGCAAAGGCTGCGCCGGTCTCTTCCATGAATGCGATCTCTTTTTCCAGTTTCTCCGGTTTCCAGACATCGTCGGCGTCAAGGAAAGCAATGTATCTCCCAGCCGAAGCGTCGATACCGATATTTCTTGCTGCTGCCGCCCCTTCATTTTTTTCTTTCCTGATGAGACGGATTCTTTTGCCCATGGAAGAGATAAGCTCTTCGATGTAATCGGCACTTCCATCTCTGGAAGCATCATCCACCAGTATAAGCTCCCAATCCTTGTAGGTCTGGGCGCACACCATGTCTATACAGTCTTTAATATATTTTTTTGCGTTATAAACAGGAACTACAATACTGACCATTAAATTTCCTCTTTTACTATATAAAGTGGACGCTTTTTAACCTCAAGGTATGTCTTTGAAAGATACTGGCCCACAATTCCTATACAAAAGAGCTGTACTCCGCTTACAAGCAAAATGATACAAACAAGTGATGGCCATCCACTTGTAGGATCTCCGTAAAGGGCTTTTCTTACAATCGTAAAAATGATAAAGAAGAAAGCCAGCAAACAGAACAAAACTCCGATGAGTGATGCAAACGCAAGAGGAACTGTTGAGAAGGCCACAATTCCATCAAGTGCATAAACAAAAAGCTTCCAGAAGGACCATTTTGTTTCGCCCTTCATACGCTCGATATTTTCAAACTCTATCCACTTATTCTTAAAGCCGACCCAGCCAAAGATACCTTTGGAGAATCTGTTGTATTCCTTCATTGAAAGGATGGCATCCACAAACTGTCTGGTCATGAGCCTGTAATCTCTTGCTCCGTCAACGATCTCAGTTTTTGAAACCTTGTTTATAAGTTTGTAGAACATCCTTGCAAAGAATGATCTGATAGGCGGCTCGCCCTTTCTGTCTACTCTTCTGGTGGCTACGCTGTCATACCCCTCATTGACAATAGCCTCGTACATCTGTGGCAAAAGAGCCGGTGGATCCTGAAGATCACAGTCCATGATGGCAACGTAGTCGCCCTTAGACTTTTCAAGTCCCGCGTACATAGCAGGCTCTTTTCCAAAGTTTCTGGAAAAGTTAATGAGATGAACTCTCTCATCCTTAGCCGCAAGTTCTTTTACCTTTTCAACAGTCTTATCCTTAGAGCCGTCATTAACATAGATAAATTCAAAGTCAACATCATGACCTTTGAAATAAGCTTCGTTCTTCAATACCTCATTGTAGAAATCTACAACGTTCTCCTCTTCGTTATAGCAAGGCACTATAACACTTAACAGTCCCATTCTGTTTACTCCCACCTTATAAATAAATTATCAGCGCATACTAAGCGCAATTCTATTCAGTATTTTACACTTAAAGCCATGGTCTTTCAACCTGTGGCCTTTATTGGACTAAAAAACCCGCCAGTGAGGCGGGTTTTCAAAATCTGCATATTTATTATCTTTCTGCGCGCATAGGATTGTTAAGGAAATCCTCGTAAGCAAGCTTGATACCATCATCAAGTTCTGTCTTGTAGGTCCATCCAAGATTCTTGGCCTTTGATACATCAAGAAGCTTTCTTGGTGTGCCGTTTGGCTTTGAAGGATCCCATCTTATCTCTCCTGTGTAACCAATGATCTTGGCTACTTTCTCAGTAAGCTGCTTGATTGTCAGCTCTTTTCCTGTTCCTGCATTAACAGTCTCGTTGCCACTGTAGTTATTCATAAGGAATACACACAGGTTTGCAAGGTCATCTACATAAAGGAACTCTCTGAGTGGGCTTCCGTCTCCCCAACATGTAACGTAAGGAAGATTCTGCTCTTTTGCCTCGTGGAAACGACGGATAAGGGCAGGAAGCACGTGTGAGTGAGTTGGATGATAGTTATCATTTGGTCCGTAGAGGTTTGTAGGCATAACTGAGATGTAATCAGTTCCGTACTGCTTGTTCAGATACTCGCAGTACTTAAGTCCTGAGATCTTAGCAAGGGCATATGCCTCATTTGTCTTCTCAAGTTCTGATGTAAGAAGGCAATCCTCTTTCATAGGCTGTGGAGCCATTCTTGGATAAATACATGATGATCCAAGGAACTCAACCTTTTTGCAGTTATTCTTCCATGCTGAGTGGATAACATTCATCTCAAGAATCATGTTCTCATACATGAAATCTGCAAGAGCCTCTGAGTTACCCATGATTCCTCCAACCTTGGCAGCTGCAAGGAAAACGTACTCAGGTTTCTCTTCTGCAAAGAACTTTTCAACCTCATCCTGTCTTGTAAGGTCAAGCTCTTTGTGAGTTCTTGTAACGATATTAAAATATCCCTGTCTGTGCAGTTCTCTGACAATGGCTGATCCAACCATTCCTCTGTGACCGGCTACATAAATCTTAGCATCAAAATCCATCATTGTTTTTTACCTTCTTTTAATTATTTATCAATACCTTTTTCAAGGAACTCTGCAAGGTTAAATTCAACATGCTCATTGGCTCTCTCAACAGCAACCTTGGCCATATCATGCTCAACCATGATTCTTACAAGGTCTTCGAAAGATGTTGACTGTGGATTCCAGTGAAGTTTCTCTTTTGCCTTTGTAGGATCTCCCCAAAGGTTAACAACGTCTGTAGGTCTGTAGAAATCAGGTGAAACCTCTACAAGAACCTTTCCTGTTGCCTTGTCATAACCCTTCTCGTCTGCACCTTCGCCCTTGAATTCAAGCTCGATACCTGCGTAGTGGAATGCAAGCTGTGCAAACTCTCTGACTGAGTGCTGAACACCTGTTGCGATAACGAAGTCTTCAGGCTTGTCGTTCTGAAGGATCAGCCACATACACTCAACATAGTCCTTGGCATATCCCCAGTCACGAAGTGATGAAAGGTTTCCGAGATAGAGCTTATCCTGCTTGCCCTGTGCAATTCTTGAAGCAGCAAGAGTAATTTTACGTGTAACGAAGGTCTCTCCACGTCTCTCTGACTCATGGTTGAAAAGAATACCTGAGCAGCAGAACATATTGTAGGCTTCACGATACTCTTTGATGATCCAGTAACCATAGAGTTTGGCAACAGCATATGGGCTGTATGGGTGGAATGGAGTCTTCTCGCTCTGAGGAACTTCCTCAACCTTACCGTAAAGCTCTGAAGTAGAAGCCTGGTAAATTCGGCATGTATCAGCAAGTCCGCACTGACGAACTGCCTCAAGGACTCTCAAAACGCCTGTAGCGTCAACATCAGCAGTGAACTCAGGTGAATCAAAGGATACCTGAACATGTGATTGAGCTGCAAGGTTATAGATCTCATCCGGGCGAACCTTGCCGACAACGCCAAGGATGCTCATGGAATCTCCAAGATCACCGTAGTGAAGGTGGAAATTAGGATGTCCCTCAAGATGGGCAATTCTCTCTCTGTAGTCTACAGAAGAACGTCTGATAATACCGTGCACGTCATAACCTTTCTCAAGAAGGAACTCTGCAAGGTATGAACCGTCCTGTCCTGTAATACCTGTAATAAGTGCTTTTTTAGCCATATAATAACCTCTCAATAATTTAGTGAATTGGTTTCATTTGCATGTTTCTAACTAATTATATTTGCTGAATTTTCGCTTTTCCATTCACTTTCTTGATTTTGATTTGCATTATCTTGACATGAACTGAAAACCAATTATCATGGTACTTAAGGAAGGTAAATATATGGAAAAACACTATTTTAAAGGCGAATTTGTTTCATCTGACAGAATGCTTTATACTCCATCGGAGTTCGCCAGATCAAATCTCATGCATTTGCAGGAAATAGGAAGTCTTCAGGCTACAAAAACTCACACCAGTAAAAGACAGAATCTTGATTCCTTTCTATTCTTCTATGTTAAGGATGGGGAAGGAATCCTTGATTATGATGGAAAAGAATATGCGGTTCGCAGCGGAGACTGTGTGTTTATCAGCTGCAAGACGCCGTATTTCCACAGAACTTCGGAGAATTTGTGGACTTTGGAGTGGATCCATTTTAATGGCGAGGCAGTTCTGCCTATTTATCTTAAGTATGTTGAGAGAGGGGGGCAGCCTGTTTTTCACCCGGAGAGCGTGGTTGAGGCTGAGCAGATCTGGAAGG
>JAEEGH010013758.1_pt1 | contig 17887 bp, 9 predicted proteins | sample 9134181 | NCBI WGS metagenome assembly JAEEGH01 (sample SAMN16246544, study PRJNA631951) | gut metagenome | biome: gut microbiome; feature: rumen; material: DP-attached | host: Bos | place: Iran: Karaj | collected 2018-10 | reverse complement strand
GAGCGACAACATGATTATCCGTGGCGATAATCTGGCTGCGCTCAAGTCGTTGCTTCCCAAATTCGAAGGGCGGATCAAATGCATTTATATCGATCCGCCATATAATACAGCAAAGAGTTCTGAGAAAAACAAAACGTGGATTTACTCTGATAATGTTGATGATCCGCGAATCAAAAAATGGCTTAATGAAACAGTCGGCGATGAAGGTGAAGATCTATCCCGCCATGACAAATGGCTTTGTATGATGTACCCGCGTCTCAAATTATTGCATCGTCTTCTTGCTCAAAATGGAATTATATTTATTAGCATTGATGATAACGAAGAAGCCAATCTCCGCTATATTTGTGATGAGATCTTTGGCAGAAGAAATTTTATTGCACAGCTTGTTTGGAGATCTGATGGGAACTTCGATAATCAAGCAAAAATAAAGATTTGCCATGAATACATTCTTTGCTATTCGAAGACTCCAGACATATTAGGTTTACCGAATGGTATAGATCCTAATGCAACGGAAACAAGCAAGATATTTAAAGACGAAATAAGAAATACCGTTGTTAAAAATGGTCCAAAAAATCCAATGTCAGTAGTCACACTGCCTAAAGGTTTTCCATGTGCAATTGATAAGTTGACTATACATGAACGTTATGATTCATATCCTTATTATCATTCAGATGCAGTTGTCGATAATGGTAGATTAAAAAAATCGGTAAATGTAGAAAGCGGTTGGTCGTCAAAAAACATTCTGTTATCATTCATTGAAAATAATTTTAAACCAGTATTAGATTCGAAAGGACAATATACAACATTTGAAATAACTCGTACAGGTGCGATTGAAATGGTAAAGCATCGAGATCGTATCAGTCATGTACTTTCAGTTTTATCAAATCTTGGAAGTACACAGAATATGAGCAACGAATTAGCATTAATGGGAATTAAGTTTGATTTCCCTAAACCAACTGATTTGATAAAATACCTTATTGGCTTTTATGCAGAAGATGGTGATATCATTCTAGACTCCTTCGCCGGCTCTGGAACAACAGCCCATGCCGTACTGAATATGAACAAGGCGGATGGCGGCAATCGAAAATTCATCCTTGTGGAGATGATGGATTATGCGGAGAGTATTACCGCGGAACGAGTTAAACGCGTCATCAAAGGCTATGGTGATGGCAAAAACGCCGTGGAAGGCACGGGTGGCGATTTCACATTCTATGATTTGGGAGAAGCCTTGTTCAAGCCTGACGGCAATCTGAACGAGACGGTCGAAACGGCAAAAATCCGTGAATACGTCTGGTATATGGAAACAAAGACACCGCTTTCGGAATCGGATGGTGATAATCTGTATTATCTTGGAAACCATAATAATACGGGATATTATTTCTTCTATGAAAAGGATCGCGCCACCACGCTTGACCATGAATTTCTTGCCACAATCAAGAAACGTTCCGAAAGCTATCTTATCTACGCGGATCTTTGCACGATATCCGATGAAGAGTTGAATCGGTACAATATCACGTTCAAGAAGATTCCGCGGGATATCGCGAAATTATAAGGAAGGTGGCAAAATGGAACTGAAAACGTATCAAAAGAATGTCATCAGCGATTTGTCACGCTTTCTTGCATTGCTAACGGAAAAGAAATCGGCCTCGAAAGCATACAGCGCGTTTTGGGAGGAAAAGAATGTCAATGTCAGTTTGGGAGGGATGCCTTATTATCAGCCCAATCTGAAAAATGGCGTTCCAGATGTGTGTTTGAAGGTTCCAACTGGCGGTGGAAAGACCTTCATCGCGGCCAATGCGATCAAGACGATTTTCGATGCGATGCCGACGGAATCTGCGAAGGCCGTTGTATGGCTTGTTCCGTCCGATGCGATTCTGACGCAGACATTTGCGGCGTTGAGCAATCCGCAGCATCCATATCGGCAAAAGATCGACGTGGACTTTGGCGGTGCTGTGGAAGTGTATTCCAAGGCACAGCTTCTGAACGGGCAGAATTTCAATCCCACGTCGGTGGCGGAGCAACTGTCGATTTTCGTGCTCAGCTACGATTCCTTCCGTACAAACCAGAAGGAAGGTCGCAAGGCCTATCAGGAAAACGGCAATCTTGCGATGTTTCCTAAGTTGATGCTAGACAAATCGATACTGCTGACGGACACGGATGAAACGGCATTGATACAAGTGATTCGCTCGCTCAATCCGGTGGCCATTGTGGACGAAAGCCATCATGCCACCTCCGCTTTGAGCGTGGAAATGTTGGAAAATTTCAATCCTTGCTTTGTTCTTGATCTCACCGCCACGCCGAAAAAGAACAGCAATATCATCTCTTTTGTGGATGCGGCACAACTCAAGAAGGCGAATATGGTCAAACTGCCGGTCATCGTGTATAACCGCAAGTCGCAGAATGATGTGTATGCCGATGCAATCAGTGTTCGCCAAAAGCTTGAAAATCAGGCAAATAAAGAGCAGCAAACTACAGGACGATACATCCGTCCCATTGTGTTGTTCCAGGCTCAACCGAAAGTCGGAGCGGAAAGCACGACATATGATAAAATCAAAACGACGTTAGTCGAAGCGGGTATCGCCAAGGAAGAAATCGCCATAAAAACCAGTGACAAAGACGAACTGAAAAACGTGAATCTTCTTTCGCCGGATTGCCCAATACGCTATATCATTACGGTCAATGCACTTAAAGAAGGTTGGGACTGCCCGTTTGCATATGTTCTGGCGACAGTGGCAAATCGCACATCCACTGTTGATGTGGAGCAGATTCTTGGGCGTGTCCTCCGTCTGCCCTATACACAAAAGAATGAAAGCAATGTTTTGAATATCTCTTATGTCATCACATCGTCGGCTGATTTTGGCGAGACGCTGGAGAGAGTCGTGGCAGGCCTGAACAATGCAGGCTTTAGCAAAAAAGACTGCCGTGCAAAGGATGTGGAAGTCGAGCAGGAAGTCGTTTCCACATCCGCAAAGAAGCAACTGGAGTTGAATTTTGAAGATAAAGACGACGTTCCAGAGGTCAATACGGATGAATTACGTCAACGAATCGGACAGACCATGCAGCAGGATGGCACTGCTTCGACGGAAGCGATTGAATCGGATGAGATGCTTTCCGAAGCTTTGGCGCAGAATGACGAATATGAAGAGAAAGTCAATGCCGCTACAGATTCCGCAATTGACCTTGCTCCAACGGAGGTGCGAGACAAGATGAACGTATTTAAAATGAATGATACTTTTGCTGAAGAAGCATCCGCTTTGCGGATCCCGCAATTCATGTTCAAGGTGGGGACGAGTTTATTCTCTGAAAGCGAAACCAGACCATTGGAAGTGGCGCATCTGGAAAAAGGCTTTACCCTTAAGGATAAAGACGTCAAGATTGATTTCAGCACTGTCGAGGCTGAAATGGCGCGTGTCGATACAGATGATTCCACCGATACCGCTCCGAAGGTTTGGAAAATCAATGGCACGGATAGTGTCTATTTAAAAGAATGGTTCCATACCCAGCCGACGGAGACACGCTTGGCTGTTTGCAAGGGATTGATTCAGAGACAGATTTCGAAGATGAACGGCATCAACGACAAAGAGCTACAGGATTATATCGACCGCATCGTAAAAACGATGACAGAAGATCAACTCAGCGACATGGAGCAGTCGATTTTCCCGTATATCGAAAAGATAAAGAAAAAAGTGGAAGGCCTTCTGGCTGATCATCGAACAAATCTCTTCAATTTGTGGTTGGAGCAAGGAAAAATCGTCTGTGAGCCGAACTATTCTCTCAAGCCAGTGATTTCACCGACGAAATTCTTCTCGACATTCCCCAAGTCATTGTACACCAGTGAAGAAGAGGTGAATGACTATGAGCGGAAGATGTTGTGGGAGTTGTCGTCACTGGACAATATCAAATGGTGGCATCGAAATATGTCACGTATTGGTTTTGAGATTAACGGTGCGGTCCATGCCTATCCGGATATCATCGCCATGACGACTAGCGGCCAGATTTTGATGATTGAAACAAAAGGCGATCATCTGGATGGCGATGATTCCAAAGCAAAAGCGAAGCTTGGTCAGCAGTGGGATACACGTGCTGGCTCGATGTATCGGTATTTCATGGTGTTCGAAAGCAAATCATTGGATTGGCCAGGAGCCTACTCCTATGACCGATTTATGGCGATTGTGAAGGGGATGTGATTTATGGTTCTGCGCTTCACGGTGGAGTCGCTATGAGACGATGTAATGCCCATCGGGCAAGTGCCGACCTCCAGACTGTGATGGGCTGAGTGGATGTTGCCTCATGCTCTGAATAGCGGGGGTACCACAAATATCGTTTTTTCGGCTAGTTATGCCGTATGAAATGGATTGTCAATATGCGGAGAGAGGGTGAAATGGTGACAAATTGAAAAAAATGTCATGAAAAGGCCATAATTGGCTTTTTCATGATTGCAAAATGGTTATGCGCCGTTATAGTGATGTCATTGTCAACACGATAGCAAGAGGATATATCGATAAGGATGAATAAATAGAGGATAAAAATCTTCCACACCCGGCAGCGAGGCGGACGATGTCAGTGATTGGAGATTCTCTGAAATCAGTATCTTCAAAAAACGCATAAAAGCACATGTTCAAGCATCCATCCGCGCGGTGTTTCTTTTTGTGCTTTTGTGCAGGTCGTGCTAAACCTCGGAGAATCACGGATTGAGGAATCTTTTTATTCAAATTTGAAAATAGTTTTGTGTTATTTAATTAGGGGTAATTTACATAAAAGAACATATCAAGGAGTAAAAAAATGAGTGATTTATCACGTTGTGAAAATGTTTTATTTTCGAGAGATGGAAATTTTTATTATACAAATGAAAGCAATCAAGACATTATTTTAAATTCTGATTTAAAAAGAACTTTATTTGGTAATTCTACTGATGTAACCATAAGAAAACTATTTGGAATTAGAAGTGGAATATTATTGTTTATCAAAAATGATAATAATCTTGAAGAGTTATTTATAAAATTTAAAAATGGTAATAAGAAAAAAATAGCATGGATTGATGGAGAAAGTGCATTTTGTTATGATAATAATGGCGCTAATTGGAAGTGGAATATTGAAAAGCAAATGTTCTTAACTAATAGCAACGAACAATTGTATTGGGATGAGAACAAGCAATTGTATTGGAATGAAAATGAAAAGCTATATTTGAATAAAGAACAATCTTTTTATGTGTTAAAAACTGGAATCTCACCTGTTTATAAATCTCCTGTTAATAATTCAGTTATAGATTCAAATCCAGAGTTTATAACTGAATCAGAATTTGATGATTTATTAAATGGTGGTATATATGTTCCAAAAAAAGTATTGGATAAAAGCGAAAAAAAGAATCATGGCATTGTAATTCTCTTGACTGGAGCTCCTGGCTCAGGAAAAACAACATTTGCACTCGAGTTTTGTGAGAGCTTAGCTAAAAGACAATCACAGATAAAGAAGTTACAGATACAGAAGTCATTTTCTTCATTTTATATAACTAATGAGGACACTAGAGAAAATTTAAGAAATAAGATACAAAAATGGAAAGCAAATGCAGAAATATCGATTGCAGAGGACGATCAAGCTAAATTCTATTCATCAATATCCAAAATAAACTCATTAGTAGAGACACTTGCAAGTAAGGAAAATGAAGAAAGCAAAAATAAAGAAAGCAAAAATCAATTAGATAAATTTAAAGCAAAAACTTTAAAAGATAAATTAAAGTATTTACAGTCTACCTTTGGTAACCGAACTGAAATTGATCAAAAAATAAATGATATATTAGATCATGAGATAAAGAAAGAAAGGACATATATAATTGATAGAGATGATTTTGCTTCTGGTAAGTCTCCAATATTTCTAGAAAATATTATTGAAGAATTATTAACAAATTTAGATGATATTGGACTTGCTATAGAGTATAAAAAAACCAAAGAAGAGCAAAACAATAAAGTGCTTAAAAAAATATTATCACGGTTGGATTTAGATGTTAGGAAAACTATTAATAGTGTAGAACGTCAGGCTCTTTTGGCAGATGCGACGCTTGTCAAGTCTGATATTACGGCTTTTATAAATAGAATTAATGATAAAAATAATGCGAGGGATAAACAAGCATTAGTCAAAGAAGCACTAAAAGAATCAGACGACAAGATAAAAGAATATAAAAATAAGCTTGCTGAATATGTAGATATTTGTAATCATTCAATAGTTGTCATCGATAGCTTAAATTCTTTGATTGACTGTAATCCCGAAAGTAAAGATCAATTATCAGAAGAAGAACGCTATAAGAGATATACAAGAGTTATAAATAGTTTAGCATGTAATTTCCCAATAAGTATCATCTTAATGGATACCGGACCTGGTTTTTCTCCTGAACACAAATGGTCTCCGGCTGAATATGCAGCTGATTTGGAAATTAATTTCAGCTATGAACGCCCTGAAAACTATATGATTCGCCGTTTATGGATAGTAAAAGCAAGATACCAACAACATGCCGATGGTTTCCATAGAATCAAGATTGACCCATGCGGGAACATGTTAGACATAAAACCTTATGCTACTTCATATTTTAAGGAAGGTGGGATACACGTATTTTCTTCTATTCATCGATATTTGTCTGATGCAAGAAAAAAGTTAGATGATAATCCTAATCAATCTAACAAGATACCGACTCCATATCCTGCTTTAAGTGCTTCCATTAGTTCAGAAGCAAAAGAAGATGATGGTATAAGAATTGGGCAGTGTGTATGCATTGTCGGTGAACGTGGTACGATGAAGAGTTATTTAGCTTATAGACTCCTTTTAGAGTCATTATATGATGAAAAACAAAAAGAAAATAAGGCACTAATAATATCGTTAAGAGACCAAAAAAATCAAGTCTATGATCAACTTCTAAGCATTGTACAAAATCAGAATATAGATTATATTCTCCCAACAAATGTTTTTAGCAATCAAGGAAACGAAGTAAAAAATGAATTAAAAAAGAAGATTGAAGTTTTATATTATTGGCCTGGTTATATTTCTCCAGATGAATTTATTCATATAGTGAAAGTCGCGGCTCAAGATGACAATATAAAATATGTGGTCATTAATGGACTTGAGCAACTGCCCGCTCGATTCCCATTGTGTGCGCAGGAAAAGATGTTTATTTCAGGCTTGATTGCTTATTTGACGAGTTTGAAAAAAATTGTTGTGGTTACATCGAGTGGTAAAATTGACAAACCGGCTAATGATGGTGGTGTCCCTGATGGATTGCTACCTATGGGTGATATCATTCTTCAAGGTTCTGTTGTGGATATTCATCCCCGCAATATATGGAATTATACTCCAAATACAACGTCGTTGTCAGATCAAACCACGGGGGCGAATCCTGAACAAATCGCAAGTCAGAATCCAGAACAAAATAATAATGACATAAAAAAGGATCTTTGGTCTTCTGCTGTACGAAAGGAATATTGGGATATTACTGAAGCTAATCAACAAACTAGTACAGATGCTTCACAAGCCACAAGCATAGTCACTAATGAACAAAGAAAAATAGATCATTCAATAGACCGTGCAAGGAAATTACACAAGCTATATACTACTTTAGAGATTAGAGATAATGATCTTGTACAACCTCATGTAGTTTATGATATCGTTCGTGGAGCGACGGGATTTCGTGAATGTCGTATGAGACTTCTTTGTTATGTAACAAGGAGAGATGACAGAAGCAAAGCCATAGAAAAAGCTCTTACTACGGTCTGTGATTCTGAATTACGTCAAGAAGTGGATAGGAACAAATGGGAGAATATTATCAAAGAAATAGCTCAAATGGCAACAAATGATTCAACAATAGGACAAGTTTCCCGAATAATTTCTAATGCACAACTAAATAATTCTATTAATGTAAATCAAATTTCAGAGAGGATTGTAAATGAATTAAAAAAATATCCAAGACTTAATCAAGTATTTTTCTCACGTATCCCAGAAGAAATAGCGACACAGATTTTCAGGCCAGCATCAAGTGATAGAGAAGATCGGAATCGTAACTAATGAATTTTATCTTCTTATGATTTGAAAAATAAAGAATAGTACAACAGTACATTTGGGGATTGCTTTAAGCAGTCCCCTTTTTTTGTGTGTTGTGTTTGATTGAAAGTTATATGTTGTAATAACGTCTGAAAAAGATAACGTCCGAAAAATTGCGCACATTTGAAGACAGGACTTGAAAAAGACCTGTTCCTGTGATTGATTATATTCACCACAAAGACAACCAATCAACAAAGGAAACAGGCCATGGAAAAAGTAGCGCAGGAAACAGAAAAGTCTATTGGAGACGCCATCAGGATCAATGAAAAGGAAGTCGGAGACCATCTGAACCGCCTTGTCCGACAGTCGGTCGAGGACACGATCAACAGCCTTCTGGCGCGGGGCGGACGCCATATGCAACGCAGGCTGCTACCAGCGCAGCCCGGACCGCCTGGACACACGCACAGGTTACGAATGATCACGCCCTACGGGCAAGATTTGTGGGATTTTTTTCTGTCTGCTTGTTTTTAGGGACATTGGATATACATTAGATAATATGCCCGAGTGGCGGAATGGCAGACGCACTAGACTTAAAATCTGGCATCCTTTTGGATATACGGGTTCGACTCCCGTCTCGGGTACCAAGCTTATTGCCGTAAGTCGTTCTGATTTACGGCTTTTCTTGTATAATAGGACAAGCAATAATACCATTGAGTACCATTTGAGGCTTTTTTTTCGCTTTGTCACCGTATTTTCAGCAATACAAGTTAATACTGGTAACAGGGGGACAAATGGGCAGAAGAAAGAAAAACATGAAGACGAATGAAAAATAGAGCTGAAAATTGGAGATCGGTACAGTCTTTCAGAAAAAAGCTGGCGACAATTTCTATTACCGTTATCAAATAAGGGGTGAAAAAACGTCAGTCTTGATACGCAAAATTTGGACGAAGCAGTCAAATACGTTAGGGAAAAGCTAATGCCTATTGTAACTGACAAAAGGAGAGCATTACAAAAAAACTCGATCAGCTTTTCTAAATTGCGTCTATAATATGTCAGAAATCATTTCAGACAGCAGATATGACTCCTAAAAAGAAGATGACTTGACATCGGCATGAGGATATCGACACTGAAAACCATAATATGTGGTTTTATGCACGAAAAACATGAGTGGAAAGGTCATGTCTGAGTTTTTTCAGAAAGGATGAGTGTTCAAAAGGATCTGCTAGTTCAGATACATTGTGACAAAAGTCAGACAGACACCGATTGCAGTTCAAGCAGGCATGCCATCCTGCTGATTTACAGAATGGCATGTCGCTTTACTCAATCATCTGCAATGCTCAATCAGAACATTCCACAATTCATGGCATCCCCCAGGCGAAACAGTTGTCTGGATCACCTCTCCATTGTAATTCAGGACGATTGTCGCCCATCCGGGATAGAAACCCTCCGCATCCCTTTTAGGACGCTTTTTCGATATGTTTCCATCGTCGTCGTACCAATTCGTGAATGGTTTCATGTCGAGGTTGTTGTCCACAATCCAACGAATCCAGTTTGTCTGGATATTCGGGGGGCCGAACAGAATTGAAAACGGATTGTCAACTTGGTACTTCTTGGCCAACTTCCAGGCCTCCTCCATGGAGACGGTGTTCAGTTTGGTTTTGTTCGCGTTCTCTCTTTTTTTCTTATTCGGGGCACCGAACATAATTGAATCCGGATTATCAACTAGTTCCATCTTGGCCAACTTACATGGTTCCTCCATGGAGACAGTGTTCAGTTTTGGGGGGGGCGTATTCTCTCTTTCTTCCTTATTCGGTGCACCGAACATAGTTGAATACGGACTATCAACTTGGTACTTCTTGCCCGACCTCCATGGCTCCTCCATAGAGACAGTGTTCAGTTTGGGGGTGTTCGTGTTCTCGCTTTCTTCCTTATTCGGTGCACCGAACATAGTTGAATACGGACTATCAACTTGGTACTTCTTGCCCGACCTCCATGGCTCCTCCATGGAGACAGTGTTCAGTTTGAGCTTGTTCGTGTTCTCTCTTTCGTCCTTGAGAGTCAACGCAAGTCTAAATCCCAAATTATTTGAGTATTTATTCATTAATTCATAACGACGGAATGCAGAGCGACAAAAACCCGCACAACTATTCCATCCACCGCCACGGCAAATCCTGTTTCTGTTTTTTCCATCATAATCATCCTGACACCACTCCCAAACATTCCCATGCATATCATAAAGTCCCCATGCATTTGGTAACTTCTTTCCGACTTCATGAGTACTATGACTACCTAAGCTATTATCATACCATGCGATTTCATCTAAATAAGCGCAAAAACCTGTGCCATTGGTTATATTTTGCCCATTATTCAAGGAAGTGGTTGTAGTTGCTCGACAAGCATATTCCCATTGTTCTTCAGTTGGCAATGCAAATTCGTATCCTTCAGGCAGTTCATCTGCAAGTATCTTATTTAATTCATTACAAAAACCATTAGCATTATACCACGTAATATTTTCTACTGGATGAAAATCACCAATAAATTCAGATGGATTTGTTTTGGTAATTGCTCTATATACCATTTGGGTTACTGGAAATTTTCCAATCCAAAATGGATTTTTAATAGTAACAGTAAGTTGGTTTTCGTTATTCCATCTCCCCAATTCGTTCAGCGGACTTCCCTTTACAAAACTACCAGCAGGTATTGGTATCATTTCCAACCTGATTTCATTAGACAAATTGAAAATTAAAGATCTATTTTGAACCAATAAATCAACAAGTTTTTCTGTAAATAGTTTCTTACCACAATTAGCACAATATTTATCACTGTTTGTGTATCCATTACCACATCGATTGCAACAATGCAGAGGTTCAGGGGGTATCTCATGAATAATTCCTCCACATTCTGAACAGAAATTTTGTTTCTGTGTATATTCCTTCTTACAATTGATGCAGATATATTTTATTTCTTTGAACATATCTTGCCCCATCTTTGTTTAACTCAACTCCCTTACTGGTGTCTATGATTCGCTTTCCCTATGAAAATCATGTTAACCGATTTGCTGTCCAAATATTTTCTTTATTTGAGAACATGCATTTGCCATTACTTTATCATATTCCTCACGTGACATTAATGAGGCAAAGGTAGGATACATTTTTTCAACATTGCAGATGTCTGGACGATTCTCATAAATTGAGCACAAGTTACCTTTAAGGTACTTGCACACACCATCACCACGGTCAAATGCCGCCAATTGTGGGACATCCTTCAGCAAACGACAGCAAAGACCACATTTGTCACAGAGAAAAGTCATCAGGCATTCAGCAAAAATGTTTCAACACTGTCACCAATCTTTAGCGATTCATCTGTAAGAGCACCTTTTTCATCCAAAAGAGGCGTATCCACAACAGCCTTTACGGCCTGTACAGTCGAAACTAACACAGCAATGAATTGTTTCGTTCGTTGTGAATATGATCTGTAATCTACTCCATCCCTCTCAATAACTTTCTGTAATCGTTCCAACATTGGACACAGAAGACTGTCCAGTTTGCCAAGCAGACTGATGAACATATCAGAACGTTTCTTTATCCCCTTACAGGCTGATACCAGAACATTTATCTGTTCTTCTGCCTCTTTTGCCTTTGCACAATTTGCGTAGGCATTATCAAGGTTGGCACTTGCCTTCGCCCCCATGACAAAACCTAACACCGCTAAAGCAGGACCTGCTACAAGCCCACCTAATACCATTGTCCCTCCTGCTATGCCCAGTCCCCCTGCCGCAAGAGAACCACCGCCAAAAAAAGCAAGGGTCGCATTGGTCGCAGCAGCACCACTCAAACTTGCGGTAGCTGTTCCTGTTGATGCAGAAGCCAATGCACCTGCCGCACCATATGCACCGAACGCAACAGCACCACCTGCAACAGCTCCTGCGGCCGTCCCTCCTACCATAGAACTTGCAAGAATGGTTATTTCCTTCAATTGTGCAAAATTAGCCTTGTCAATCTTGAATTTTGCCAATTCAGCCAATCCAGTCGAGCTTTCCAATTTTACATTTTTAATACGTTCAAATTTGTTGACAAAATCTGACAGAGAATTCTGACAGATAGCAAGTTTCATTTCTCCCAAAGACTCAAGTGATTTCTTGGTGCTGTTTCTTGCATTCTTTAGTTTCCTTTTGGATGAATTGATTATGCTTTGAGCATCCTCATTGATTCTTTTAGCCTTTTTGTTATCATGAATCGCTTTTGCACCTTTTCCGATGCCAAGAGCTGCTGTAGCTGCTCCAATAATGATGGGAATCAATGGTAATGGCATTTTTGTCTCCTTGCAAAGTGCTAAAATTTCAATATTTCATCCGATGTCATTATGGAATCAAATTGAGAAAACGTATTATATACAGGACGTTTTCCCATTTTGCATGTGATTTTATTTGTAGCGGAAATGTATCCATCAATATCTCCTGTTTGAAGTGATGATTTCATTTTGGCGAATGTTTCGTCAAAAAACTCACGTGCATCTTCTAAATATCTTGAAATATTCTCCTCAAGCTCTGCACGGTATTCTTTTAACATGGAAATGGATTGTTCGACTTCCGCTTCAATCCGAATTCTTTCCTCTCTGGCTATTTTTGCCTCCTTCAAACTTTGTGTCAGTACCCTGTAGGAAGCAGAACTCAAAGCATATCCCAGCATGCTGCCAACAAGAGCGCCAACAACAGGAATGGGAATTGCTATTTGACCAATTGCCGCATACAAGGCACTATTGATCATTCCATATCCTTTCTCTCCTAACTGCTCCAAGCATTGTACTCCATCAATATCTCCTGAAAAATATGATTTCAAAGTCTTGCCTATCTCAATAGTTGATGTCGCGATATAAGCAGGCAGATTTGTTTGGGAAAGTCCTCTTACAAGTGTTGAGGAGGAATTTTGTGCTGCTCCTTTTATTACAGCACCAGTGAAGCCCGTGGCATAGCTTGAAGCCGCAGCACAAGCCGTGTCACCGACAACATCAAGTGCAGCTTCGTCAGCGTCCTTTTCCTTCTTGCATACCGCTACAAGATTGCGGATAAGAGACATGCCACCACCTATTGCTGTTCCCGTCTTGGCTTGCTCCAAACCAGCTCGATTGGCTACATGTGCAATGTCCTTTGTTGTTGACCATTTAGGATTATTCCTTGCCTCTATGGCCTCCTTATTTGAAACCTGACTTTTGACAAGATTCTTTTTTAGTGTCCTGCATTTTTCCAACTGTACCCGTTTTGCTTCAGCTGCATCAGTTTTGCCTTGTGCATTCAAAGTATCAATTTGCTTTTCTAGCGAGGCAATCTTCTCATCCAATGTAGCTTGCATCCCATCATAATAATCACTGGGAACCATCATTTTAACATCATTATCGATGTATTTCTGATAGTCTTTCGACAACATCTTGTCCACAGCTGCCTCAGGTGAACTGCCGACAAATTTCATCTGAGCACTTGCACCAGGAATTGGATCACCCTTGGAATCAACTTCAGATGTAATGTCAAACAATTGATCATTCACATGATGCTTCTGACCATCGGGACCGATGATATCATCTGTTCTTGTCGTCGTTGGTGTCTTTCCTTTGATTGCTTCTTCTGCGCGGCGACGGGCAACTTCCTTTGTTTCAGCAGCAAAACCAGCCTGTTGCTTTGTATTGGTTTGGTAGTTGGGATCTGTTTTTGAGTCTCCACGATGATATTGAGATATTTGTTTCAACCCCCGCTCATTTACCATTCCCGTTTCGTTATCGACACCTGAATAACCAACAATGTGTTCTTTTACACCACTGCCATATCTATCGACAACATCACTCGCGATACCTGCCAAGCCTGCATTGACAACCACACGATTACGTTGGTGTCTTTTCTTTTTCTGACTATCCTCTTGCATTGGCTAACCTTTGATATCTCATGCAACAAAAGAGCGTCTCAATCCATGATTCTGCGAGGTTTAGGACGAACTGTACTGATGCTCGAAAAGAGGCGCTCAAGGTATGAGCGTGCCAACGTGTGTAACGGTATAATCAACAAAGGTCCAAATTTCGTAGAATCACCAAGTGCAAACACCAGTAGCCAACGCTGCTGATTATGTATAAAAGGATATGAGTAACTCTTTTTAAGTGTATGTTTTCTCCTCGTTGTGGGACTGCGACAACATTGTCGCCAAAACGTTTTCAAGTTAATTTAAGTGTTGGAGTTGCTTTTTCAAATTGAAAAGGCCTAATACGCTTTATCCAAACAATCAATAAAAAGAGACACCTATCTGAAGATAGCATCACGCATATCAAGATGGCCGACGGTACGCTGGCACCTGTTTGATACATGACAGAAGAGTCAGAACAGCCTGAATACGTCCGTAAATTGTTGAAATCGGCATGGGAGGCAGGGCAGGCAGCCGGCAAACGTCTTTTGTCGAAAGGCATTCCTGTTGTTTATTTAAAGGGAAAGAACATCATTTGGCTCTATTCTGATGGGCATGAGGAAATCATAAAGGAGAATGCCATTCCATGATTCCTCGGCTACGTGTTTTTGCAGGACCAAATGGTTCAGAAAGTCAGTCTATCAAAGCATTCATTAAGAATATTTAGCTCGCCATCGTTGTTGAAGTGGAGGGCTGTTCGATGGGGAGGGTGATGATGAATTCGCTGCCGACGCCTATGGTGGAATCCAATGTGATCCAGCCGTGGTGGTGGGCGATGCAGCCGTAGGCCATCGCGAGCCCCATGCCAGTGCCTTTGCCGACTTCCTTCGTCGTGAAAAATGGTTCGAAAATCTTCTGTTGCGTCTCTTTGTCGATGCCGCAGCCGTTGTCTTTCACTTTGATACAGACATAGTTCTTCGGATCTAAGTCCTTTTCGGGACGTTGGTTCCATTCATTTGTCGATTCACGCATAGCCTGTGCGCGGAGGGTGATTCGCGGATTTTCCGTGTTGGAGTTCAACGCGTCGCGGGCGTTGATGAGAAGATTGAGCAGGACTTGTTGTAGCTGTGTGGCGTCACCGCTAATGGTTGGCAGGTCCGGTTCGATGATGACTTTGAATTTGATATTCTTGGCCGTGGTTTGGAATAGTTGCGCCGTTTGTTCCACAAGTGCTTGCAAATCAATGGATTCGATGTGGAATTTGCCCTTCCTTGCAAAGGCTAACAGTTGGGAGGTGAGGCTTGAAGCACGTTTGGAGGCGGCATGGATGTTGGAGAGCAACGACTGCTGCGACGGCGTCAGATTGGACTGGAGGGCCAGTGCGTCCGCGCTGCCCTGTATGGAATGGAGAAGGTTGTTGAAGTCGTGGGCGATGCCACCGGCGAGAACGCCAATGGACTCAAGCCGCTGTGAATGAACTAACTGCTCCTGCAATTCCTGTTGGGCTCTTTCCTGCTTGCGCAACTCTGTCATGTCGCGGATGATGATGATGGCGACTGGTTCGCCGTCGATTCGCCCGCGGGAGATGTTGAAATCGACGTCCATGTAGTTGTCGTCGTCGATTTTCAACTTTACATGCTGGAAAAAGCGGAACGAATGCGGATCCGGATCATCGAGTAGCTCTTGCCAAATTTGCTCTCTTGGAAGCGGTTTGAGATCTTCATCAAAAATGATGTTTTCTGTTTGCTTGCTGGAAAGAAAGTAGGGACCGAATGTTTTGATGGCTGTTGCGTTGGCGTTCAAGACATTACGGTCTTTATCCATGATAATGATGAGCTCAGGGGAGTTGTCAAGAATGAGCTGGTAACGTTCCTCCCACTCCTGCAGAGACTGTTGCATGGCGTCGGAGGTTTGGAAGTGATAGATGAAATCATTGAAGAGGCTGTTCTTGCTGTTTTTATCCTTGATATGGATGTCCAGAAGCTTCAGATAGAGGCTTGTTACGCCAACTGTCATGAGTAGCAGGATTAGGCGTGCTATCCATGCGATGTGGTGGGCATAAGGCATGGTTTTCACAGATGTCATGTCAAGGTCGCGACAGATGTAGATGATGCCGAGGCAGACAAACAGACTGATATGGAACGGCATGTCCCAGTTGCGGAACGCCTGGAAGATGATCGGAATGCAGATGACGATGACCAGATGTACGAATGTAAAGAGGAATACCGATTTGAGGAAGACAGGCGTGGAAAATTGTTGTGTTGAGTCGATGATGGCATTGCGCGCTTCTGGCGACAAGACTTCTATCATGATGACGAAGACCGTGATGGAGGAGACGAGCGTGACAACAAGGCCGAAAATCAGCCGTTGGAGTTCACGCGTGCCGATGGTTTCATAAATAAGAAGCGCCATGGTCATTAGCGGAAGGAGCAGGGTCCCCAGACGGAAAGGAACGTAACGGCCGGATATGAACGATGCCAGCGTGAAGTTCGGGATGCCGATAATCATACTGATGATTAGGAAGAGGTCCATGGTCATGTACAACGGAAACAAGCTGAACGTCCTGCGTAAGTGATGTAATATCAGCAGGATGAACAGCGAAAGCAGCAGCTCCGTCACGGACGGAAGGAGCATGACCAATGTCAATGATAACGGCGAATGCGGATCCATGATTGAAAGCCATGTGGAACACGTGTGCGATCGTCGGCGGCAACCGCACGTTCCAAATTATTCAGTGGTTTTCTTCTTGATGAAAAGCGGTTTGGCCGGTTTTTTCTTCGATGCGGGCATCAATGTCTTACGAACAGCGGGTTGCGCGGCTTCAGGCTGGACCGTTTCCGCTTTTGATGTGGCATCATTCTGCGATTCAATGGGTTCCGAAGCTTGTTCTGTGTCTGCAACGGCAGTTGCAGTTGTTTCCGTGGCCGCTGGCTTTTCCTTTTTCATTTTGAAAGAAGACGTTTTGCGTGGAATCGACGGCGATGGCGTCGGTGTTGAATTCGGTTGGTTGGTTCCATTCTTTTCGGCCTTCAGCAAGGCGATGCAGTGGCGCAATGTATAGATGGCGTAGGCCGCCAGCCCGATGGAAATGATGGCCGCTAGGCTGGAAAGAACGGCGACCAACGTGTTGCCGTTGGATTTGACGGCGCAGATGAACGTCAGAATCAATATCGCCACATACGCGTTGAGCCTCCAGAAGCGAATTTGGTTCTGACGAGCCAGTTGATCGATTTTCGCCTTTTGCTCTTCAAGCGACACGGCTTGTGGCGCGGCGGCGACGGCTGAATCCGCCGCTGCCGTGACGTCCGGTGGATTTTCCGTTTGCGGAGCAACGGCGGCTTCCGCCGCCTCAAGCTGTTTTTGCGCAGCGGCTTCCGCTTCTTCAAGGCGTTTTTGCACGGCGGCTTCCGCTTCTTCAAGACGTGAATTCGCGGCGCTTTCTGCTTCGGCGAGTCGTTGCTGTGCAACGGCTTCAGCATCTGTTTGGATTTTCGCGGCGTTCTGATTGGCGTTTTCGACGATTGCGTTGGCCTCCGCTGTCGCTTCGGCCAGTTTCTGTTCGCGAAGCTGTTGGAGCGACGCCTCTAATTCCGCTTTGGCCTGCTGAATCTGCTTGTTGGCTTCGACCAGAAGGCGATCGCGTTCCTGCTGAGCCTTGAAACGCGCCTCTTCAAGCAGTCGTTCCGATTCCGCAGGAGACGCGGCAGGCTGCAAGCCGATCGTGGTGACCGTGCGTGCGACTCTCATGGGACGCACGGGCGACGATGTGGACACCGTTGCAGATGCGTCAGCGGGGGCCGCCGTCTCAGGCTGCATGGTGGTCTTGCATTTCGGGCAGCGCAGGGAAGGCATGGGGGCGTCCAACGTGAGTGTGGAGCCGCAATTTGGACAGACATGCTTGACAGACATTGGAATGAACCGCGAAGAGTGGGGCTAAAATTAAAAATACGCCCCCTTGTATGGAGGGGGCGTGAAACGGAGGG
>JAEEGH010013756.1_pt1 | contig 17888 bp, 18 predicted proteins | sample 9134181 | NCBI WGS metagenome assembly JAEEGH01 (sample SAMN16246544, study PRJNA631951) | gut metagenome | biome: gut microbiome; feature: rumen; material: DP-attached | host: Bos | place: Iran: Karaj | collected 2018-10 | reverse complement strand
CCATTGCACACTACTCGAAAGGTGGAATGAGCGAAAGCTGCATCGATGAGTTGTTTATGCAGGATTTTTCATTTCTGTTAATTAAATATGGACATAAGTCCATCCCTCTAAATAAACAAAAGGAAATGGCGAGACAGACCATGACCTATAATGTCAAAAGACCAATGGCATTACTGTCGTTAAAGGCTTATGTTCTGTTTTTGAGGGCCAAAGATGCATTAAGGAGATTGTGCTCATGAATTGTTTTGCAATTGTTGTGACCTATAATGGTTTGCAATGGTATGACCATTGCCTTGGGAGCCTTCGACAATCGCTGGCTCCAGTGCAAGCCGTTGTGGTAAACAATGCCTCTACCGACGGCTCTGCCCAATACATACGCCAGCAATTCCCCGAGGTGATCCTTCTTGAACAAAAGGAAAACCTCGGGTTCGGAAAGGCAAACAATATCGGTATCAAATACGCTCTTGACCACGAAGCTGATTTTGTGTTTCTGCTGAATCAAGATGCATGGATTGAACCTGACACAATTTCGGAGTTGGTCGCCATCTCCCAAACGCATCCTGAATATGGCATCTTGAGCCCCGTTCATTTGAACGCTGAAAAGAATAATATCGAACATCTGTTACTCCTTCGGCTCGATGATTTCCGTACTACGGATTCCGCCCTTTTTGATGATTTGTTTTTCGATAGGCTCAAGGATGTTTACGATACAAAATATGTAAATGCCGCCGCTTGGCTGCTTCCCCGAAAAACCATTGAGACCGTGGGTGGTTTTGATCCGTTTTTCTTCATTTACGGAGAAGACGACAACTACCTCAACCGCGTACAATATCATGGTATGAAGATAGGAGTTTGTCCCAAAATTCGTATGGTTCATGATAACAATCGCGCCCGTCCACTTTACGACAGCCGTGAACATGAGGTGCTGATGATGATCGATTACACCGATGTGAACAAATCGCATAGTATTAAACGGGATTTATGGGAGTATTGGTTCAAAGCTGTCAAAAGTTTCCTGAAAGGAAGAAGGAAAGTCGCAAAACAGCATTTTGCGGATTATCAATGGCTCAAGAAACACCGTCTGGAAATTGAAACGAGTGTCGCGGTGAACCGGGAAAAGGGCAAGCAATGGCTGTAGAAAGGATTTGATATGAATTACAGAAAAAAGTTTGGCATTCTGAAGGCTCTTTATCGCATGAAGTCTCCCCCTGTCGACGGGAAGGTGATGCTGATCAATCAGGGACTTTATGAATATGGCTATTTTAATGCCTGTCTTTTGGAAAACATGATGTCGTTGATGTTGTATGCACTAAGCAAAGGATACAGACCTTATATCGATTTGAAGGATAGAGGTGAAGGGTGGACCAATTGGGCGACTTTTTTTGAACAGCCATTCCCGATTTCCACCGACCCAAAGCCAGATTGTATCTGCAATATTGAACAGGGCTACTTCCATCCGAAATTTGACACACCTTACAGAAAACTCGACTTGCGCCTATGGTGCAAGGTCTATAACCGATTGGTACACCTGAATGCCGCGACCAAGGCGTATGTCGAGGAGGAATACCGACAATTGATGAAGGGAAGAGTTCTTGGCGTGATCTGTAGAGGAACCGATTATGTCAAACTGAAACCCAAGGGACATCCTGTGCAGCCGCCAGTTGGGTCGGTGATAGAAAGAGCCAAGGTACTGATGGAACAATACCGCATGGACTACATCTATCTTGCTACCGAGGAGCTAGCGATTTACGAGAAGTTTGAAAAGGCTTTCCCAGGTTTGGTCATTGTCAACAAGCGGCAGTACTATGACGGGATTTTCAATGGCCAGAACATGTCCTATATTTACGAAGTGCAGTTTGACAGGGAAAACGACATCTACCTGAAAGGCTTGGAGTACCTCTCCTCATTACAACTGCTCTCGCGATGCGATGTGCTGTTGGGTGGAAACTGTGGCGGAGCATGTGCTGCGCTTTATATGAACAACATGAAGTATAAACATGTTGAATTGTTCAAACTAGGATTCTATTAAATGACAAACCACCGACCTGTTTTTTCATTTGATGTATTTGATACATGTCTGCTTCGTCTTTGTGGAGAACCAAGGAATCTTTTTGAGATATTGTCAAAAAAAGTCCTGGACCTCATGGGTGTAGGAAATGAGGGGGAGCACTTGCGAAAAGTATTTGTTTCACTTCGCTCTGAAGCCGAGGGCATGACCCTTACTGATATTTATGCCGAGGTGGAAAAGGAGTTCCGACTGCCATGTTCTATAGAAGAAATGGCTCGACTCGAAATGCAGACCGAGGCAGAGATGCTTCGTCCAATAAAGAAAACTCTTTTATTAGTGGAGCAACTACGTAAGGATGGTGATATCATCTTTATCAGCGATATGTATTTGCCAGATAATTTCATACGAGAGCAGTTGGTTGTTGCTGGCTTTTTCCGCGAGGGTGACCGCTTGTATGTGAGTAATACTGTCGGAGCCTGGAAAAGCGATGGCTCGCTTTATAAGATGATTTGTGAACGGGAAGGGATTAGTTTTCGACATTGGCATCATTATGGAGACAATCGTAACAGTGATTTTAAACTGCCTAAAAAGATGGGCATCGACGCCCATTGGATACACTATGATTATTTGCCATATGAGCAACAATGGGCGGATTCCATACTAACTACAGGATTTCAGTATCCTTCAATTATGGCAGGCGTGAGCAGGGCTGTCCGTCTAACCTCGTCCTCACCTTTGTGTCAAGCCAATTTTGTGGCTGATATTTCTGCTCCTGTGATGACCGCATGGGTGTATGGAGTGCTTCGCGATGCTCAACAAAGAGGTATTCAACGTGTGTTTTTTCAGGCTCGTGACACACATTCCTATTATCTCCTTGCTCGTAAACTGCAACCTTTATTCCCTAATATTGAATTAAAGTATTTGTATCTTTCCCGTCAATCTTTGTATAATAATAACCCTCTTAGAATAAAGTATTTTGAGCAGGAGGGACTTGCCTCAAGAGATCGTGTTGCAATAGTGGATGTTACAACTAGTGGTAAAACTCTTCGTGTCATCAATCAGTTGTTATTGCAAAATGGCTATCCTGCGATTGACAAGTCTTATTGTTTCTTTGGTTTATGGAAACCTGATTTTTCAGCTAAAGGAGATGATGAATTGGATCAAATGATGGCAGAAAATAGAAGTATTGAGTATTGTGCATTTGAACACTATATTAAAGCAGTTGGGAAGGGAATGCTCAAGCGCTTAACTGATCCTATCGTATTTGTTGAGTCTCTGTTTTCTCTCAATTATCATGCTCGGACCGTGGATTATTGTCAGCGTGGAAACATAATTCGTCCTGTCATGGAACCTGATACCGAGACGCCTTGGACTTTTCGTGACCGGGACGAAAGAAAGATGAAAAAGAGCAATGATACATTGCTGCAATGCTTTGTCAATGTAATGCAGGCGGTAAAACTTATAGAGTATAGCCCACAGATTTTAGAACGGATTGCTATCCCTACACTGGTCAGTTTCATTTCTGATCCTCAAAAAGATTATCTTGAATATCTTCATTTATTCCAATTTGGAGGTGTCAGTTACGTGGAAAAACGATGGAAAAAGCATGTTTGGAAGCGGGGTAGTACGGTTTACACCTTACCGACTCCATGTATGAGGCTTATTGATCAAGTTAAGAGGAAAACGCGGCGCAGTTGCTTTAATGTGTGAAATTCAAGCAAAAAGATGGAGATACGAAAAAAGATAGAACATTTTTTTCAACCAAAAGTCGGTGAGATTTGGTGTTTGCATCGCGTACTACCCCAAAGGAGTGCTATGGCGGGCAATCGTGAATTGGAGATAACCCCGGATTATCTGGAGAGCATGATTGAGAAGAAGAGAAGACAAGGCTTCGAGTTTGTTGACCTCGATACGATTGTCGCTGCCGCGAATGGGACGGAGACTCCTGAAAAACAATTGGTCAATATCTCGTTCGATGATGGTTTTGAGGATGTTTATACCAATGCTTATCCCATTTTGAAACGTCACCATATCCCATTCACGCTATATGTGACTACCGATATGCCCGATGGAAAGGCTGATTTGTGGTGGCTCCAATTGGAACAGATGGCAGGTGGTGATGCCGATTGGTTCAATCAGGTGGCACAACAGGTCTATAGTTGTCAGGGTGATTATGGAATTGCCATGCATTCCATCACTTCTAGCAAAACCGATCATAGCTTGTGCCAACAATCCCTCTCATGGAACCAAATACGCTTGATGGTTTCGGAAGGGCTGTGTACGGTGGGCTCGCATGGCGTCAGCCATACGGCGCTCTCACTTTTGCCTGAGAAAAGGGCATTTCGCGAATTGACTGTTTCCAAAAACCGGTTGGAGGAAATGTTGGATGTCGAGATAAGCCATTTCTCCTACCCTCATAGCTTCTTTTCGAAAGAAAGCAACCAATTGGTGTTTCAAGCAGGCTATCAAACCGCTGTTATTGCCTACGGAGGTTGGATTCGTCGCCTAAAAAACCATTTCTTTTTCAGTAGAAACTATATCGTTCAGCCGTGAGAATCCTTTTTGTTTCTGACAACTACAATCCTGAGGACACCCCCTTTAACGGTGATAGCCAAAGGACTCGTCTGCTATATGAGGCATGCCGAAGACTTGCCGATGTTGAGGTGATATCGTTCGATGGTCACCCGGACCGATCAGAGTGTCCTGGCAAGTTGAAGAAATGGTTGGCCCTGCTGCCTTTTATAAGTATAACGTCCTTATATCCGAAGGATTCCTATAAGGAGTCCGTGATTGACGATGCTGTTGGGCATGGCAATTATGATCTTGTCGTGACGCGCTATTTTCCGCGAGCCGTCTTGTGTGGTTTGTGGAAATATCGTGACAAATTGGTTGTTGATTGTGACGATGCACTTCCTTTCTTTTTCCTTAATCAGCTTTTACCATCTTCTGCGCTGACATCTCGCGTGCGTTTGCATCTGGCGGCTTTTAAGGTAAAAAGGCGAGCCCGGCGGATGGTGAAGCGGATGCGTGTAGCTTTTTTTGCCAACGAAACTGCTGCCAAAGAGTGCTGTGGCGTATTCTTGCCAAACATACCGTTTTATACAGTTAGCTGTCCCGATGCAGATATGAGTGTTCCGATAAAAAGGATTTTGTTTGTCGGTCAGTTGGAGTATCTGCCTAATAAAGAAGGATTAACCCGTTTCTTGGAGAAGGTTTACAAGCCTCTTCGTGAGCGTTTGCCCAATGTGGAGATGCATGTGGTTGGGTTAATCAAGGACGACGCTTGGCGTCAAATTTGGGAAAACTATAAAGGTGTGACGATAACAGGCTTTGTGGATGATTTGAAACAGGAATACGAACAAAGCCACGTGGCGGTGGTACCGGTTTATCGTTGTGGCGCCACCAACATCAAACTTCTGGAAGCCATGGTTATGAACCGTGCTTGTGTCACCACCAAGGAGGCGTTTGCAAAGTTGAATGGTAGCTTTCAAAAGAATAAGGATTTGTATGTGGCAGACACTGATTTGGAATTCGTCGACGCTCTATATGCCTTGTTGACCGATGAACATGAGAACCGAAAGGTTGCTCATAATGGCAAATCCGTCATGGAACAATACTATTCTTTGGATGCCTTTTGCGATATTGTGAAAAAAGCAATGATGTAAGTTTAATGAAAGCACCCTTGGTATCCATATTGGTTGCAAACTACAATAACGGTCGTTTTATCGCAGAGACATTGGAATCTGCCGTAAAGCAGACCTATCCGAGTATTGAAATTGTCATTGTTGATGATGGATCAAAGGACAATTCCTTGCAGGTGATAGAAGGATTCAAGAAATCGCATTCTGAAGCCAATATTAAATTATTCAAAAATGCCGACAATCGGGGCTGCGGACGTATCAAGCGACAATGTATAGAACTGTCTCAAGGTGAGTATTTTATCTTTCTTGACCCCGAGGATACCCTTACATGTGATGCTATTGAAATTTTGCTTGCCGAACATGAGCGCGGTGTAGAATACAGTATCGTTTATGGCACGCATTATCTCTGTGATGAGCAATTGCGGCCACAGTCTGTGTCTTCGTATCCCGGGCCGATTCCCATTGGTCAGTCACATCTGACCTCAACAGAAGGCCATATTTCCGCTCCGGCATTATGCCGACGTAGTTGCTATGACCATACCGAAGGAATCGATCCAACATTTTATGTGTCCGAAGACCAAGATTTATATCTCAAAATGGAAGAGGTGGGGCCGGTTTTGTATGTGGATCAAACGCTTTATTATTACCGGAAGCATGATAATAACACCTCTTGGAATGAGGCCAAAGTTTTCAACAACTACTATTGGAAATACCATTGCGTGAGGTCGGCCTACATTCGAAGGAAAAAGAACAAGTCCACATTGCCCAATTTCACTAAACGCGAAATGGACAGTCTGTCACTTTCTTATCACATCCGATTCGGTAAGCACTGTTTTAAGGAGGGAAAACCATTCAAGGCTATAATATCTTACTTCAAGGCAATCCCTTTTTTGTACTCTTTTTCAAAAAGCAATAATTAAGTCTATAATGGATTACAAATACGCATATGTCACCATATTGTCCACAGAAGGTTATCTTGATGGTGTTGGCGCGCTCATGTTGAGTCTTCGGAAGACTCGGACGCAAATACCATTTTATGTGCTTTGTGGACCGGCAATTGAGACCGATACGGTTGAACGACTGAAGCGGATGGGGTATGCTCAAGTGCTTCGTTATGACAAGTCTGTCACAGTACCCGACAACATCCTGCAAGCTAACACCAACCGTCAAAATTCCAATTGGAATTACACCTTTGATAAACTTTTGGTGTTTGAGTTGACGCAGTTCGACAAGATTGTGTTTATCGATGCGGATATGATGGTGACGCAAAATTTGGATCGTCTCTTTGCTTTGCCGCACATGTCCGCCACCAATGCGGGATACTCTTATCCGGGGAATGAGAATGATGTCGATTTGAATTCTGGTTTGATGGTGGTTGAGCCCCGACCTGATATGGTTGAGAAAATGCTAGTTACGATACCATCCATACTCGAAAGGAAAAAAGCCTTCGGTGATCAGGATGTGTTGCAGGCTTATTATTCGGACTGGACCTCCCGACCTGAGTTGAATTTTGGGGAAAAGTATAATATATATGCCAATTACTTGGAGTATTATTTGAAACAGTTGCATTACCGGTTTTCCGATGATGTTAACGACCCCAAGAGTATCGCCATTATCCATTTCATCGGTTCGTCGAAGCCGTGGCATGCACGCTGGACGTGGTATTCTTCGGCTTTTCAGGAGCTTCGTTTCTGCTGCTTGTGTCTATTAGGTATTCGCAACACCCAATGGGCATTACTGAAATACAGACATTTGATTAGATTGTTCCGACGACAATACAATCACCGCAGTATCGCCTAAAGGTATGAACGTGTGAAGTTGTTCGAACAGGGCTTGTGTTTACAATAAATCTATTAATAATGCGATTTTTACATCGTTTGGGAATAAACAGATATATCCTCAAAAATTGGAAAAGATATGGCTTTACTTCATCGTGGAAACTCAAAAAGAGAGTGAAGTCAGGATCTCGGTCAAATGTTGTGGCATTCAAGGGGACGTCTGTTAGCATTGACCCAACGGTATCCATATATATTGGGACGGCACGGCTTGTCATCAATGATAGTTGGTTTGAGGTCAATCCATTCAACACCTCTTTTGTGATGCGAAGGTATTCCCGATTGATTGTGCATGGCGCATTTACGTTTTATTCCAATGCAGACATCTCTGTTAATGAAAACGCGACTCTTGAACTGGGTAGTGGTTTTATCAATCATGGGGCGAGAATACACTGCTTCAAAAGCATTAAAATAGGAGACCATGTATATATAGGTGATGATGTGGCGATTCGTGATTGCGATGGGCATGAGATTATTGGATCAGACAAGCCCATGACCATGCCTATCGTGATTGAAGACCATGTGTGGATTGGTGCTAAAGTGACAATTTTGAAAGGAGTGACTGTAGGTGAGGGATCAGTGGTCGCGGCAGGCTCTGTGGTCTCTCGTGATGTGCCTCCCCATACGTTGGTCGCAGGTGTCCCGGCAAAGGTTGTGAAAGAAAATGTTTCTTGGCAATGAAGTTTTCCATTATCATACCGGTTTATAATGTCGAAGCCTATCTTCACCAGTGCTTGGATAGTGTTCTCTGTCAGGATTTCTCCGACTGGGAAGCTGTCTGCGTGAACGATGGCTCCACCGACGGCTCAGCTGCCATTCTGGAAGACTATGTCGCTAAGGACGCCCGTTTCCGGCTGGTCACGCAACCCAATGGTGGCCTTTCCGCTGCACGAAACGCTGGACTTGATGCCGCACAAGGGGAATACATTCTCTTTCTCGATAGTGACGATTGGTTGGTGGAGAATGCTTTGAAGGTTCTGTCAACCAACTTGTCAGGCGAAGATATGTTGTGTTTCTCAGGTCGTCGCTTTTTCGAAAAAACGCATGGTTTCAACCCATCTGATTTGCTTAAGAATGGGGATTATCAATCCGGGATGGATTATTATAATGAAAATGCCTTGCTGCCGCGTGACTTTGCCTTCGTATGTGTGGTGTTGAGGGCTTATCGACGGACTTTTCTCATGGACAACGGTCTTAGGTTTAAGGAAGGGATCCTGCACGAGGACAACTTGTTTACGCCTCTGGCTTGTTATTACGCCCATGAAGTCCGTGTGCTCAATGTTTGCCTATATAATTATCGTGTTAGAGCCAACAGCATCACCAACACTGTTGATATGAAAAGGCTGACGGATTTGATGGAAACAGCGAATGAGTTGGCGGCATTCTTCATCCCCAAGAAAGGCTTCGACAAGACCGTGGTGTACCGCGCCATTACACATTATTATCAGGTGGCCTTTGTTGAAGCTCCCAAGGGTGAAAGGCAAACACTGAAACGGTTGTGCGATTGGGGCTTGTATCGTAAAGTAAGTCGTACCAAGCTTCGGCATCGTTGGAATTATCTGAAAAACAAATAGAATTATTATAAAACATGGGCTTCTCGAAAATTTCTTTGCGGACTTTTTTCCGTAACGTATACAACCTCTTTGCCTACGATTACCATGAGCTTAATGTTGAGCGCAGATGGCAATGGGTTGAATTAAGAAACTACGCCACCATGGAGAAAATGCGGCGCTTTTTGGAAGAGGACGCTTCAGAACCATATCGTGATGAGATAGCGTTTATTCGCCGTTATGGGGTACAGACATTCCCTTATGAGCAACTGAAACGTCTGGAAACGGTCGAAAGTGGATATGATGCGCATTTCAAAATGCCTTTTGTATTGCATAAAGGGAAAAAGCTCTTTTTCCCAAAAGATGTTTCAAAAGAAAAAGCAGAATGGTATTATCATAATTTCATTGAACGGGAAAACCTGCTTGGCGGAAACTATATGGAGAAAATGCCCCACTGCTATCAGACGGAACAGTTTAAAGTGAACGACGGCGATGTCTTTGTTGATGTGGGTGCCGCCGAGGGTCTGGTGGCTTTGGACGTGATAGACAAGGCCTCAAAGGTCATAATCATTGAATCTGATACAAGATGGGTAAAGGCTTTACGCGCCACTTTTGAGCCTTATAAAGAGAAATGTGTCATTGTCCCTAAGTTGGTGACCAATTGTAACGGAAGGAAGACCATCACGCTCGACCGCCTATTGGAAAACGAGACGGATCGTCCGATTTTCGTGAAAATGGATATTGAAGGTTACGAGAAAACAGTCCTTGAGGCAGCCAAGGACTTTCTTTCCAAACGCGACAACATCAAATTGGCTTGTTGTACGTATCATTCTGAAAATGACGCCCAAACGATAGTTTCAATACTCGAGCAAATAAGTTATCATTATGAGTTTTCTGATGGATGGATGTTGTTCTCCGATTACGACAAGTCTTTGTTGAATCCTCCCTTCTTCCGCCATGGAGTCGTTAGAGCATGGAAACAGTGACGCTCTCATATATAATCCCCTTGTATAATGGCTCGAAAACCATTATAAAATGCTTGGATAGTATCTATGCATCAGGCATGCCACTTGAGTGTTTTGAAGTGATTGTGGTGGATGACTGTTCCGCGGATGATTCTGTGGAAGTGGTCGAGCACTATGCCGTATCGCATCCTAATATTCGGGTAATTCGACACGCTGAAAATAAAAGACAAGGCGGGGCAAAGAATACAGGCATCAGAACCGCCCGTGGGAAATATATCGCTTTTGTCGATCAAGATGATGTGGTCATTTCGGAGAACCTGGCGAAAATGCTGGACATAGCAAAAGCGCAGGAGGCGGATATGATTTCTTTCAGATGGATGGAAGTTCGCAATGGGATTCCCCGATTGTGTTTTGTAAGGAGTCTGGGGGAGACCGAGTTTAGCGGAGTGGATTTCTGTGAGAAAGTGTTTGATCCAGCGGACAGCCTGGGCCCATGGAGCTATCTGTATAAAAGAGCCTATTTGAATGATCAGGACCATTTCTTTGCCGAAAACGTGATGATGGAAGACGCTGATTGGATTGCTTGGCATCTGGTTCATGCAAGAATGATTCATCGTGAGGAAATGCCTGTCTACCAATGGATCCGTAATGACCAGTCCATAACGGCCAGCACGTCATGGCAGTTTAAAGCGGATTTTGTGTTGTTCGGCTTGAGAAAAATAGAGGGTGCAGAACAATATGGCGCACTGTCTCGAAAATTCGCTCAAATCATGCATGACGACGGGGTGTACAATATTGAAACAAGTTTGCGCACCTTGTGGAAAGCCGACCGATATAAGCCGTTTTTTGAAAAGCTGGGTAAGGATGCCTTCGAGCGCATGAAAAAAATGTCATGGTCCCCTAAGACATCTTTTATTATAAGCCATCCCGCCATCGCTCGTCTGTCGCTTTCCGTCGTTGGTCCAATACTAAAGGCCGTTAGGTCTTTCACTAAAAAATGAAAAGAAAAGAGCAGATATGAAATTAGTGGCGGTAACAGGAGGTCTCGGCAACCAGATGTTTGGTTATGCGTTTATGGTTCGCTTGTCAAAAGAGCATCACGCAAGATTGTTCCATCCTTTCAATGACAAGGCGCGACGATACGGTCATTCGGGCTTTCAGCTGGATAAGATCTTTAAATTGCGTTGCGAGGATAGGAAAAGACATCTGGGGATAAAACTGTTTGGCGCCTATTGGCATGTTACCAGGCTTTTCCCCAAGAGGATGAGACCTGTTTTATTGCGGTTGATAGGAATGCATGAGGTGAAAGTAGCTGAGAATTTTGTGTTTTATCCTGAAGTGCTTCATTCTGTGCACCGTAACGAGCTTTTTATGGGTACGTGGCAGAGCCCACACTATTTCGAAGGAGCCGAAGCAGAGGTAAGGAAAGCACTAGCTTTCAAGGAGGAACTGCTGAATGAACCGACACAGAAGTTGCATGATATAATCGTCGGCTGTAATGCTGTTTCGCTCCATGTGCGACACGACGATTATCTCTCAACGGCCTACGCACAAGGGTTTGGCGGTATCTGTACGAAAGCATATTACCAAAATGCCATCGCTTTCATTAACCAGCATACCGATCATCCCAAACTCTTTGTGTTTTCCGACGATATCAACTGGTGTCGTGAGAATCTTGATGTCGGCGATGCCACTTTTGTTGATTGCAACCATGGTGACGATAGCTGGCAAGATATGTATCTGATGAGCTGTTGCAAACATAACATCATTGCCAACAGTACCTTCAGTTGGTGGGGAGCCTGGCTTAATCCCAATCCCGATAAAATCGTTGTCGCGCCTAAAAGATGGTGGAACGGCTTGAATGACGATGTGGTGCCTGATGCATGGGCCAAAACTGACGGCAATGAGCTTGTTGAATAGGTAAACAATGAAATTCTCTGTTGTCATACCGCTCTATAACAAAGCACGCTATGTGGCGAAAGCCATCCAAAGCGTGCTGTCGCAAACCTACACCGACTTTGAGTTGGTTGTTGTGGATGATGGCAGCAGGGATGCCTCTGCCGAAATCGCTTTGAAGAGCATTGAAGGATACGAAAACTGCCGTCTGATGAAACAACAGAACGCAGGCGTCTCAATGGCTCGCAACAATGGCGTGTCGGCCTCACATGGTGAATACCTCTGTTTTCTTGATGCCGACGACTGGTGGGATCCCCACTTTCTGCAGGAGATATCGGAACTGATCGCCGAGTTCCCTGACGCAGGAATCTATGGAACCAACTACACAATCGTTAATGAGACTAAACAGAAGACCCGAATAGCTCCAGTTGGGGTTGAACCTGGTTTCGAAAAAGGATATATCAATTATTGTCAGGTGTATGCCAAGACTTTAGCCATGCCACTATGGACGGGGGCAGTTTGCATGCCAAGAAAGGTTTTTGATGAAATGGAAGGCTTCCCCAAAGGTATAAAATTGGGAGAGGATTTTTTGCTTTGGATACGTATCGCATTAAAACACCAAGTGGTGTTTTTGAATAAGCCGCTTGCTTTCTACAACCAGGATGTGGAGGTGGCGAATCGAGGGGTTAAAACAACAGGCTATGAGCCGGATGGTTTCATGACCTTCCACTTTGGCCAGTTTGCCGAGGAAGAAAGCAAGAACAAGGATTTAAAGGTGCTCCTGGATAGGATAAGGGTCTATTCCTTGCTGCGGTTCAGAGTGCGCAATGAATATGCTGATGCAGTGGCATCGGAAATAAAAAAAGTTGATTTTGATAATGTTGAAAAAAAATATCGGTTTTATTATAAAGCGCCCTATTTCCTCGTCTGGCTTTATGCCAAAACGGCAGAGGTGGGATCGTCAATTAAGAGAATCTTGAGATGAGCAGACTGTTTGGTAAGTTGCTCGATCGCTTGCGCGGCGAGCAGGATCTGGATAATTTGATTAAAAGGGGTTTGGTGGTAGGGAAGAATTTCAAGCGCATGGGTGGCGTCATCATCGATCCTTCCCATTGTTGGCACATCAGCATCGGAGATAACGTGACGCTGGCTCCCCGGGTACATATCATCGCCCATGATACCAGCACCAAGACATTTCTGAATTATACTCGGGTGGCCAATGTCAGTATTGGGAATAATGTCTTTATCGGTGCAGGCACCATTGTGCTTCCTGGAGTTGCCATCGGTAGTAATGTGGTCATTGGTGCTGGTAGTGTGGTTTCCCGCGATATTCCCGACAACTCGGTGGCGTTGGGGACTCCAGCTCGGGTGGTCAAAACCATTGACGAGTATTTGAGTGCTGAAAAGGCAAAGATGAATTCAGAAAATGTTTTTGGCGAGGAATATACACTGCGTCATCCGGATTTCGGCGAAAAGGAACGGATGGAATTGCTGAAAACGTGTGGTAAATACGGTTGTATTTATATAGAATAAATATAATAAATAGCTTTGATTCCTAGAATAATACATTATTGTTGGTTCGGTCATGGGGAACTCTCCCCATTGGCCAAAGACTGCATCGCCTCATGGCATGAGCACATGCCTGACTATGAGTATAAACTCTGGAACGAGGATAACTTTGACATTGCTTCGGTGCCCTATGTCAAGGAAGCCTACGACGCGAGGATCTATGCCTTTGTCAGTGACTATGTCAGATTATGGGCATTGCGTAATGAGGGGGGAGTGTATCTTGATACAGACGTGAAGGTGTTCAAAGCCTTTGACGACCTTCTCAAATACAAGGCTTTCGCAGGCTTCGAAGGAAGCAAACACTTACCTGTCGGAACTTGTGTCATGGCTAGCGAGGCCAATGGCGAATGGGTCACAGAGATGCTTGAGGCCTATCAAGGTCGGCATTTCCTGTTGCCCGACGGCTCTCAAGACATGACTTCCAATGTGCAGCGATTTACTGCAATCATGGCATTGAAGGGATTTCGCCAAGATGGCACCGAACAGGATTATAAAGACCTACACGTCTTCCCTGTTGACTATTTCTGCCCAAGACAAACCACGGGCGAGTATTTCCGTACCGACAACACTTACAGCGACCATCTTGGCGTCGGCTCGTGGACCGAAGAAGGCCCAAGTTGGAAAAAATGGGTGAGAAAACTGGTGGGACAAAAAAACATGACCCGGCTGATTAAAATGAAACGCAAATGGTTCTCATGACAAAACAGATTCATCTCGAGTGTTGCTGGACCGATCAGCCTATACATAGCCTGAAGCACGATTTTATGATGCTGGCTAACACGGTATTCGGCTCATTCGTCACCGATAACTATTACAAAGCCAAGTTCGTAGATAATATCTACGGACCCTCGCTGATTACGGTGGCGTATGTTGACGGTGTAGCTGCTGGAGCTGACGCGATGTGGCGCAACGATCTGGATTCCACAAAGGCTTACCAGACCGTCGATACTTGTGTGCTGGAACAATTCAGGGGAATGGGATTGTTTAAGAGAATGACCTACCAGGAATTGGAACTGCTCGGCAAAGAAACACTGGTGTACGGTTACCCCAATGTTAACTCTTATCCGGGTTATGTAAAGATGGGATGGCAGGTGGACCATCTTTACAAAACCCTCTTCTTCAACACGAAAAAAGAAACTATTGACAGCGGATATGCGGCCTGGTGGCTGAAGGCGCAAAACGGCATATCCTACATTAATAAAAAAGGAGATTATTATCTCGTAAGAAAACATGAGTCAAAACCCGTGGCCACCCTGATAGGACGGGTTGACGAGGCTACCGCCAGACTCTTTCCCAAAACCGAAGGATGGAGCCTACTGCGAAGTTTCGAAGCAAAGTCGTCGATTTACAATAAGAACAAGTCAATTCCATTAGTGTGCAACCAAAAATGGAAGATACCTTATTGGAAAATCGACGCAATATGAAACATGTAAAGAAAATCTTTGAGCGTATCGCTCGCGACCGATGGGAAATCGGTTTTGTTGAAGGCGGCCTCGATGCCGTAATGGGGCAGGAGCCCCTGAAAGTGAATTGGCTGCGACATGGCTTTACCGACCGGTGGTTCGCCGATCCTTTTATCTTGAAAGTGACCGACGATGCCATACAGGTACTTGTTGAAGAGTTTGAGTATCAGTCCAAGAAAGGACGCATCGCCCTGCTTGAAATCGATAGACAAACTTGCCAACTCAAGTCTCGTCGCATCACTCTGGAGTTGGATACCCACCTGAGTTTTCCAGCTATATGGAGAGAAAACGGTAGGGTGTTCGTCTATCCCGAAAGTTGGGCATCTGGAGCCTTGTGCCTTTATGAGCTGAAGGATGGCATCTGCGACATCAATGCCAAGACGGTGCTTTGTGAAGAATCGATGGCCGACGCCATCATGACAGAATGCTTCGGGAAGCTGCGCTTGTTCTCTGTTACCGAGAACGACAAACTGAGGGTGTATCGTTTCGATGAGCAAAGCAACCGTTTTGTGTTGCATTTTGTGAAACCTTTCAGTAGAGCCACCGCACGAAATGCAGGCGACTTCTTTGAATACCAAGGAGATGTCTATCGTCCTGCACAAGTCTGCGATGACCATTATGGCCAAGCTATAGAGATTCAGAAAGTCGTTTGTGATGGCGATGACAATTATTGCCTCGTTCCTTACAAGACACTTTACTCAAATAATGAATCCCTCAACTATGGGATGCACACACTGAACAGTTACGGCGAGGTTGCGGTTGTAGATGCGCGTGGCTGGAACAACGCCTTGGCGGTAAAGTCGATCAAGGCACTGAAGAAACTGTTTGACTGTCGTCACTCTAATCTTTAATGCATGAGTGATGATACCCAAAATAGTACATTATTGCTGGTTCGGGGGATCGACTCTTCCTCGACTGGCGGAGGATTGCATGGACTCCTGGAAGCGATACATGCCCAGCTGGGAATACCGGCTTTGGAATGAGACTACTTTCGATATCAACAGCCATCCTTACACTAAAGAAGCCTATGAGGCAGGTATGTATGCCTTTGTGAGCGATTATGTTAGGCTTGTCGCCTTGGAACGTGAAGGCGGTGTCTATCTGGATGTCGATTTTGAAGTCTATAAATCATTCGACGACCTGCTTGCATATGGTGCTTTTGCTGGCTTTGAAGGAAGCAAACACAAGCCTGTGATGATGGGGGTGTGCGGATCGGCACCTCACGGTGCATGGGTTACGGAAATGCTGGGCTTTTACCATGACCGCCATTTCCTATTGCCCAATGGGAAACCTGACCTAACCACCAACGTGCAGTTTGTCACGGCACGGATGTCAGCCAACGGCTTCAGGCAGAATGGCGTTGAGCAGGATTATAAAGATCTTCATGTGTTCCCCGTGGACTTTTTCAGCCCTCGGCAAACCACGGGTGCCTATCTCAGAACTGAAAATACCTATTGCGAACATAGAGGACTGGGATCTTGGACCGGACATGAAAGCAAATGGAAATCGTGGGTCCTATTCCTGGTGGGCCCAAACCACATGATCCAATTAATTAAATTGAAGCGGAAACTGTTTGGATAATGATTACTTTTTTTCCTAACCTTATTTCCCGAAAAGCAATCACGGGGTATTTCATTGCCCTTGCGGTAGTGTCGGTGGTCTTCATGGACCACGTCTTGCCGCTCTATATGATGCTGTTTGGAACGGCAGAGGTGTGCCTATTCTTTGCCTTTAGTCACCAACTTACCCTGCAATGGTATCGTCTTCATCCTAAGACATTCGCAAAGAAACTATTCGTGACTTCACTGATCATACGTTTGGTCTACATGCTCTTTGCCTATTTCTTCTATGACTATATGACGGGGCAGCCTTTTATGTTTCATTCTGCTGACGAGCAGTTGTATTATAACGTAAGTAAGATATGGAGAGAACAAGGCTATAGTGTTTTTATTAATGAACTAAAAGCAATAGGCTTTAGCGATTCAGGAGAGATTTGGTGGAATGGCTTGCTATGTCTGTTGTTCGGCCACTATATCCTGGTTGCCCGTATTGGACACTGTTTAACGAGTGCGCTTACCTGTGTGCTGATCTACCGTATTGCCAAACGCCATTTTGGAGAGAGAACAGCTCGTATCTCGGCTATTTTCTGCATGTTGATGCCCAATTTGATTTATTATTGTGGAATGCACTTGAAAGAGGCTAACATGGTTTTTGCCACCGTGTTGCTAGTGGACAGCGTTGACGCGTTGTTGAGCGAATCGAAGTTCAACTGGACCAGTCTTGTCACCGCTGTCGTGGCCACAGTTGTCTTGTTCTCCTTCCGTACCCCTCTCGGTATAGTGGGAGTGCTCGCTACGATGGTGGCAATAGTGCTGAACAAAGGCAAACTCACGTCCCTTTGGAAAAAAGTCGGGCTGGCGGTGCTTGTCGTTGCGGTGGTTTCAACAACAGCTATAGGCAATAGGCTCAAGGAGGAAGTGGACGAATTGTGGGCCGCGGGCGAAACGAACCAGAGTGTCGGTATGGAATACCGTGCCAAGCGTGTTGGCGGTAACAGCTTCGCAAAAAATGCTTCCGCCATCATGTTCGCACCAGCCATCTTTACGATCCCTTTCTCCAGTATGGTTTATACCGAGAACCAAGAAAACCAACAAATGATCCATGGTGGTAATTTTGTAAAAAATGTATTGTCGGGTTTCGTTATTTTTGCCGTGGTTATCTTGATTTTCAGTGGCGACTGGCGTAAACACACCTTGCCTCTGGCGTTGATGTTAGGCTATCTGGCAGTGATTGCTTTCAGTAACTTTGCCCACTCGGAGCGTTTCCACCAACCAGCATTGCCGTTTGAACTGATGTTCGCCGCATACGGTATCTCACAACTGCCACAAAAACATGTGAAGTGGATCGATTACTGGAGGGTATTTGTCATAGCAGCCAACGTTGGGTGGGCGTGGATTAAAC
>JAEEGH010013752.1_pt1 | contig 17892 bp, 14 predicted proteins | sample 9134181 | NCBI WGS metagenome assembly JAEEGH01 (sample SAMN16246544, study PRJNA631951) | gut metagenome | biome: gut microbiome; feature: rumen; material: DP-attached | host: Bos | place: Iran: Karaj | collected 2018-10 | reverse complement strand
CGAAACAGGCTGCTACTTCCTCACCCTCGGCATCAAACTGTAAGGCATTCCTTACACCCTACACACCACCATTCAAAAACACAAACACCACACCGATGAACAAATACTGGCAACGCTTACTCTGGCATTTCGACCGCGCCTACAACTCCCGCCGTGCCTGGCAACCCCTCCTCTGGCCCTTGGGCCTCTGCCTTGCACTCATCGTCATTTTCGGCCTGACAGGACTCTGCTGGCCCTCCTCCTCCCCTTCCGTCGCGCTCAACGGCGGACAACCCCGCTTAGTCGAAACCACCGGTCTCCTGCTCAGTCCCGGCAGCTTCCCGCTCCATTCCGGCATGCCCTATGCCCTGCAGCTCATCATCGTCTTCGCCGGACTCCTGCTCGTCACCGCCTTCCTCATCGCCACAGTATCCCACATCCTCACCCGCCGCAGCGACAGCTACCTGCAGGGGCTTACACGCTACCACTTCAACAACCACATACTCATTCTCGGTGGCGGCAGCACCGTTGCCAGCATCCTCAAGTCCATTGCCGACGACGAAACCCTCCGGCAGAAAGACATCGTCATCCTCTCCAGCCTCTTCATCCCCATGCTGCGCGACAGCATCCTGCAGCAACTCACCCCGCAGCAGCGGCAGCTGTCACTCGTCTTCTACCACGGCAACCGCAACATCGAGGCCGACCTGCGCTCATGCCAGATTGAAAACGCCACCCACATCTTCATCCTTGGCGAAGACAACGAAAAGGAGCACGACGCACTCAACATCGACTGCTGGAACAAAACGCGCCACCTGCGCAGCAACGCCATGCAAATGGCTCAATGCATCCTGTCCCTCGACAACAACATCTCAGCCCACATCCTCCAGTCGCTCCCCCAAGAGTCGCACACAAGCCTCGAGACCACCCTCTTCAACCAATACGACACCATCGCCCTGCAAACCCTCGTCGGCGACACCGACGGCTCCGGGCACCTCACCCTCGACCGCGGCCTCATCACCCCCGACAGCCAGCGATACGTACACTTCGTCATCGTCGGCATGACATCCATGGGCTATGCCATGGCCGCGGCGGCGGCGCAACTGTGCCACTTCCCCAACTTCAGCAGCCACGGCAAACCCATCCGCACCCGCATCACCCTCATCGACCCGGACGCCGACACCAAGATAGACTGTTTCAAAGCGCAATACAACAGCCTTTTCAACCTCTCGCACATCACCCTGCTCACCAGTCAGAGCACCTGGCAGTCCGCCCATCCCGACAGCGCCATGGGCGACTTCCTCGACATCGAATGGGAATTTGTCAAAGGCACCATCCTGCAGGACTGGGTGCGCGACAGGCTCTCCGCCTATGTGCAGGACGACCTGCAAGTGGTCTCCGTTGCCATCTGCGGCGACAACCACGACCGCAACCTCTCCGAAGCCTTCTACCTGCCGCCGCAATACTTCCCGCTCAACGACGACGACACCTCCCTCGCCGTCACTCCCCTCGTCTATGTCTACCTGTCGGCAAGCAGCGCCCTCGCCGATGCCGCCCGCAACGACGTGCCGCGCTACCACAACGTCATCCCCTTCGGCAGGGCCTGCAACGGCTACGACCCGCTCATGAGCCGTCGCATTGCCACAGCCAAACGGCTCAACTACCTCTACCATCGCGAAAAAACCGGCAAACCCTTCTCCTCCCTTCCCTCCGACACCAACACCCTCGACGAACTGTGGCGCCAGCTCTCGTTTGCCGAGAAAGCAAGCACCGTCCATGCCGCCGACGCCCTCTACACCAAATTCCGCAGCCTTGGCCTCACACGCTCCGTCCTCACCGTGCCCATCTACGACGACACCCTTGTCGACACCCTCGCCCGCATGGAACAGAACCGGCTGAACATCGAGCGGCTGCTCGCAGGCTACGCCCCGCTTCCGGCCGGCGAGCGCGACGCACTCAACCGCGACCTGCAAAGCCCCGACGAGTCCACGCGCCAGAATGCCTTCCTGCTCAACAAACGGAACAAAAACCTCCGTTTCATCCTCAACGACATAGCCCCCTACGACAGCCTGCCCGCCGACAGCCTGCAGAGCCTCAACGCCATTGCCCGCAACCTCACGGCCGTCTACTGACCCCGTCCCCTGCCGCCACGGCTACGGCACCCCTATGCAGTCCACTATGGCGTGCAGCTGCGCTATGGTCAGCATCCGCTGCCGTGGGCAGTAGCCCAATTGTTCCAGTTTCTCCAGCAATCCTGGATACAGTTTAATTTCGCGGTTCAGCCAGTTCAGTGCCGACCGCTCCGACATCGTGCCCTGGGTATAGGCCATTGCCAGCTCGGCCTTGCCGTATGGGCGGAAAACAAACTCGTTATTCATCGTCTTCTTATTAGGTGGGTTCTATTAATTGCTTGCAATTATAGTCTAAATTCTTATCAAATCCAAAGTGTTAAGGTTAAAACTCTCTAATTCTCAAATTCTTGATAAATAGCATCTCCAATTATTTACTGACAATATCTTTAGACCATTTTCTCCTGCCGCCGTGCAGGCGCACTATCCGCTTGGCTTTCGGCACAATGCAGCGCACCGCGTCGAGCATCTCCTCGCTGCTGCGGCACTCGTGGTAGGGCATTCTGTCCAGCACTGCGGCCACCTCGCTGTCGTCCACCTCGTGGTCGACAACAAAGGTCTCGTGCACAATGGCAAACACGTGTGCCGGGTCGTACCCATACTCGCGCAGCAGCCGCAGTGCGCGCGCATCGTCCATCTCGGCAAACACCTGGCGGCGCATCATCCCGTCGCCGGTGGCAATAAACAGGCTCATCGCCTTGTATTCCAATTCTACAAGCATATCCTTATTCCTTTTGTCTTGGTTACACCATCGTTTCATATCCCTCTGCACCGCGCCATCGTGCCGTCGGGCTCGAGCATGGGGCGTTGCATATTCTTGCCATACGAGCGGCAGGCCGTGGCAAAAGCCTCCTTGCCCGAAAAGAGGGCAATATAGGGGTTGCTGCACACCATGCGCTGTCCCGACAGCTGCAAGCTGCCAGACCTGCGGCGCACATGCACCCACGCCATGCCGCCTTGCACCGCGGCAGCGGCTGCCAGCAGCCCGCCGCGCACGGCAAAGCCATCTGCACCGTCGGTGGCGGCGGCCACACTGCGGCTGTCCTTCGTACACAGCACCAGCCGCGCGCAGCGCATCTCCACCACGGGAATGTCGAGCATCGCATCCCACTGCTGCAGGCCGAGGTAGTACACCAGCTCGTCGCCAAAACAATAGCCGCTGTTGTTCATCACAATGGCCTTCGACAACTCGGCCACCGTCGTGGCGGAGCCCGCCGACAAGCCGCCCACCGAAAGGTCGGTGACAGGCGCCACACCGTCGTGCGACAGCGCAATGGAGGGCAGTGTGCCGTCCGACACGGCAATTTGAGTCAGCACACAGCCTCTGTTTTCCGCCTCGTGCCGCGTAAGGTAGACCGGGTCGGACTGCATATTGTGCGACACAAACATGTTGTAGTCCGACACACCCGGCCGCCGGCCTTCGAACATCGGCTGGAACCCTTTCGGAAATCTGCGCCACAGGTTAATCTGATTTGCGAAACGCATACGGCCGAGGAGCTGTTCTTCCGTAGCGGGGTCGCGGTAGCTGCTGTTTCGACGGCCCCGCACCACAAGGTCGCCACAGCGGTGGAACACCGTGAGGGATTCCACCCGCATACGTCCGTTTACAATACTTGAATTTAGTTTTGCCATATCATCAATGTTTTTTCGTTCTTCGGGCTGCAAAGGTACTGTCATTGATTCTGACCCGTACCGCGACTTACCCCAACTTGCATTAACTTTCCATTGTCTTCGCACATTTACCGCAACTTACCTCTATCCACCTCGACAGTACCCTGCTACGCCAATCCTTACTCTCTGCATTTTCCATCCTTTTGCCTCGTTTTTCCCTTTGCGAAAGGGAAACAAATCGAACAACGATCGAACAACGATAGGAAAAACGACGGCCGAAGGACGGAGCGACCTTTGCCCTTGAACCCCGGCGTCCGGGAGGCAACAGGCAGACCGCGCGGCGGCAGTACAGCGAAAATAGTGTGTCGACGGTATGCATTGTATTCATGTGCTTTGCTCACGTTTTAACCCAAATCGGTCATTAGGCCGACTTTTATATCCTTTCTCGCTTTTTTTGGTCTCTTTATGCCATATCAGCATTTCTTTCGGCATCTTGTCCACATCCCTGTCTCGCCGTAGCCCGCTACGCCTTCGACAGCGATGCGGCCAATCTGCTCGAAACAAATGCTAATCTGGCATAAACCCTAATGACCGATTTGGGTTGAAAGTTTTTTGCAAAAATACCACACTGTCCGCCAACATCCAACGGGAAATGGATGACATCACACCGCTGTCGGTTTCCGGTCGGCACGTCCCTGCCTCGGCACCAATCCGATGTCAGCATGTTATCATTTTTTTGTCATATATGAATTTTATTTCGTATTTTTGCAAATTAATTAGTACCATACACCCACACTCATCAAACCCGACAACATACTGAGAGTTAATGCATTTCAAAGACGGACATAACAAGCAGCCCTCAAACCGGGAAAAAGAGGAAGAGCCAGATTCATCTGACACCGACCCCGTTATGGCCATCCGGCGAATGACATCGATGGAGAGTTTTGTCGAATTCTGCCATCGAAACGGCATTAACCTAATAGAGCAATGGTTTCTGATTGACGAGCATGGAGCCGAGAGCGATTTGCTGGCTTTTGGAAAAAAGCTGGCTGCATACAAAGTGGAGCTGGGCGACACCATTTTCAAGCTTTCCGGGGTGAGGATGAGGTCGCGCATACACCAGGATGACATCATGCCGACCCCTGCCGACAGCGGCGCCACGGTGTCGGCAACGGCACCCGCCGATGCCGATTTGCCGTCCTATTGCCTTACCCCCCACGGCGCCTCGTATGACAACAGTGTGTGGGACAACTTCGTCAACGGCATCGTAACGCTCGGGTTCATCGAACCCGGAGAGGCCACAGGCCTTAAGAACCTGCTGGGTGCCACAAGGCAGACCGGACGCTACAAACCGCTTAAAGAACCGGTGCGGTTCCTCTCGTCCAAAAAAATGCTGGCGTTTCTTGTGTCGATGATGTACGGCACCCTGAAATACCACCTGCCCTGTGACGTGAGGGTGAAGAACCAGATGATACACAAGGGCTACTACATATGCAAGCCGTTGATAGTCACGCCCAGCGGGACAGGGCCGGACGAACAGCTGCGCACGCGCGACGCCTACTGGCTGACGCTGCAGCGGTCGGTGGTCCTGCCGTCGGCATCGCGGCAGCAAGGTGGCGGCAGCAAGCACGGTTTTGCCACGTCGCGTAAGGGCGATGTGCCGCCGGAGCAAGCCGCTCCCCTCATCGCCCTGCTGCTGCCCATGGGATGCCGCCGCGTAGAGGAGTAGCCGCCAATGCCAACCGAAAGGGTATGACTGAGAAAAAGAATGCCCGCATTAAAGAATGATTGTTTTTTTGTTTTTTTTTTTTATATTTGCATAATGAATAAAAGATGTTTCTGTACCAAAAATACATTACATTTAATTGATAAATAAACAAATAACAAACCCTAAACATTAAATACGATGAAAAGAAAACTATTATTTCCAGCATTGGTGTTATTCTTTGGAGCTGTTTTTCCCCCGCCTGCAATGGGTCAGTATTTCAATTTTGCCTCGGCCTATACAGGCAATCAGACCACGACCTATCATTCCTTAATACGTACTATCGACGACACATCCGCGTTGGTTTACTTTTATGATTCTCGTATTAGCCAAGGAGTCATTGCCAGAATTGGACTTACCATGAGTTGCAGAAAGGCTTTGCTTCCTCGGGGTTGTACTGTGAATGATATGCGTATTACCGAAGACAATGTCTATTTCTGTGGTGAAATGAATGCCGATCCCGTCATAGGACATATTAAATTGAGTGATTTCGCGACAACCAACCGTACCGTGACCTTATTTAAGGTCGACAATTATTATGTCACCAGCTTAAATCGAATGGCTGCTTATACTATTGACGGAAAACAAAAAGTAGTTATTGTAGGGGATTTAGTCTATACTACTCCGACACCAGTAATAGATCCCTGCCCTTATTATTACTGGTACTTTGACTCATCCTTGAACCAATATATTCAGTACTTTTATCATTACTGTAATACTACGGTTATATTCGAAGTCAATTTCAGTGGTGCAACCTATTTGTCAGACGAGTATCTTATCACAGGAGATCATAATCATGTTGAACTTATTTCAGAAGTAATAGAAACTCAAAATCATATTGCGTTTATTGGCTTTTTTGCCAACCATAATACCACAATTTTTCACAGATGCGATAAAAACAATGTTGTAAACGCCTTTAATACAAATCCACATTATTGTTTTTACTCCCATAACGGAGGACTTACAAACTATCATGGATGTTTGATGAAGGGTGACACAATTGCTATATCATCGTTGTCAACATACATGGACTCTATGGGAATACAACAGTTCTCCACCAATATCAGGGTATTTGATATTGCAACCATGGTTAATACACAATCTAAACGGGTACTTCATAACACCAAAACCGAACCCTTGGATTTAATGTATATGACTAAAGACCATCAACTTGTGCTGCTACAGGAAATGTACCTTCCTGTTATATCAAGTAATCAGTATACGTTCTTGCACGTTGACCCTTATACACCAGCAACTTATAATGCAAAATGTTGGTACGAATGCCATTGGAATAAGCCGTTCAACTGTATTAGTCGGCTAAATGACACTATATATGTGGCCTCCGGAGGAGAATATTGGTGCATGAAAGACTTTGACCCTTTGACTTCAATTTCCTGCTATAAGACAGATGCTATAAGGGTAAAGCCTATTAGTGTAGTAGATAATGCAATAGAACCCAATAGTTATCAACGAGAAATGAATCTTGTCAGTTTCCATTCTATTAATGTATCGTCCAATAATGATTTCATATATCCATCCTGTGTAAATAATTTATAAAAAAATCAATAATTAAAGAGTTATGAAAAAAATTGTTTTAATAATTAGTTTATTGGTTTCTGTTTGCACCATGCGGGCACAAGATACCATTAATCCTTTCCTGATGGATTCTCTAACACCCACTATACTCAGAGACTCTGCTCACTTATTCAATATTGTTTTAGGTTCTCAAGGCGACAGCACCTATATTATCAGAAAAATTAGAACTTACGGACACGATTTCCCAGAACAAAGGTTGGTGACTGGTTTGAATATCGCCACGAAATTCGGCAACAAAGCAGCAAAGGATTCTGTTGTAGCAAGGGGAGTCTTGATTAAAATTAATGACAACGACTTTCAGCATCCTGTGTATTATTTTACCCAGCCTATTACTGCTGCAAGCTATCGACCCATAGACCACTACATGGCATTTGACCACGATACATCTAACATCACAGCCAACAATTGCCTACGTATGGATACTGTTGTTCCCGTTTATTCCTTCTATTTCGACAATCCGATACCCGTATCCGATACCGTCTATCTGGGCATGTATATAACCGATGGAATTCCAAGGGGAGGGATTAGATATGGAGATGTATACTGTAATTACTTATGTAATTGTAGTGGAGAACATACATATAACATTCCAAGCGCAGAGTGGGACGTTGACGACACTGGTGCATTGCATCTTCATTATTTGTATAGATATGGTGAAGTTTTGGAATGTATCTTTCCTATTTATTCTATGCCGGACACGGACAGTTTCGGCTGCCCGGAGGTGGAGGGGTTCGGCTTTGCGGGCATGATGGCCGGTAGCCCCACCTTTACGTGGACCCCCGCTGCGGAGCATCGGTTGTACCAGTTGGCCTACGGCCCATATGACGCGCCGTTGGACAGCCTGCAGGTGGTGGAGACCGACAATTATTTCTTGGAGTTGTCAGACCCCTCGTTGAGCAGGGACATATACTATCAGGCTCGGCTGCGTGCCAAGTGTCACCACGCTTGTCCTGTGCATGACACGGTGATATGGACGGCATGGACTGACCCTGTATATTTCTACACGGGTGACAATATGCCGGACACAACGCATCACCACGGCGAGCCGGAGGGCATTGCCGAAGTGAACGGGCCTGTACACTTTGCATTGGCGCCCAATCCCGCGCATGGCAGCGTGACACTGACGCTGGAGGGCATGCCTGTTGCCGGGACTGTGCTGACCATACACGACGGAGCAGGGCGCGAGGTGCTGCACCGGACGCTGCACGAGCGTGTGACGAGAATAGCGACGAAGGGCTTGGCAGCCGGTGTATATACAGTGACAGTGTCCAACCCTCAGGGCATGGGCACGCACAGGCTATCGGTAGAGTAAACTTGGAGCGCGTGTTTCCTGCATGTATGCCAGAAGTCAGCAGGACTTGAGGAAGCAGGGGTGGACTTAGCGTCACCCCTGTAACATTTCGACAGCATCGAAGAGGCTGTCGAAAAATCAGTCAAATATAGTATCAGAGCGTTTTTCCCCTTCGTTTCAAAAAAAAAGTGTATCTTTGCAGTGTCAAAGTCAATCAAAAAAAACTATAATGCTATGAAAACAAAACTATTATTAATCATGCTGTTGATTGGAGGCTGTTGCACGGCTGCGGCGCAGAGCCGGATATGGGAGATGCCAACCATACCGGCGGACACCACCATTGTAAGGGTATGGAAAGAGGGCAAGTACATCGTCTATTCCCGCCAAGGCACAAGCCAGCGGGTGTCGTACCACGACAACAGCAGCCCTGTAGTGAGGTCGGCTCAGATTCCGTCCAATGTCATCATCAACGACTTCCGCATAGCAGGGGAAAAGGTATATGCGGGAGGCAAGGTTCTCGGCACGCCTTATAGCCATGGTCTGCTGGCCTGTTTCGACATCAACGACCTGCTGGGCAGCAGCGGGGTATTCCACGTATATGTGTTTAATTCAATCAATTTAATGAACAGTAATTGCGAAACAAATTATACAGATCAAGTGACGGAAGTGAAACGCATCAAACTGTTTCAGTACGGCTCGACTGACCATATTGCCTACATAGCCAACGACTCGATTATTAACCTCGATCCATGGATCGAAGACTGCCGTCGCATGAGGTATGGAGATTTCTGTTTCACAGGGTCGTCTTGGACACCTTACCGTTTCAACTACAACAAGGACGGCATCAACGTCTTTTCGGACATGGCAATTACGGACAACTACATAGCATTGGCGTCAAAGAGCTGCGAGTACGACAGGTTTGAGTTTGTGGTGCATAACAAGATAATTGATTACGCCAATATCATACCCACTCCGTCATACCTTATCTATTACTTCACCGACCACAAGGTGCTGGGACGAGTGATGGCAACAGCGTTGGGCGGGGACACGTTTGCCGTGGCGTACCACTACGACGCCCCCCCACTGGGAGCGGGACTGGCGGTGAAGATATTCAACATTGTAGGCGGAGCTCCGACACTGCAGTACAGCCTTGAAGTCCCGCCGACTGTAATGTCGTCGAACTGGTGCGAAATGCGGGATATTGTTTATGTCAGCAATACAGGCGAGCTGTGGTTGCTGAACGACATCAAAAGTCCAGCGACAGGTATGGGCGGCAGCTATATCTACAGAATAGACATGGGCAATGTGTATGCCGGGGTTTACGAGGCTCACTATATTCCGGATTATTACCAATTGCACTCGTTAGACTATTATTTAAATAAAGGGTACATCTCTTCGGGAAAGGAGTCGGACGCGCTGAAAGTGCTGATAGACCAAAACCCAACATTGCCTGTTATATGTCCATTGAAGGAAAATGTGGCAGGGCGTGCAACGGCTCCTGTAATGCAATATTACGGAAGAAGCCATTGCACATTCTTGCCCGGGGGCTCAGAATCCCATATTTCATTCAACGTAAAAACAAGAAACACAAACATTTTGTGTAATCAAATCAAAGGAGGAATGCAGCAATGAGAAGAACTGTTTTGACAGTGTTGTCGGTAATGATGTCGGCCACGGTGCTGGCGCAGGGGTATGTTCGCATAGACACGGTGATACGTCCCTATATCCAGTTTGACTACAGAGCCTGGATTGATTCCGGCAAACCATTGGGACCCACCTTTAGCAGGTTAACCTACTGCTACTGCCATCCCGATTCCATGTGGGCGGATTATGTCTGTGGCGATTTGTTGCAATACAACTACCTTGAGGATGGAGCCGATGTATGCGGTTTGTCGGTATGGCTGTTAACCCCAGGCAGTCCTCATTACAATCCCCATCCCGGAACCGCTGTTTTTTGGCCGGCGGAATACCTTTACCTTTACGAAGCCACACCTGACACATTCGAAGAAAAGGGGAAACTCATGATTGACCTGTATGTTGCCCCGACGAACCTGCATGGGATATGGCCTAGAAATTGGAATAACTTATTTGACTGTGACACGATTATGGGATACTACGAAGTTGATGTCGGCATAAATCACACTGATCTATATGAATATCAATTCTTTTTCGACAAACCCATACACGTGGAGGACTCTTTCTATGTAGGTATGTCATCGAGCAGATTTGAATATCTGGAATTTATCTTTGAGCATCCCGAAGAAGCGGGGTATATTGACAGGGTTTCGACTGAAGCGGTTGGTTTACTCTCAACGATGGGTGAGGGCTACTTTCAAAGCCATGTGCAACTCTTGGACTATTTTGGTGAAGAATGCTTGATGCCGTATATGAAGCAGAAAATCCGATGGAGAAAGGAGGGCGCCGGCATCATGGTAACCCTGCCCAACCACTTCCCGTTGAACGAGTGGACACCGACACAGGCCCGCGACTTTTGGATGATTTTCCCGCTTATCAAGACTTATGACACCATCTGGACGGTGGACACACCGGCCTGTCTGCCCGTGCGGGATTTCAGCATCATGAGCCGATTCGGCGACACCGTCATGCTGCGCTGGAGCCCATTGGATGGGCGCAGTGAGTTCCAGGTGTCCTACGGCCCGGAGGGCATGGACCCCGACAGCGGCACCCTGGTCAATGTCACCTCCAACAGGTGGCGGTTTATCGACTCTCTGCACACAGGCGAGGTGATGACGGCCTATGTGAGGACGGTGTGCCGCGAGCTGGACACGCTACGCTTCAGCGAGTGGAGCGAGGGCGTGGAGTGGCAGACAAGGGTGGGCATCGTGCAGCCGGACGAGGATGTGCGCCTGTCGTCGCGCATCCACCTGCAGCCCAATCCCGCAAAAGAGAGAGTTGAAGTGGTGACCCCCTGCGGGGTGAAAGGCATCGAGGTGTACGGCTCCTACGGCATACGCTGGCGCGAGTTCCCGGCAGGCACCGCAGACTTCGACGTGAGCGACTGGGCCAAGGGCACCTATGTTGTGGTGATACGCACCCTCGCGGGCAGCGTGACCAAGAAGCTGGTGGTGGAGTGACACATGTCAACAGAATGTGCCACCATAAGCAGCTCATTCAATGGAGCAGCCTGGACCGAAGAGGTCCTTGCAATAAGGCGTGAGGGGGATGTGTTTGGATAGCCAGAAGATGGGCAATGACACAGTCTGTATGCCACAGGCGTAGGGTGTGATGTCGTATTGCTGGAAAACCAAGTTGATGACGCTGCGAGTGCTATCAATAAAGAAATCCTGCGGCACGGCGACACGTCCTGCAGTGCGGTACTCGTCGAAGAGGCAGTCACGGGTGTCTTTGTTCACATCAAGGTCTTCGATGGCACGGATAATGACTTCGCCCAGCTTTGCGGTGTCTATCAGGTCGTTGAGATGGACAATCTTCTTGGTGTCAATATCCATCACAATGTATTCGACGGTGTAGAGACCGTGGGCGGCATAGGCAGCCATAGTCTCAGTAGTGATAAGCATGGTAGCCAGATTGTTGTCGTAGGTGATGGTGCTTTCCTTCTTGGCGTAGTTGTAATTTTCAAGGTCGCCAAGGCTGTCAACAATCTCTGTGCGGATCTTTACCTCTTCGTTTCCATACATCCAAACGTTATTAAGCCAATTGTCGGCGGCCTGTTTGAACGAAGTGGCGGAATTGTCACCGAAGCAGCGCTGCAACACCTCGGCCTCGGCTGCGGGGGTTAGCATGCCCTCTTCGGGCCATTCGAGACGGTAGCAGTTGTCCACGCCGAGGGGACCATCGCCAGGGTAGAAATCCTCCGCCCCATAGACGAACATGCATCGTCTCCCCTCGCGGATTGGGGAGTCGAATAGGTTTTCGTGACGGCCTCCGCCGCTGTTGCAAGCAGTAAGCATCGTACTGGCAATCAATAAGCAAAGCAGTGTTTTCTTCATAAGATTAGAGTTTGTATTTGTGTGCAAATTTACACAAAAATATTGGCTTATCGATAATAAAAAAGATGTGACATTTATGTGTCGAAGATACATAATCTCAATAATCCCACACTTGCAGTGTAGGGTTTGAATAACAAACAGATACAGGGTCTCGAAGAGACACCGCCGTTGGCACGAATACATTAGAGCCATTTATGAACTAAAGGACAACTCAATGGTCATTCATGTTATTCTGAGAAAAAATACTATACATTTTCTTTTTATTTGCAGTTTTTTTGCAGTTTTTATAATAAAAAGTGTATATTTGCAGAAAAGAATATGACCATGGAAAGACTGTTAAATATCATTCAGAAGAATGTACCTCAATTATTTATGCTGGTGTTTATTATTGCATGGAGTGGGGCAAAAGCCCAATATCCTTACAATTTTTAATTGTAATGTAATAAAAATGAAACGAATAACTTTAATAATATTATTTCTGGTAGTAGCATGGCAGGTGTTGGCGCAGCGGCCTGTTATTCCTGCGGGGTCACAGGGATATATGTTTACGCCCCCACCCTCCCAGGACTCAGTAATAATAGAACATTGTATGTATGGCCAAAGTGTTAGGCCTGATTTCATTGGCAACGCTTTCCGCTCACCGCACGGGGCAATAGTATATGGGGTTGCTGTGTCTGTCGAGAATTTGGAACTGTTCCCTTACTTGTGGGTGTATCTGTTGCAAGAACGGCGGGTAGACAGCACCACCCTATGCTATGCCATAGACACGGTGGCTACAGAACTGTTCTGCTTCATTGAACAACCACCAATATCTTATGCCGATTTTTCTTTTATCCAAACATATAGAAACAGGGATACAGTTACCCTTCCGTTCTATGAGTTCTATTTCGTCGATCCTGTCCAGATACCAGCCAACGTGCGATTTTATGTTGGGATAAGCCATTCTTGGAATAATGTTTACAACCATTGCAAAAAAAATACCCCCTACTGTCCAAATACGAGTTATAGTGGTTATAGATGGTGGTCATGTTTGCATGGCAGACCTTCTCAGGATTCATCCTGCCATAGTGACGGTCTTGACAGTACATGGAATATATGGAAATATCTGAGACCGGGTTTGGTGGATTGGGCTTGCGAGAGATGCACCGACCCTCCATTATTATTTGAGGCAGAAATGGGGATTTCAGGCAATAAATATCAGTCACGCGGTTTTTTCCCGATAATGCGGCCGCCGGAGGACAGCACGCGGATTATTCCGCCGCATATCCATCCCCTGCGGGCCCATGCCGTAGAGGGGTTCCGGCTGACGGGGCTGGACTCCGCCCATGCTTCGTTTGCATGGGACAGCATCCCGCCCAGCGACTGGGGACAGGTGGGGGTGAACGTGAACGCCTATCAGGTGAACTACGCCCCCTACGGGCAGGAGTATGACGAGGCGGACACGGTGATTGTCACGGCTGACAGCTGCACGGTGTTCAGCAGGTTTGACAGCACGGTGATGTACAAGGCGCGATGCCGTGCACGCAGCTATCACGACTGCGACATCCACCACTCGACGGTGTGGGGCGACTGGAGCCAGGAGGTTTTCTTCCACACCGGCGTGGGCGTGCCGGACACAGCGCCGCTGGTGTGCCAGCGCGTGGGGGGGCTGCGCTATGAGGGACTGCTGAACGGATGCCCGAAGTTTGCATGGGAGCGTTGCGAGGGGCAAGACCGTTTCGAGGTGCAGTATGCCGAGATGGGCGGTGACGGCTGGCACAGAGCCACCATCACCAGCGCCACGGAGTATCTGCTGCGCGCCGAGATTGACTCGACGGCACGCTACCGGGTGCGCGTGAGGGCGCAGTGCAACCACCGCTGCCATATCCACGACACACTGATGCTGGGCGAATGGCGCGACACGTTGGAGTGCTGTCTGCACCCGCAGGGCATCGGCGGAGCCGCTGCGACGGGTGGCGGGCTGTTCAGCCTGGCTCCCAACCCCGCCCGTGGCACTGTGACGGTGAAACCCGCGCTGGCTGCGGGTGATTATCCGGCAGTGCTGACGGTGAGCGACACCAAGGGGCGCGAGGTGATGCGCTATTCGCTGACGGATGGCAGTCCGTTGACAATAGATGTAAGTGCGCTGCCGTCGGGTGCCTACTTGGTCACCCTGACCACCCGCAGCCGCCGGACGGGCACCCAACGGTTGGTGGTGGAACCGTAAGGTTGTTGAGGTATTTATTTGAAAATATCGGAAAGTTGGGAATGTTGGGGAATGTTGAGGAAAGTGCCAGTGTTTTGTTTTGTATCTTTGCAGCGGGAAAGAGGTGAGAAAAGAATGACAGAATACAATAAAAGCAAGGCAATTGCGTTTGTCAGTATTAAAACTGATACCATGAGTAAAATAATCTTGATTACAGGAGCGAGCAGCGGCATAGGCTTTGACGCCGCACAGACACTGGCACGGCAGGGACACAGGGTGTATGCCGCCGCACGGCGATTGGAAATGATGGAACCGCTGAAGGCTGACGGAGTGGTGCCGATTAGAATGGATGTGACGGACAGCGAGTCGATGGCGTCAGGCGTGAAAGCTGTGCTGGATGCGGAGGGTCGCATCGACGTGCTGGTGAACAACGCTGGATACGGATATTTCGGAGCCATAGAGAACGTGACGATGGAAGAGGCACGGCGTCAGGTGGAAGTGAATGTGTTCGGACTGGCTGAATTGTGCAAACTGGTGCTGCCTGTGATGCGAGCCCAGGGCTGCGGAAGAATTATCAATACATCATCCATTGCAGGCAAGACGGTGATGCCTTTCGGAGGCTGGTACCATGTGTCGAAGTATTCGGTGGAGGCGTTGAGCGACGCACTGCGCATGGAGATGAAACCTTTCGGCGTGGAGGTGGTGCTGATTGAGCCCGGCGGCATCAAGACGGACTGGGGTATCATTGCGGCAAAACATTTGGCTGAGTCGTCGAAAGATACGGCATATGAAAAAGAGGCACTATGCGAGGCCGAGTTGATGCACAAGGGTTATTCGGGCAACTATTTGTCGGCACCCCGTGTGGTGACACGCGCCATCAGCCGGGCTGTGAACAGCCGGAGCCCTCGGGCACGCTACAGGATTGGCAGAGGAGCTTTCATCATGGTATTGATGCATACAGTGCTGCCTGCACGCTGGTGGGACGGAATGATGCGGAGGTTTATGCGCATCAAGATTTAACATTATCGTTTAACGCCGTATGCCTGATGGTGGACGTACTTTGTGATAGCAACTTTGCACCGTGTCCGGCTTCCATCCTTCGACATAAAGCCATCCGTCTTCGCCCCAAAAGAAGATGGAACCAGAAGTATTCCAAGCCGGGGTGGTTTGATAGATATAGGGAGCGTCGACATGACGGCTGTCGGCAGGATAGGGATAGATGCAGATATATGTAGGCTCCTCCGGAGCACTCCACTGATAGTTTATGCCGGCAAGGAGATTGTCACGAGATAGCATGATGTGGCATGCCTCCATGCAGGTGGTGTCGCCTAGAAGACGGGTGCAGCAATAGTCGCCTCCCGTTATCTCAATGAATGAAGGACCTCCATCTCCAAACTGTCCAGTGTAGATTTCTTCCAGCAGAATGGTATAGAGGATGTTGTCGCCCGTGGCATACTGGCAGACGGCAGCAGTGTCGGCAGCAGTGGGTGTGCGGTCGTAGCGGTCGATGTTGTAGCGTTTGGAGTGATTCTGGGCCGCGAGGAATTCCTGCTGGGAGATTTCCATATCATCCATAAGGCAATTTTCGCGATGGGTCGGGCTGTTGATGTGAGTTTTATAGTAGTCGTACCCACCACGGAAATAGAGCCAGCCGTCGGTTGTCCATTTAAAGCCAAAAGGAGTTTGGTTGACACGGATATAGCTGACGTTGAGAATATCCCACCCTTGCACGGAGTAGACGCAGAGACTGCCCTGCAAGGAGTCCTCTTTGTAGTAGCCTCCGGCAAAGAGACCATTGCGGAAGTAATTGTAGTTGTCACAATATAGTGGGGTGTCGTATATCTTGTCATTGAGGTACATACGACGAAATCCATCCAATGGGTGGTTTATGTAAACACCCTTGACCCCCGAAGGTGTGAATCGTCCCACCTGTATCTGCAGTTCGCCTTGGTTATAGAAGCCTTTTTCTTCGTCATCTAATGCTATGGAATAGTATTTCTCTATGGTCTGTTGGCGTTCTGTAGCAGTGATTGACGTGGTGTCAAAGTATTGGATGTTTTGATTACGATGGCTATCGTATTCTGCTTGGGTGACACGTACGATTTCCTGAGCCCAAACTTGTGCAGAAAGAAGCAAGAGTATAGTGACGATGTAGTTTTTCATACGGGTTGAGAGTGTTAGTGTTTGGCTTGATTTATGTTGCGTTCTTTTTCTATTGCAATGATCAGCTGCACATTTAGCTTCTCTATTTCGGAGAGTTCCGTGGAGTTTTGTTGCAACAGGGCTGTGCCGTACCAAAGACCTTCTTTGCTGTAGAATTCGGTGAGTTGTTTGTCTTTAAAACTGTGGCCATGACGGGCGTATATTTCATTGCGCATGAGGCGGAGGACATCCGTGGGATAAGGTTCAAGGTAACCACGTGTGAGGAGGGTTGTGGAGGCCTCTGGCCAACGTCCAGGGACAGCATTGTCGAGGTTGGTCTTATTGAGATGGCAGAGCAGGTCGCCTTTTGAGAACCATTCAAAATCTTCATGCTCGATATGACTAATCCCATGATATATGTCCAAACCGTCGGCAGTGAATTTATAGCAAAGATTTCTGCCGTCACTGAGGGTAAGAAAGCCATCGGGTGAGTCAGTTTCACCCCAGTGGATGGTGTAGGCATAGCCGTAGGACGGTTGATCGGGAAGACTGCTTAGGCTAAATATCAGAATACTATCTTTGGTTATATTCCATGCTTGCATTCGTTCACTATCGTGGTAAGTTCCCATTATACTACGACGTATGTCAGACTCAATAACTGAGTCGAAACCATGAGAAAACTCGTACCACTTGTTGGAAGAACGGCCTTCATAGCGCAGCAATATGTTGTTGAGGGTGCGTTCCCTGCCATAGATAAGAAGAGCCTCCTGCCCCCCTATTGTCTTGTGCACTATGCTGTCTTGGTAATAGATTATGGTGTCGGTCCAAACATTCCCTATCTGGTTGGGACACATCAAGACATTGGGATTGACGGTCTTTATCCATGGAACATTATTAGCCCCTTCATGCAGACTGCCCGTAAATGTGTTGACATTGGTGTCGGTTTCACTACCAATGAGGGTGAAAAAAGTTCCATCGTGCCAGTAAGTACCTACTAACAACGACTGACTTTGCACCAGACCAAAACTTGCCAATGCAAGACAAAACAGAAAAGTTTTACGCAATATATGTTCTTTTACCATATTCATTATATTACAAAAAAAGGGAACCGCATTTCTGTGGTTCCCTTATAAAGATTGGCGGCGACCTACTTTTCCACGAACAAGCGCAGTATCATCGGCGATGCGGGGCTTAACTTCTCTGTTCGGAATGGGAAGAGGTGGACA
>JAEEGH010013751.1_pt1 | contig 17892 bp, 15 predicted proteins | sample 9134181 | NCBI WGS metagenome assembly JAEEGH01 (sample SAMN16246544, study PRJNA631951) | gut metagenome | biome: gut microbiome; feature: rumen; material: DP-attached | host: Bos | place: Iran: Karaj | collected 2018-10 | reverse complement strand
ATGAGGGTTAGCAGAAAAATAAGTATCTCCAGTCTGTTCATCGTAACCATAAACGCCTTTCACCACATACTCATCCTTCACGATCTGCCGAAGCAGCTGCCCATTCAGATTATAGAGATAAAGATGATTATAGCCGTCACGCTCACTGGGCAACAGGATATGCTTATCCGTAATCCGAACTTCCTCAAACGTCTCTTCCTTGATATATTTATCAACTTTGTCTTCAATCGCCAACTGGCATACTGTAGAGAGAGGATTGGCCATATAGATCCGCAACATATCCTGATGACGGTTCATCGTAAAGACAGCTATCTTTGTAGGGTCACTGGTGGCCTTGATACGAGGGATATAACCATCTGCATCCAACGGCAGATCAATCTTTCGCGTTTGGTGAGACTGGATATCATAACTGAGGAGGCTAACTTTTGAATTCACTTGACCCGGAACAGGATACTTATACAGATATTCACCTGGGTATTCCGAATATTGCTTCCGTTCCGGATTCATACCCTTAAACAGCTGCATGAAATACTGTTTGACAGCACTCTCGTCATAACGTATCCATACGATCTGTTTCGAGTCTGCAGAGAACACCATAGATGAGTTAGTTGAGAGTTCCTCCTCATATACCCAATCAGGTATTCCATTGATCACTTCATTCTGCTTCCCGTCCTTTGTCACCTGGCTCTCTGCGTTATCGTATAGCAGTTTGACCAAATAGATATTATTCTCACGTACGAATGCTATCTGATTGCCATCAGGAGAGAACATAGGAGCCTGCTGGGGACCACTATCACTTAGAGGTTCCAGCTTATTGTTCCTGATACTGAATATATAATAGTTTGCGGTAAACGAACGACGATATATATATTTTGTATCAGTTTGTATAAGCAATCTGCTTCCATCTGGACTCACAATATAACCATCTACCTTCCTTATTTTTTCCCCTCTTGCTGTCGTAACATCAAAAAGGATACTCGTCTGTTTGCCTGTACGGAAAGAACTGATGACAATCTGCTGACCATTGTCGCTGATCTGGGCATATGACTCGCCATCAGCCATCGGACACACGTCTTTCATCGACTTGCTGCTAAATTCACCTGACGTGATACTTCTCAGACTCAATCTTTCTCCTGCCGTCATAGAGAGAGCAAGCATCAGAGATGCACTCAATATTGAAATTCTCAGTTTCTTCACCATTTTTGCTATCTGAATTAACTTTTTGTATTTGATTGTGCAAAGATAATTATTTTTTCCTTAACTTTGCATGCTGATGGAATTAAATAAAGTGAATATGCCATATTATAATGACTACGGCACATGGATTCGCGGTCAATTTCCATTCCGCGTACAGAAAATCTCCATCGATGCCGGCTTTACTTGTCCTAATCGGGATGGGAGAATATCTACGGGCGGCTGCTCATTCTGTGACAACCGCACTTTCAATCCCTCCTACTGTCATCCCCAAAAGAGTGTACGACAGCAACTCGAAGAGGGGAAGCAGTTCTTTGCCCGCAAATATCCCGAAATGAAATACCTCGCCTACTTTCAGGCCTTTTCCAACACATATGCACCGCTAAGCCACCTTCAAAAACTATATGAAGAAGCTCTGGCCGTTAAGGATGTGGTGGGAATTGTAATTGGAACACGTCCCGACTGTATTTCAGGCGAATTACTCGACTATCTCTCAATTCTCAGCAGGCACACCTTCGTGATGGTGGAATATGGCATTGAGAGTGCCAACAATGATACATTGTCCCGCATCAACCGAGGACACACATTTGAACAGTCGCGACAGGCCATCCTACAAACAAAAGAGATGGGTATCATGACTGGTGGCCACATCATCCTTGGGCTACCAGGAGAAGACCGTGAGGAAAGTCTCCGACAGGCTTCCATGATCTCGTCCTTACCTTTAGACATCCTGAAAATCCACCAGATGCAGATTATCCAAGGCACAAGACTGGCTCAGGAGTATCTCACACGCCCCTTTCACCTATACTCAGTTGAAGAGTATATCAAACTCATAGCAGATTACATTCAACGATTGAGAAAAGATCTGGTACTGGAGCGGTTTGTCTCACAATCACCTCAGGAGTTACTTGTTGCTCCTCGTTGGAGGCTCAAGAACCACGAATTCACAGACCTGCTACTGAACTACCTGAAAACAAACGGAATACGCCAAGGACAATTATTGGAAGTCTGAATAATTATTATTTCTCAATAACTGCTCAAGACTTACGTTCTTGTTCCTATTCATATAATGGTCAGCTTTCTGCACATACCCAGTACGGAAAACAGACTTCCCCAAGGCCCTGTTGACCACCCATTGGATCTTTCCGATGTGAATATCCCGTTCCAACTGACTAAGCATCCTGTCAACAGGCATCGGATACAGACTCAAAAGATAGAATCCCACACAATCAGGCACGACAAACTCACGACTCATCATCTGTAACTGACTCTTCGAATAACCATATTCTGGTCGCTGATATAAAGGATAGTCTGCTCCAAGATACTTGTCGAGACAGATACCAATGGTATTATTACCGACAATCACACTCTGATCCAAAGAACCAATCTGAGCATAAACATCAGGAATCTCTATACTAGGAATTTTATCACTTAGATACTTAAAAGCTTTGGTCAGTTCCTCATTGATGTCATCCATGTTTGCATACTGTTGCTCAGCCTCTGCTATGAGCGTCTGCAAAGTGGAATCCTGATAAAAGCGAAGAAACTTGGTATTGATCTGCTGATCATTTACCTTCCCTATCCTCAGAATGTTCTCTATCAGCGTACGGGTTTGCATAGGATATATTGTATTCATCTGCTGAAGAGCCGAGAAATCACCTGTGGTCAGATAGAGACTTTGGATGCGGTCATATCGGTCCACGACAACGTTCTCGTCCTCTTCCGAAGACATAAAAGGCCATTCACAACCGACACATCCAAGCATGAAGAACAGCAGAATGAAATATATCTTATGTACTCTCAACGACTTCAAATGTTATATGTTTGTTAAATAAGCGATGCAAATATACTAAAAAATATTTTTAAATCCAAATTTTAACCTAAAAAAGATAAAAATTCGTATAAAAAAGTGCATATTTCTGTTTATTTGTGTAAAAATGAAACCGTATTTGATTGTTTTTGATTACTTTTGCCTCGCACTAAAACGAAATCAAAATGATTAAGAAATTACTATCTATGGCACTCATTGCCATGATTGCATCGGCAACCTCTGCCCAGCAAGTTATTACAGTCAGCGTCAGCAATCCGTCAATGACAGAACGCAACGACCTGCCTGTAGTACTCTCACTCCATCCCTATGGTGAAGTCAGGTCGGCCATTGTCACCATAGACGGCACGGAGATTCCTTGCCAATTGGATGATCTGGACCAGGACGAGAACTACGACGAACTCTGTTTCCTGACTGATTTGCCAGGAAAAGGGAAAAAGCAGTATCAAGTAACCCTCTATAAGGAAGGCTGTCCCCGTGACTACCCATCCCGTGTCTATGCAGAAATGCTGATTAGGAATGACAAGGTGAAGGAAAAAAACAGGCACAACAATTTCCTTGAGTCCATCACCGCACGTGGCGACTGTGCCAACTCATATAACCTGCAGCATCATCATGGTGTAGACTTTGAGAGCGAGCTCAACGGTATCCGCATATATTTTGACAAGCGCCAGACACTTGATCTCTACGGTAAATTCCAGAAACGGCTTGAACTTCAAGCCACCCAGTTCTATACATCAAAGGAGCAAAAGGCCGAAGGCTATGGCGACGATGTGCTTTGGGTCGGGAACACATTCGGTCTTGGAGCATTCCGTGGATGGAATGGCCATGAGCCAACGATGATTGATCCTGTACGCAGCCGCACCCAGCGTATCATTTCCTATGGGCCATTACGTACGATCGTCGAAGTCTTCGACCGAGGCTGGAAGCCTTATGACGACAAGCCTGCCATTAACATGACAATCCGCTATACCCAATACGCAGGTCACCGCGATACCGACGTTGACATCTATTTCAACCGAGACGTGTCCGACTATCAGTTCTCGACAGGTATCATCAATGTCAAAAACTCTGAAGAGTATTCCGACAAGAAAGGATTACGCGCCTGCTGGGGAACAGACTGGCCATCAGGCGACCATGAAAATTTCAAGCCCGAAACCGTAGGCTTAGGCATTTACATTCCGATGAATTACATTCAGAGTGAAGAGACTGCGAATACTGACAATTACGCCTTTGTCATCAGTGTCCCGAATAGTCATATATCATATAAGGTTACATATTGTTCTGACAATGAGAACTTTGGCTATCATTCTGCAAAGGATTGGTTTAAGTACCTCCAAGACTGGAAGAAGGAAGTCGAGATGCCTGTCAAGGTAAGCTACTAAACGCTTTCTTCCCTTTCACATAGTACTGCCAGAGTAATGAGAAGTCTCTTTGCTCTGGTATTTTCTTTTCCTTCCGCGAGGCCTGAATCTTACTCCGATCCTGTTCGAAATCCTTTTTCCAGCGCTTAAATGCCCTTCTCGCACGATACACCGCCTTAAAGTCTCCCACATTCCGCTTCAGGATCAGCATCTCCCATGCAGCAAGATAATCCAGCCACCACCGCCACCGCATGACAGAATCCAGCTCCTCATCTCGCAAACACTTGTAGAGCATCGTCAGATTATTCCGGAAATTCAGAAAGGTCTTCATCGGATTACTCTTAGGCAAGGTTCCCCCACCCACATGATAGACAACGCTGTCTGGCACACAGACAATCTTCCTGCCAAGAATGCGAAGCCTCCAGCACAAGTCGATTTCCTCATTGTGTGCAAAGAGACGGCCATCTAAGCCATTCACACCCCAGAAATCATCGCTACGGATCATCAGGGCAGCCCCCGTAGCCCATAATATTTCAGATACAACATCGTATTGTCCCTTATCCTTTTCCACTGTGTCGAAAATTCTCCCTCGACAGAAAGGATAGCCATATCTGTCGAGAAATCCCCCACACGCGCCAGCATACTCAAAGCTATCTCTATCAAAATAGGAAAGCAATTTGGGCTGACAGGCAGCAACCTCCTGATGACTGTCCATATACTCGACGAGCGGAGTCAGCCAGTGGTGAGTCACTTCGATATCAGAATTCAGCAGAAGATAATACTCTGCATCAACCTGCCGAAGAGCCTTATTGTAACCCTCTGCAAACCCCCAGTTTTTCTCAAGTAAAATCAGTTTTACCTCTGGGAAGTGCAAACGCAGCAGCTCCAGTGAGTCGTCTGTCGATGCGTTGTCTGCGACAATGACCGTCGCCTTTTCCCTCGAATAGCGCAAAACAGACGGCAAATACTGACTAAGCATCTCACTTCCGTTCCAGTTCAAAATAACAATGGCCACTTTCATACGCGCGTACCTTAATTAATATATAACTACATGCTCACCACTTTTAGTGCCTGCTTGTCGGGCGTCAGCTCACCTAGTTTAACTTTCACAATCTGATTATCCAACTGGGGATCAGACTCCCGAGGCGACAGTTCTACACGGATATAATTCCTTGTAAATCCATTCATCGCCCTTCCCCTTGTTGCTTTCTCGAAGAGCACTTCCGCCTCCTGACCGATATATTTTCTGTAAAAAGACTCCGTCTTCTGATCCGACAATTCCAGCAAACGCCTGGAGCGCAGCTTCTTTTCTGCCTCGGTCACGACATAGGGGATACTCAAGGCCGATGTACCTGGACGCTCAGAATACGGAAAGACATGCAACTGCGTCACATCCAGACCGTCGAGGAATTCATAAGTCTCCTCAAAGCAGTCGGGCGTTTCACCCCTACAACCCACCATCACGTCTACCCCGATAAAGGCGTCTGGCATCAGCTCCTTGATCAGACTGATCTTATCAGCAAACAGCTTCGCATCATAATGACGGTGCATCAGTTTCAATACACGATCACTTCCGCTCTGCAACGGGATATGGAAATGAGGCATGAAAGCCCTGCTCTCCGCACAATAGGCTATCAGTTCATCCGATGCCAAATCGGGTTCTAGACTGCTGATCCGATATCGCTTCACTCCCTCTACGCCATCCAGTGCCTTGACCAGATCGAGAAAAGACTCGCCCGTTGTCTTACCGAAGTCACCAATGTTCACACCTGTCAGCACGATCTCCTTCCCACCCTCGTTGGCTGCCTCTTCAGCCTGTCTCACCAAAGAGGCAATCGTCGGATTACGCGAGAACCCTCTAGCATAGGGAATCGTGCAATACGTGCAGAAATAGTCACAACCGTCCTGAACCTTCAGAAAGAAACGCGTGCGGTTACCCCTGGAACAGCTTGGGGCAAACGACTTGATATCCTTTGTCTTCTTGCGCTCTATCCTGACACACGCTGGAGTCGCCCCCTTTGTAGTCCCTGTCCATGCATCAGACAGAAACTGGATGAGATTAGCCTTCTCATTCGAACCCAATACAAGACTGACGCCCTCTATCCCGGCAACCTCTTCCGCCTCCAGCTGCGCATAACAGCCAGTCACGACAACGAAGGCGTCGGGGTTCTCCCTCACTAAGCGGTGAATGATTTGCCGGCATTTCTTGTCAGCAATTTCTGTCACCGAACAAGTATTGATCAGACAGATGTCGGCCGCCTCACCATTTCCGACGGTTCGCACACCCATCTCCTGAAGCATCTTTCCAAACGTAGACGTCTCAGAAAAGTTCAATTTGCAACCGAGTGTATAGTAGGTAGCCCTCTTGCCTTGAAAAACAGAAGTATCTATCATCTGTAATTGTGTATTGTTTGCGGGCACAAAGTTACACCTTTTTTCGCTAAAAACATCATTTTTTAGCAAAAATCCGTTATCACGCCCAAAATCATCAAATTTTAACATTTCATATATTATTGATTATCAGCACTTTGCAAAAAAGTTACAAAAATAGGCAAAAAAAAATCGAAAAAAATGATACGTCGTATTAAAAAAAGCCGTACCTTTGCAGCGTTTTAATAAACAAATGATTGTTTTACAGATTTAAAAAGCATTAGAAAAATGAAAAAATTAGTATTCATGTTCGTAGCAGTTGCTGCTATCTCTTTCGCATCATGTGGTAACAAGGCTCAGCAGGCTCCTGTTGATACCGATTCTATCGCTGAGGTAGTTGACAGCATCGTTGACAGCCTGGCAACAGATACAGTTGCTGCTGCTGATTCAGTTAAGTAATCAACGAACAATTGAGAGAAAAAAGAGACCGCCGGACGTGAGTTCAGCGGTCTTTCTTTTTATTGTTTCCTTACGATCACGCTCCCACTCGCCTGATGGGTAGCCAGAATCAGCACCTCGGCTATCTGCACGTGGGCAGGCGCATTGGCAGCATACACGGCCACGTCGGCAATATCGTCGCCCGTCAGCGGCTTGATACCCTGATACACGCCTGCAGCGCGGTCCGTATCTCCATGGAATCGGACATTGCTGAAGTTCGTCTCCACAAGGCCAGGCTTCAGATTCGTCACGCGGACAGCCGTCTCAGCCACATCGATGCGCAGTCCGTCGCTCAGCGCCTTTACAGCCGCCTTCGTGGCGCAATACACATTACCGCCCTTATATGCTGCGTCGCCAGCCACCGAACCTACGTTGATCACATGACCGCTGTTGCGCGCCACCATCGCAGGCACCACCAGTCGCGTCATCGTGAGCAGACCCTTGATGTTCGTGTCGATCATCGCATCCCATTCGCTGATATCACCCTCATATTCGGCTTCCAGTCCCAGCGCCAGTCCGGCATTGTTCACCAGCACGTCGATCTGCTGCCATGCCTCCGGCAACTGCGCCAGAGCATCCTCTGCAGCCTGGCGGTCTCTCACGTCAAATGCCAGTGTGATAGCTTCCGCGCCCTTCCCCTTCAGTTCCTCGCCGATCTCAGCCAATCGCTGGGCATTACGGCCCGTTAGGATCACCTTGTCGCCATTCTCGGCAAATTTTCTGGCACAAGCCAGTCCGATACCGCTTGTTGCCCCAGTAATCAATACAATCTTATTCATAAATCTCAAATTTAATTCTTGCCTGCAAATTTACGCACTTTACCCCGAACCACCAAACTTTTATATAGAAAAAATGCCACACCAGGGATAGGCCCAGTGTGACATTGGTTATGCTCTCGCTAATTCACTCACTTGATGCTTCGCATCGAATAGGCTCACGCATTCCCGAGCAAAGCTCGCCTACCCGTAGCCTTTCAGTAGAGCTCATGCAAGCATGGCTCTACGTTCGCTTAACCGCCTATTTCCAAGGATTCTCGAAGGCGACGGGGCCGTTCTCGAGCTTCTGGCATACGATCTCGATGTCCTCGTAGTGCTCCTCGCCGTCTGCCCAGTACTCCTTGTACTTCACGCAGTAGCAGCCTGTGCCCTTCAGCTCCTTCATGTCCTTACCGTCGATGGTGTTCTTGAACTTCACTGAGAAGTCTCGGGGGTCTGTGGGAGCGAGCATCCAGCCGAGCAGCTCGGCGTTGCCGTCGTTCATTCCCTTTACGCGGATGTTTACGCGACCGCCACGGGGAATACCTGAAATCTGTCCTTCACGATCAGTTGCCTGATTGAACTTGTAGTCTACTAACAGTACCTCACGTGCTGCGAAATCTTTAACCTCGAGGGTTACTGGTGTTACATTCTCTGCCATATCTTTCAAATTTTAAATTGTTAATACTATTTTTTACTTTTGACATTGCAAAGGTACGACGGATTTCGCTTCGTTCCAAACATTTTCTGCTTTTTCGTCTGAGGTTGTAGCGACAGGGAAACGAAAATGCGACAGACGCCATGCAAGGGCACGAAATCTGTCGCAAAGGGGGATAAAATATGGGCGCAATTACGCGATTACACAGTTACTTTGCCAAACTCAATGCAGTGAGCAGATCCTGCTGGATGACACCGTTGGTGGCTACGACACTGTTGCCGGGGGTGAAATCGGCAGAGCCGCTGTAGTCGGTGACTGTGCCGCCGGCTTCTGTCACAATCAGGCTGCCTGCCATGAAATCCCACTGGCCGATGTACTGCTCGGCATAGCCGTCGAGCCGACCGGCTGCCACATGGCAGAGGGCCATCGCTGCTGAACCGCACATGCGGATGCTGCCCACATGGCCGTAGAAGGTGTCGATGAGGTGGCGGATGACGGGCTTATAGGCATCGCTGTTGTAGGGCAGCTGCAGGCAGAGCAGGGCATCGCCGATCTGCTGGGAACTGACGTGCAGGGGCTGGCCGTTGAGATAGGCACCCCCACCCTTCCAGGCATAGAAGCACTCGTCGGCACAGATCTCGTAGACAACGCCCAGCAGTATCTCGCGCCCCTGCAAGAGTGCGATGCTCACGGCATAGGGGGCATACTGGTGGATGAAGTTGGTGGTGCCGTCAAGAGGATCGACCACCCAGAGCATCTGCTCGGCATCGTGGCCGGCAAGTCCTTCCTCGGTGATGAATCCCGCCTCGGGCAGCAGTTCGCGCAGCGCACTGACAATTAGCTGCTCGGAACCTTTATCGACATACGACACATAATCGTGGGCATGCTTGCGCTCCACGCGCTCGAGCGAGAACTTACGGCGCTCCTCGCGGATATAGGCGCCTGCCCTGCGGGCTATCTCGCAGACGGCTTTTACGCGGTCAAAATTTTCGTCGTGCATCATCTCTTATGGTTTGGGGGTGAAGATCATCGTCCAGCGATAGAGGTTGCAGCCTACGAAATTGCCGAGCACCTCGCTGATGTAAACGACGAGGACGGCAGGCTGGAGCACTGCATCGGCTGGCGACACAAGGAAATAGAAGGCATCGGCTATCGAGTGGGCAAAGCCGCAGAGGATGAACACGGGGACACCCAGTACCAGCGGCAGCACCTTTCCCTTGCGGGCGAACTCGACGGCGGTGGTCATGATAAAGCCGCAACCGATGGCCAGCAGAAAACAGGCGAGCGGCCCCTTGGCCAGACGCCCGGCTAGGATCTTGGCGGCAGGCTCTATGCAGTCGGGCTGGGCGTAGGCGATGAGCCAGGCCGTGAGCAGGCAGCCTACGATGTTGCCCAAGAGCACAACGACGAGCATGCCCCAGTCGCCCTGACGGCGGATGAAGCCGGCTGTGCCCGTATAGAGCTTCAGGCCGTAATAGACCACGGTGGTCAGTCCGAAGGCGAAGAGCACGGCACCGGCGACACCGCCCACGCGCAGATTGACCACACAACCGATGGAAATACAAATTCCCGCCAGTATAGCCGGCGGGAATATGTTGCGAATCAAATCTTTCATACCAGATTACTTGCTGTCGGCCTCGGCCTGCTTGGTCTCGGGAGCATCCTCACCATAATAGTTATAGTAAGCATTGTAGCGGTTGTAACCCCAGTTGCTCTGCAGACGGTCGGGATCGAGCTCCTTAGCCTTGTCGTAGTACTTGATGGCCTCCTGATAGAGTGCCTTCTTGGCAGCGGGATCCTCGGTGTTCTGAGCCTGAACAGAGATAGCAGTACCAGCGTAGGTCTGGATGGCGGCATTGTCGGCCTTCAGGTCGGCAGCGCGCTTCAGATACTTGGCAGCCTCGGCGGGATTGTCGTTGACCATACCCAGACCCTTGTCGGCGAGCGCTACGAAGTTGTCGGGGTTCTTGGCCAGTGCATCGTCGAGCACCTTCTCGGCAGCAGCCTTGTCACCCGTCATAGAGTACATGTTGTAGAGCTTCTCCATCACACCGTCGGTCTGGTGCTCAGCATAGATATCCTTCAGCTGATTGATGAACTTCACTGAGTCCTCCTTGGTCTTCAGACCGTCGCCGAGGATCTCGAGCTTCAGGTTCAGACAGCCCTCATACTCCTGAGGATCCTTCATAGCGATGTCGCAGAGCTGCAGGGCCTTGTCCATATCCTTGTCCTGATAGGCATAGACAGCAGCGAAGCGAGCCACCTGGCCGAAGAATTCCTTCTGGGCGTCGCGGTTGCAATCCTTGAAGAGGGGAGCAGCGTCAGAGAGTGCGAAGGCCTCCCAGTACTTGCGGGCAGTAGCCTGGTCGCGCTTCTGGGCAGCATCCTGGCCAACGTTCACAAGGGTGAAACGGGGCGAGTTCCACAGACGCTCGGCATTCTTCTTGTCGAACGCGGGCTTTACCTTACCCTTCTCGTTGGGCTGCTGGTCGTACTTGTCGCACTCGATGGCGGCGTTCAAGGCATTGACTGCCATATCGGCCATCAGTTTCGTGTCGACGGGCTTCTCTTCCTTACCCATCTGCTTGGCTACCTGGTTCTCGGTCTGGATGGTGCTCTGAGCGTTGAACTGATCCATAGCCAGGTCTACGAGCTTGTTGTAAGCCTTAGCCTTCTCCTGGGGGGTAGCGAGCTGGTCGAGGGTGCTCTTTACGAGCTGTTCTGCCTCGGCATAGGTCTTTGACTTGAGGATTGCCTTCAGGGCGTCACTGTCACCGGCAAATGCTGTAGCGCTGGCTACGAACATCACTGCCATCATCATGATTTTTTTCATAAGCTAATTAATAATTGGTTATACCTTATATTATATTATACGTTTTGTTATTTATCTCTTTGACGTATCAGCGGGCCGATGGTTTAATTCTCGGGCTCGGGTGAGATCTGCGGGGTATCGATAGCGTCGGTCAGCTCCTCATCGACAATCTCAGCCTCTTCCACGTCTTCTTCCTCGGCCTGCGAGTGCATCACCTTGCAGACGCTGGCAATCACGTCGTTCTTCTTGGCGAGGTTGATCAGGCGGACACCCTGGGTGGCGCGACCCATCACGCGGACATCGGCGACCTTCAGACGGATGAGGATACCCGACTTGTTGATGATCATGAGGTCGTTCTCATCGGTCACCACCTTGATGGCTACCAGTCGGCCTGTCTTCTCAGTGATGGCGAGGGTCTTCACACCCTTCGTACCGCGGTTCGTCATACGATAGTCTTCCACCTCGGAGCGCTTGCCGTAACCGTTCTCTGAGACGACCATGATGGTCTCGACGTTCGGGTCGTTGACACATACCATGCCTACCACCTCATCGTCGCCGCCATCGAGCTGCATGCCGATTACACCTGTTGCCACACGACCCATGGCGCGTACCTTATCCTCATGGAAACGTACGGCACGACCATTGCGGTTGGCCAGCAGGAGCTCGTTCTTGCCGTTGGTCAGACGAACACCTACCACCTCGTCACCCTCGTTTACGTTGATAGCGATGACACCTGCTGCGCGAACGTTCTTATAGGCATCGAGACGGGTCTTCTTGATGATACCCTGCTTCGTGGCAAAGACCACGTAGTGGGACTTGAGGAACTCCTCGTCGTTGAAGTTCTTGATGCGCAGCACGGCATTGATGGAATCATCGGGATCGATGTTGAGCATATTCTGGATGGCTCGGCCCTTCGAGTTCTTGTCGCCCTCAGGAATCTCGTAGCACTTCTGCCAGTAGCAGCGTCCCTTCTGGGTGAAGAAGAGCAGCGTGTTGTGCATGGTGGCGGGATAGATGTATTCCGTGAAGTCGTTGTCGCGATGGCGTGCAGCCTTTGCCCCCACACCGCCGCGTGCCTGTTCGTGGAAGTCGGCGAGTGGTGTGCGCTTGATGTAGCCCATGTGCGAGATGGTGATCACCACGGGATCGTCAGGGTAGAAGTCCTCGGCATTGAACTCATGGTCGAACGGTATGATTTCGGTCTTGCGCTCGTCGCCATATTTCTCTTTCACCTCCAGCAGGTCTTCCTTCATCACCTGCTTGCAGCGCTCGGGATTGTTCAGGATCTCTTCCAAGTCGGCTATCAGTTTCATCAGGTCGTCATACTCCTGGTGCAGCTGGTCCACACGCAGACCCGTGAGCTGGCTCAGACGCATGTCAACGATGGCCTTCGACTGCGGCTCGTCCAGATTGAAGCGGGCCTCCAGGTTGCGCTGGGCGTCGGTAGGCGTCTTACTGTTGCGGATGATGTGCACCACCTCGTCAATGTTGTTCACGGCGATGATCAGTCCCTCCAGGATGTGTGCGCGCTCCTGTGCCTTCTTCAGGTCAAACTCGGTGCGGCGGATGGTCACCTCATGGCGATGCTCAATGAAGTAGCGAATGCACTCACGCAGCGAGAGCAGACGGGGGCGCAAGCGAGTGCCGTCGCCAGTCTTGATGGGCACCAGTGCAATGTTATTCACTGAGAATGAGCTCTGTAGGGCTGTCATCTTAAACAGTTTGTTCAGAATCACGTTGGCATTGGCATCGCGCTTCACGTCAACCACGATACGCATGCCCTGACGGCCCGACTCGTCGTTCACGTTCGATATGCCCTCAATCTTGTGCTGCGTAGCCAGGTCGGCAATATAGGCCACCAAGTCGGCCTTGTTCACGCCGTAGGGAATCTCCGTCACCACAATCTTGTCGTGGGTCTCTCCGCTCTCAATCTCAGCTTTGGCACGCATCACGATACGTCCTCGGCCAGTCTCGTAAGAGTCTTTCACCCCCTGCAGACCATAGATATATGCACCCGTGGGGAAGTCTGGTCCCGGTATGTACTTCATCAGCCCGTCAGTGTCAATCTCGGGATTGTCTATGAAGGCGCAGCAGCCGTCGATCACCTCTCCCAGGTTGTGGGTGGGCATGTTGGTAGCCATACCCACGGCAATACCGTTGCCGCCGTTCACCAGCAGGTTAGGCACCTTGGTAGGCATCACGCTGGGCTCCACCAGTGTGTTGTCGAAGTTGGGGTCCATATCCACCGTGTCCTTCTCCAGGTCGTCCATGATGTGTTCGCCCATCTTGGAGAGTCGGCACTCGGTGTAACGCATAGCAGCAGGCGAGTCACCATCCACTGAGCCGAAGTTACCCTGACCATCTACCAGCGTGTAGCGCATGTTCCATTCCTGTCCCATTCTGACGAGGGCACCATACACTGAGGAGTCGCCGTGGGGGTGATACTTACCGAGCACCTCACCCACGACACGTGCGCATTTCTTGTGCGGCTTGTCGCTCGTATTTCCTATGCCCATCATACCGTAGAGAATACGGCGGTGTACGGGCTTAAATCCATCACGAACATCGGGCAGGGCGCGAGCCACGATCACTGACATTGAATAGTCAATGTACGATGACTTCATCTCCTCCTCAATGTTAATCTTGAGAATTCTGTCGTTGTCAAACGTCTGATCCACTTTCCTTAAATTTCGGTTTAACTTGTTCTTTAAATCGCAATTTCGCGTTTAAGGCTGTTTTTAGCCTCTCTGACGCGTTTTCTTGCTTTCATTCAGCATACAAAGGTACTACATTTTTACCACCCACGAAAGTATTTAAGCAATTTTAATTGAAATTGCAGAAACTCAAACGTAGTTCAAGTGGCATTTTTAGTGTCATATCGTGTTGATCGTCCTTTGCAGTTCTTCCAGGAATCGGGCGGCATGTGAGCCATCCATTTGGGTGTGATGGAACTGAAACGAGATAGGGAGTGTGGTCTTCAGCCAGCCTTTGCGGTAACGGCTCCAGGCCAGGAAAGGACTGGTGTAGATGCCGCTGTACTGGTTGACGATGCTGTCGAGTTCCGTGCCAGTCACTGCCGACGTGCCGACTATCACAGCCTCATCTATAGTGGAACTCTGGCAGGACATGCTGGCCGCCTGTGTCAGAGCCATATAGTCTTCTTCGAATCGTTCCAAATCGTCTGCATAAGGAATATCGCATGAATTGATGCCACCTTCTTTGTCGTTGACTATCACGCTGATGGCCATACGGTCGTACTTATACAGTTTGCCATGCTCTGGCAGCAGATAGAACTCGTCTATCCCACTGGCAGCCTTGCCGATGCACCAGCAGAGCAGCATATTGAATTTTTTACCGCGCCTACGGCTTACTCTACAGAGCCGCGTCACGTCGAAGGTCTTCGTGAGCGTCACCATCGGCATGGGCGACTTCATCCACAGTTCGAATGCCATTGCCCGATTGGTCTCTTGGGGATTGATTTCCTGTTTCATCTTTTTTTTCTTAAAGATGCTGCAAATTTACGGCTTATTGTGGAAAAAAACAAAAATTTTGGGATATTCAGCATCGATTTGTGACGAACAGGCAGACAATGTTGTGCCCTCATCTCACGGAAGCCATGAAAAAACACCGTAGGCGTTGGGCATCTTGCTGTTGCTGTTCTGATACTTCTTAATGTAGATCATAGTTGTGTGTGTTTAGATATTAAATAAAACGGTTAAAAAAAAGGTTGTTTCTCGCTGTTGTGTCATGGTCTTGCGCGCTTGTCCTGAACACACTACAAAGGTACGGCAAAGGACTCATCCGCCCAACCGCTTTAACGGACTTTTCACGCAGTTAACTGAATTTAACGCATTCGGGCGTGCGCGCGAGTGGCCATAAGCGTTCAGCACGGTCGCTCGGTGCGTTTGTCCTAAACCCTTCTTGCAATCAGCATGATCGCTTTCCGCAGTAAATCTGCGTAAACCCTGCATGGGGCTATTTTCGTTAATCTTCCCAAATCGCTTTGCTACGTCAGCAATATTTAGTAATTTTGAATTACAATTAAATCATTCTATACCCCAACAAAATCCATCTGATTCCGTTTGATGACAAGCGGATAGCGTTCTGGATGGCGAAGACTGTCAATTTCGAGATCCACGTCAAGGTCGGGCCATTCTATGGCTTCTGAACCACTCATCTGCACATTCAAGACGCTGCGAATGGGCGCGTCCTGCATCCACGGAATGCGATTGTATGACAGAAAATAGTCGTGCCCCAGCACAGAGAGCATGATACCCTGCGCGTTAATCATTAATACGCTTGCCGATGTGCTGGCGGAATTGCTCTTTGAAGTTGTCTGCATATTTTTCTACAATTTTCTTAATTTCACTCAACTTATGCTCGGGAATGCCTGTATTCTTAGCAAGTTCAACCTGCGGCTCCAGCCAGTACTTGGCTTCCTTGCCGCCGCAGAGCCACCAGCCTGTTTCAATGGCTCATTGTCAGGGACGAAGGTACGGAGAAAAAATGAGATAACCAAATTATTACATACTTTTCTATGGGCCTTCATTTAGAATCCTACCTCGAAATAAGAACATCTCGGATCTCCCTACTTTGTACTTTTACACACACAGCAGAAGATGAATCAAATAGAACCACATTGACTCCACCTTTATGTAATGAGCTACTAAAACAGATTCCATCAATGCCGTTGATTTTGCAATACTCGCAAATCAATTGAGTTGGAACATACTCTAATTCAGAATCATATCGTCTTAAGGGCTTTGACAAGTCTTTGCTTATCTGTTGCAATATTTTTTGCTTTGCAATAACCTCAGAAAGAGAAAATGTAGAATTACTGTATGCATAATACAGACTCAGCGTGGAAGTAAAATCTAAAATATTTAGATCTCTTATGGTTTTAAATTCCCCTATAGCCAACTTATCTAAATACAAAGCGCGAACTTCATAGTACGTTGTTTCTTCATTTTTGCATAAATACAAATATGGTATGCCTAAAGGATTTGCTCTACCTGCAGTTGCTTTTCCTCTCGGAGGACAACCCATGTCATTTTTTGTCAAATATGTTCGGTCTGATGGGATGATCCTTGCTCTATATAAAATTGTGTTTTGAGGAATCGTTGTATTTGCTTCTATCATGGTATTTCCATCAAAAAAAGACAAATTTGCAAAAAACCTCTTCTCTTCTCGAACCTCTTTCTTAATTTTATCCCATATTGACATGATAATTTTGATAGAATCAATATATCTGACTTTATCTTTTATATTGTAGCCAAAATTATCTTTTGACAGGAAATAGCCTATAATACTATTGCCAACCTCATTATCTACAAATATACCCCAATCCTTTTGAAGCATACTTACAATATCAACTCCAACTTTGTCTGGCTGAAACAAATGTAACAATTCCTTAAAGAAATCTGCAAAGATGTTGATGTCTACAACATATGTTTCTTGGCCACATGCTTCACAAATTCCGACACCAGACGATTCGTTGCTGACAGCAATTTGCAATTCTACGTCATTAAAGCAGTTACTACAAATTAACATAGTTTATATCAGTCTGACAAAATTCTGTTTATTAATTCAAGATGATTCAGTATTGATAATTTTTTAATATAGCCAAGTCCCGGATAGCCATCTTCTTGGCATGCTTTTTCGATTAATTCGTCAACAGCAGTAGTATGGGCTATACCATTGTCATAGAATGGGGCTATCTTTATGGCTGCCTCATGGAATTTACCACGAATATTGGATTGGTCAAAATTGTGATCTGAAACAAAATGATGTACAAAAATCTGGTCGTCTGCCTTTTGGTATGTCAGGTGAATGGCAATAGCATATGGCATCATTCCCCCTTCTATAAAATCCTTTGGCAAGGCAGTATAGTCAGAAAACCCATATAAGCCATCTGCATTGTAATATGCAAAGTCATCACTAAAGAATTCATCATTGGGATCTGCATAATCTGCATTTCTCACTTTGCTGTTAAATCTATTTTCAAGCGAAATTAATTGTTTGTTTAATCTAAGGAGCCTTGCTCGTGTTGATCTGTTTCCATTGTTTCCATTCACAATATATGCAATTCTTTCATTACGAAGGAACTCCATCAGACCTTCATCATTGACATCAGCCCCATTAGGAAGTATTATCATTACTTGATGAAAATCATTCTGAGAAATAATATCTATAAGTATGTTTGTATTTGTATTTCTGTTGTAGGTATATGCTGGAATCCAACCATCATGCATACCGACTAAAGATGTAAGTTTTTTAAAAATGTCATTGTTTACATTTGGATGCTTAAAGTCTCCATCCTTGGGGTTAAGAATCATCGCAAATTGGAGTCCATTACCCAACATGGTTGTTATAGCTGTATTAAGCCCACCAAACTGTTGCTTAACAGGTTCTAT
>JAEEGH010013750.1_pt1 | contig 17894 bp, 10 predicted proteins | sample 9134181 | NCBI WGS metagenome assembly JAEEGH01 (sample SAMN16246544, study PRJNA631951) | gut metagenome | biome: gut microbiome; feature: rumen; material: DP-attached | host: Bos | place: Iran: Karaj | collected 2018-10 | reverse complement strand
ATACTGCGCCTGGGTCACTTCGTACTTGCCCATCCCGTATTCCCGGGTCAGGGTCACTTCATGCTGGATTTCATCACCCTCTCTGCCCAGTTCGTCTGTGGGACTGCCCATGATGAATGTGCCCGGCTCGATCATGACGATTTCCAAATCTACTCCCTCGGCCAGCGGGATCGTTATCTCCTGACCGGCGCCGTCCTTCACCAAAATCAAACGCAGTCCCGCGCGATTGTCCGGCACGTCGGGCGCGCCCGGTCTCCGAAACGCCGAACGGCAGTACCCGGCCACGCTGTCCCAGCTGCCGCCGCGCATGACTTTGTTCTCACCCGTCTCGGCTCCCGTCGGGTCGGTCTGCTCCCCGGCCGGATAGTTGGCAAACCAGTCCGTACACCATTCAAAGACGTTGCCGTGCATGTCATACAATCCCCACGCGTTGGGCTGTTTCTGACCCACCACCTGCGACATGGCTCCGCTGTTGAACAGGTACCAGCCTACTTCCTCAATTTCGGGGCCATCCCATTCATCGGACAGATCTTTGCCGTTGTTCAGCGCGGTGGTCGTTCCGGCCCGGCAGGCGTATTCCCACTGCGCTTCGGTCGGCAAGGCGTACTTGTAGCCCTCCGGCAGAAGTCCTTCCGTCTGTACGGCCTCGTTCAGCTTTTCGCAGAACGCCTTCGCGTCATTCCAGCTGATCGAGTCCACCGGGTGATCCACGCCCCGGAACTGGGAAGGATCGGTCTCCATGACGGACTCGTACTGCGCCTGGGTCACCTCATACTGACCCATCCAGAAGCCTTTGGTCAGGGTCACCGGGTGCTGGGTCTCGTCATAAATCATATCGCGGCCCACTTCGTCCACAGGGCTGCCCATGATGAACGAGCCCGGTGCGATCCAGGCCAACGCCAGCTCCACCCCGCCCGGCAGCAGAGCGACGAAATCCTCGCCCGGTTTCGGTTCGGGTACTTCGCCCCCGGAGCAGAAAAACATCTGCCGGTCGTTCGTCATGGCCAGATAAGGACTGGTAGCGTAAGGGGCTTTCTCCCAGTGGATACCATCGGCGCTCTGGTAGAGGGTCCCGGTGTAGGTGATGATCATGGCTTCGCCATCCATTTCAAAACGGATGGACGGCCCGGCGGCCTGAGCAGAGGCAGCCGCCAGCCCCAGGCATAACGAGGTCAAAATGATTTTAGTGAATAAATTCATAATCAACAGGCCATACAATGTGGCTTTTCAGAACAAGATAGCACCTTTTTTTACAAAATGCAAGAGAATAAAGGAAACCGCCGATAAACACAGATAAATTATTTATTTACAATAAGACGAACCGTAGAGACGCGAGATTCTCGCGTCTCCGTGTCCTTATTGACACCCGATCCCGCAGGGATCCATTCTGAAACCCCGTCAGGGGTGATATGATAATAGCCGGGGGTAAGCGCAGCGCAACCCCCGGTAAGACGATAATATATACCCTCACCGGGAACCGGTGACAGAGCCGAACGTCGACCTTGCACCGAACGTCGGCCTCGCAATAATAAATGATTCCATAACAATATCTGTGTCCATCCGCGGTTCTTTTTCAGCGCAGAGGGGCGATCTGGTCTTCGGAAAGAGGGGTATCTTTGAAAACGTCCGAGCCCAGTTGGATATGGAAGGCGGCAGAGTTCAGCGAGGTCAGTTTTTTGCAGCTGTAGAAGGCCCGGTCTTCTATCTTCTTGACGCTGGAAGGGATGCTGACGGCGGTCAGCCCTGTACTCCAGGAAAAGGCCCGGTCGCTGATGGTCTCTACCCCATTCGGAATGACGTAAGGCCCCTGACGACCCGCCGGGTATTTGATCAGGATGGTCTGATCTTTGTTGAACAAGACTCCGTTTACACTGCAATAGCTGGGGTTATCGGGGGAGACCACAAATTCCAGAAGACGCGAGCATCCGGCCAGAGAATCGCCGCGTATCTCTTTGACAGTGGCAGGTATCTCAATACGGGTCACCCCTTTGCATTCATAGAAAATTTCTTTGCCGATCCGGGAGGCGCCCTCCGGGACACTGATGGTGGTCAGGAACCCCCGGCGGGATACCAGCGCGACCGCGATCAGCATGGCTATGGCTATGAATCCTATTATTATGTAAACGAACATCTTATCAAAAAAAAGACGCAAGTCCCCTCTTTCGCATCGGAACCTTGCGTCTTTTTATCTTCTCAAAGAGAAGCGTTTGCTATGAACGGATAGCCGGTTTGGAAAGTTTTTCCACCGGTGTATCCAGATCATGCAGGATCACGCGGGCATCCAGAGCGATGATCTGTTCTTCGGAAGCCAGGAGCGGATTGATATCCATCTCCTTGATCCAGGGCTGTTCGGCAACGACCAGTGAGAACTGGACCATCAGGCGTTCCAGAGCTTTCATATCCACAGACTTGCGGCCGCGGACACCCTTCAGCGCCTTGAAGATCTTGGTCTGCTCGAACATGAGACGCGCGTGGGTCGTGTTCAGCGGAGGCAGTCCCAGGGCTTTGTCCTTGAAGACTTCCACCAGCTGTCCGCCCATACCGAACAGGAGGACCGGTCCGAACTGACCATCCAGGCTGGAGCCGAGGATGATCTCGTAGCCTTCCTGTTTGACCATCTGCTGGATGGTAACGCCCTGGAAGTGCTGCGGACCCCATTTCGGGTTGTTGGAAACAGCGGTCTTGATCTCCACAAAAGCCTTGCGGACTTCCTCTGGAGACTGGAGGTTCAGCTTGACACCGCCCACATCGGTCTTGTGGGTAATGGTTTCGGAAAGCAGTTTGGCCACGACCGGGAATTTCATACCTTCGGCCAGTTTGATGGCATCTTCTTCGGTGCGGGCGATCTCGGTCTGCACGGTATTGATGCCGTAGGCGGCCAGGAGCTTCTTGGATTCGTACTCGGTCAGGATGGTACGGCCGGAAGCGCGCACGCCGTCAATGATCTGAGCAGCCGCGGCACGGGCTTTGGCACCTTCCTCGGCTGTGGCGGTCGGCTCGGCGGGAGCGCTGATCGCTTCCAGGTTCTTCTTGTAATTGTAAAGTGTGGTGAACACCTTGGCCGCGGTATCGGGTTCAGCAAAGACCGGGACACCGGCCGCGGTGAGGATCTTCTGGCCCTCGGCCACGATGCCGCCGCCCATCCAGCTGGCGTAAACAGGTTTACCTTCGATCTGACCGAACTTCTTCAGTTGTTCGGCAGTCTCTGTCGGCTTGGTGACGGACTGCGGGGTCAGGATGACCAGCAGACCATCGCTGGCAGGGTCGTTGCCGGCCACCTGCAGGGTCTTGGCATAGGCATCGGGACTGGCATCGCCCAGGATGTCGATCGGGTTGCTATGGCTCCAGGCAGAAGGCAGAAAGGTATTCAGTTCTTCCACAGTCTCTTTGGAGACATTGGCCAGCACACCGCCGGTCAGCAGCAGAGCGTCCGTGCAAAGTACGCCGGGACCGCCCGCGTTGGTAATGACCGTCAGACGGTTGCCCTGAGGCAAAGGCTGGCGGGACAAGGCATTGAACATGCTGTAAAATTCAGAGATCTCGGTCACGCGAATGACACCGACGCGCTTGAAAGCGGCATCCAGAACGTCATCGGAACCGGTCATGGAACCGGTGTGAGAGGCGGCCGCTTTGGCGGCACCCGCGGTACGGCCCGGTTTGATGACAACGATCGGTTTCTTGGGAGAGACCTTGGCCGCGGCTTCCAGGAAGGAAGGAGCGTCACCGATGGATTCCATGTAAATGGCGATGCACTTGGTGTTTTCGTCTTCGCCCAGGTAGGAGATCAAATCGCCCCAGTTGACATCCATCATGGAACCGATGGAAGCAAAGCAGGAAAGACCAATGCCGTTATCCAGACACCAATCCAGCACCGCGCAGCCCAGAGCACCGCTCTGGCTGATGAAACCGATACCGCCCGGCAGTGCCACCGCCGGAGCGAAGGAAGCGTTCACGCCGCCCACCGGGTTCATGATGCCCAGGCAGTTCGGGCCAACGATGCGCATACCGGTCTTGGCAGCTTCCACAGCCAGCTGGCGTTCCATTTCAGCACCTTCAGGTCCGATCTCTTTGAAACCGGCGGAAATGATCACAGCGCCTTTGACACCTTTTTGAGCCGCTTCGGCAATGATGCCGCGCACGGTCTTGGCCGGAGTGCAGACCACGATCAGATCCACCTCGCCCGGACATTCCAAAAGGCTGGTATAGGCCTTGATGCCCAACACACTGGGACGCTTCGGGTTGATCGGATACACAGGACCGCCGAACGGACTGCTGATCAGATTCCAGAGAACAGTACGGCCAACGGAATTCGGCTTTTCAGTCGCGCCCACAACGGCGACGGACTTGGGATTAAAAAGAGGCAACATGGACGCTGCCTTGCTGCAGCAGCAAGAGCATCCTTCCTTAGAGGTTTGATTCTCAGACATAGATTTATACATTTTTCCCAGGGTCAAAGTCATAAGACCCCAAGGTCACTTATGAAAAAAGTGTAAAACCACCTCCCCTGCTTGACAAGTGTTTTTATGAATTGAATCGAAAAACGAATGACAAGGAACTTTCATACCGCAAAGATGTCCCTTTTTTAAGAAAAATAAAGTCCGTAATTGCACTGAAGGCGGATAATTGATACCGTCTGCGTAGCTCTGCGCTGCGGAGGATATTATTATGAAAAAATTACTTGCACTTTTCGCGACCGTGATGCTGCTTTGCAGTACGAGTCAAGCTGCCGAAGAAGGCTGGCTGACTGATTATAATGACGCTCTGGCTCAGGCCAAAAAGGAAAACAAGAACCTGATGGTACTCTTTACCGATTCTGACTGGTGCATCTGGTGTAAGCGTCTGCAAGCGGACGTGTTGACTAAGGATGAGTTCAAGGATTTCGCCAAAGAGAATCTGATCCTTCTGGCGCTGGACTTTCCCAGAGAAAACAAACCCAGTAAAGAAGTGCAGGCTGAACGCCGGGCACTGGCCGAGAAATATCAAATCGAAGGATACCCCACCCTGGTGCTGCTGACACCGGAAGAAAAAGACTTTGGCAGAATGGGTTATACCAAAGAAGTCTCGGATTTCCTGGCTGAATACAAAAAGCTGGCTCAAGCCGTTGAAACAACACAAAAAGTCACTGATAAACAAGCACTTTCTTTTGATTACACTATCCGTATCCGCTACAAAGACTACCCGGAAATGGAAGGCTGGATGAAGTCCATGCAGGCGATCTGCAAGGAATGGTACCCGATCCTGGCCGCAGAGCTGAACTCCGAAGGGTTCAAACCGGCTCCGACCGTCACGATCACCCTCCATAGCGATCCGAAAGGTGTCGCCGGCACGGGCGGAGATCATATCTACCTGTCCAAGGAGTACTTCAGCAAAAACGGAACCGATGCCGGAGCCGTTATCCATGAGCTGGCGCATGTCATCCAGGCTTATCCGACCTATGTGCCCTGGATCACGGAATCCATCGCGGATTATATGCGTCTCTATAAATTCGAGCCCAATGCACCCAGACCGAAAGTCGATCCGGAAAGATTCAATCTCCAAAGAGGTTACAAAGGCGGAGCGGCATTCCTGGCGTGGCTCGTGGAAAAGAAAAACCCGGAGATCGTAGTCAAGCTGAACGCGGCGCTGCGCGCGGATAAGTACAAAGATGAACTCTTTGAGGAGCTGGCCGGAAGTTCACTGGAAGATCTGGTGAAGGAATTCAAGGCTTCGCTGAAGTAGAACGTATTTTTTAAGACAGAAATGCCAAAGGGATAAAACCTTTGGCATTTTTATTTTGTTTGAAAACGGTGTCTGAATCCTGTATAAAAGAACCGATATGAATAATTCGACAGGGTTTTTCTTGAATAAGATGTCGGTTCGGTATCTGGCAAGCTTAGCGGGTATCGGATGCGCCGCCCTCGCCTGGGGGTACTGCGGCACGGTCTTCGCCGCCGAAGCACAACAGCCAGAACTGACCGCTAAATGGATATGGATGCCGGATGAAGGCACAGACTTCTTCCCCGCCTACAAAGAATACAATCAAACGGTACTGCTTGCGAAAAAGGTCCGTATTCAAAATTTCACCGAAGCCAATATGATGATCAGCGCCGACAGCTGGTACCGGCTGGAGATCAATGACACCTGGGTGGCGGACGGTCCCTGCCGGGCCTGGCCTGAACATTATCAATATGATATTCTGGACGTGAGTCCGTATCTGACCCCCAACAGTGAGAACACGATCACCATCACAGCACGGTACTTTGGCGTAGGCACGTTCCATGTCATCCCGCAGCAGGCCGGTGTGATCGCCCAGTTGAATCTGGACGGGAAAGCGGTACTGAAGACAGACAACACCTGGACGGCGGCCAGTCTGCCGCAAATGATCCCGAATACTCCCAAAGCCAGCATCCAAATGGAAGCGTGCGAGCTGTATGACGCGCGGCTGGAAAACAAGGGACATTACACCCGTGCCGTGGAGCTTTTCGACACGCAGGAAGGTCCGTGGAAGGATCTGAATCCGCGCGATGTGGCGCTCTTCAGCCGCACGCCGATGTTCTTCAAAAGTTTTCTGGGAGCTCAGGTGGTCAAATCCGAAGGGTTGAATTTCTGCATCCAGCCGACTCAGCAAAACTATCCCGGCTTTATTGAGGCCAACCATACGACCAGCATGGCCGGCGGCATGATCACTATTCTGGAAAACGCAAAACCTTGCGAAATCGATCTGCACACCGGCGATATCCGCGGCGCGGAAAAATTCCGGGTCGCTGTGGACGGAACGGAACGCAGCGGTAAGATCAAGCTGGAAGCCGGCAAACATCTGATCAGCGCGTTCTCAGCCGGCATTACGGGACACGACCGGGAAAAAACACTTCGTTTCCGCGGTAAAACAGACAGCTTCAAACTGATCAATCCGCTGAAACCGGGTTATGAAAATCCGTGGACTTATGTGCATTTTCCGGAATGCTACTACTCCACCAATGACTACACCAAACCACTGCCGGAAATCAGTCAGAAAAATAAAGTCTATGGCGAAAAAGTAGCGGAGATGCTGAAGGTGAAAACCGCGGATGATTTTCTGGCTCAAAACAAAGACCGTCTGGCCAATTACGCCGCTAACCAAATGCTGCTTCAGGATTTTTACTGGCAATTCTACGACCGCGAAATCGTTGACGCGGATGCCTCCAAACTGGTGAGAAATCCGTCCGGTCTGATCCACGACAACGCTCTGGCCACCGTGGTGACACCGGATGAACGAGGAGATGTGCAGCTGCTTTACGATCTGGGCGAACAAAGCTGCGGCTACTACAGTTTCCGTCTGAAAGCACCGGCCGGAACGGTGCTGGATGTCGTCCAGCTGGAATACATCGCCAAGACAGGTGAAATCCAGACTCCGCGCGAGAATCGGAACGGGATGCGCTATATCACCAAAGAAGGTCTGAATGAGAAGATATCTTTCAAGCGGCGCAGCGGACGCTATATTTTCCTGACTTTGCGCAACATGACCGCGCCGGTGGAGATCCAGAATTTCCATCTGATCGAATCCACCTACCCCGTGGATTATCAAGGCTCCTTTGCCTGCAGCGATTCCCAGCTGACGAAGATCTGGGAAATCTCCAGCCGCACTCTGAAACTGTGCATGGAAGACACCTACACGGATTGTCCGCTTTACGAACAGACACACTGGGTCGGTGACGCTCGCAATGAGTCTCTGTTCGGATACGGTGTGTTCGGCGCGGAAGATCTGGCCAAACGCTGTATCAATATCACAGCACAGTCCATGGAACATTATCCCTTCGCCGGATGTCAGACACCCAGCTGCTGGGATACACTGCTGCCGGCCTGGAGTTTTCTCTGGGGCATTTCCGTTTGGGACTACTACTGGCAGACCGGCGACAAGGAATTCGCCAAAAAATATCTGCCCTACGCGCTGAAGAATCTGAAAAACACCGCCAAATATATCAATCAGGACGGTCTGTTCAGCGGACCTTTCTGGAATATGTTCGACTGGTCCGGAGCTGATCAAGGTCCAAATACAGTCATTCATAACAGCATGTTCATGGTGGGCGCGATCGATGCCGCGCTGAACCTCTCCGCGGCCATCGGCGGCTGCGAGGACGACAAGTGGATGCGCGTGACACGTGGCAATCTGGTCAAAGCGATCAATAAACTTTGGGACAAAGAAAAGCAGTCTTATCCGGATTCCATCCGCAATGACGGCAGCATCAGCCCCAGCATCTGCCAGCATACGAGTTTCCTGTCACTGCTCTATGATATCTGCGATCCGGAAAACCAGGCAGCCGCTATCAACAATGTGCTGAATCCGCCTGAAAAGATGGTGAAGATCGGCTCACCTTTCGCCGTGCTGTATCTGTATGAGATGCTGGAGAAATACGGTTATCAGGATGTGATCATCCAGCAGATCTACAAGAATTATCTGCCTATGCTGGAGATCGGTTCCACCACCGTTTGGGAAAGCTTCCCCGGCGGCACAACGATCCCGAAATTCCCGACACGCAGTCACTGCCACGCGTGGTCATCCGCGCCGAGCCGTTTCCTGCCGCGCGTCGTACTGGGTATCATACCGACTGCTCCGGCGGCTGAGACCGTCGAGCTGAGTCCGCGGATCTATGATCTGACCTGGGCCGAAGGCAAATTCGCCACCACAAAGGGTGTGATCAGTGTTCGCTGGAAGATCAACGGTCAGACACTGGAGATCCATTACAGCGCGCCCACCGGAGTGGATATGCAGTTCAAATCCAATCCGACACTGGAGCGGTTTGAGAAAATACTGCTCAACGGCAAAGAAGTGAAATAAATCACCATCTCAAGATCCGCAGATAATCACGATGTTATCTGCGGATCTTTGTCTGCGGATATGGCATCCAATAAAATCCAATTAAACGAAAGCCAAAAACAGGCTGTCCAGGCCGAAGGGAATGTGATCGTCTCCGCCGGAGCCGGCAGCGGTAAGACACGTGTACTGGTGGAACGCTGTCTGGATCGCGTGCTGAAAAATGAGGTCAGTCTGGAACAGGTACTCATGATCACATTCATGAAAGACGCGGCTACGGAAATGAAGATGCGCATCCGTGATCGTCTGTGTGAAGAAATCGATAATGCCGCAGAGACCGGGAACCGCAAAGAAGAAGACCGTCTGGAACTGGAACTCACTTACCTGAACGATGGACATATTGCCACCATCCACGGGTTCTGCGTGCGCCTGATCCGGGAACACTTCGACATCTTTCGCGATTATATCGACAAACCGGGACTGAATGCCCGCAGTCTGGATGACGCAACGACTTTTCGCCTGAAAAGAAACGCCTTCCGGATCGTCATCCGGGAATACTATAAAAAGGACAAAAAGAACGAGGATAAAAGTATAGACAGATCAAACCCCGTGACCTATCTGAGATACTACCTCGATAACAATGTAGAAGCGCTGCAGGATATCGTTTTCTCGATCTACGATCATGCCCAGTCGCAGCCTGATCCGGAAGGATGGATAGCCCGGCAGATGCAAAGAGCCGATTCGGAGATCCCCGATTACTGGCTGGACAGCTTTTTTGGAACTGAGAATCATCCCGGCGAATTGATCCCAAAAATCAAAAAGATCCTGAAAGCCACGGATTCGTTCAAGAAAAAAGTTCCACAAGATTTATTGGATAAAATCTCTGCTCATACTCATAAACTTCTTGAAGATCCCACACGAGAAAACCAGATCGAATTTCTGGAAACGATCGGTTCACTTTCAGAAGATCTTAGCCAGATATTCATGAGCAATCCATGTCAGGATCTCATGGAATATTACACCTTTTTCAAAAATCTGAAAGCGGACTGGGACGATACACGCTGGATCATCACTCAGTTGATTCGGCTGACACAGGGTTTTGAAAAAGAATTCAGACGGCAAAAACATTTTTATAAAGGGATCACATTTACAGATCAGCTGCAATTCGCCTCCAAAGTTCTGGAGAATGAGGAGATCCGTAAAAATATCCAGGAACGCTACAAAATGATTTTCGTAGATGAATTCCAGGATATCGATCCCATCCAGGACTCGATCATCAGAAGGATCGAACGGGGAAACCGTTTTCTGGTGGGTGATGTCAAGCAGAGCATTTACCGTTTTCGTTTTGCCGCGCCGGAAATCTTCCGCGGATATGAAAAGCTGGCTTCCGCCGGGAAAGAAGGATGGCAGCTGTGTCTGCTCAATGAAAATTACCGCAGCCAGCCGGACATTATCCATTTCATCAATGATTTGTTTTCGGAAATCATGCACGGGGATGTTGATTTTGATGAAGATTCCAAACTAAAACCGCAAAAGGAAAATAAAAAATCTGATGTCCCCCGGATCCAGCTGCTCTTTAATTGCAGGATAAAGCAAAACGGCACGGAGCAGGATACCGAAGACCCGCAAAACGCGGATGCCCTTGATCTGACAATGATCGAGCAGGAAGCCATTATGACCGCGGATCACCTGCTCAAGATGAAACAGGAGATCCTGGACGAAAAAGACGGCCAACCCCAGACACGAAAATGGGGTGATTTTGTTCTGCTCTGCCGAAGCGGCATTTCCAACATAGCTCCGGTCTTTATTCGTGAATTTGAAAAACGAGGCATTCCCATCAGTGCGCCGGGCATCTCGCTTTTTGAATGTGTGGAGATCATAGATCTGCTCAATCTGCTCACACTGCTTGACAATCCAAGGCAGGATATCCCGCTAGCCGGTCTGCTGCGCTCCCCTTTCATCGATTTGGATATGGATGAGCTGGTAGAACTTCGCCGGTCGCTGGGCGACACTCCGCTCAGCGAAAACTTCTTCAAACTGCTGGATCATCCCGATGAAAATCTCAGCGAAAGCATCCGTAAAAAAATCGAGTATTTCCTCAAAGAATTTTTCCACTGGCGTGAACGGATGCGGATCTTGCCGGCATCACAGTTGCTGGAGGAGATACTGCTCAATTCCCATTACGAAGATGCCATTATGAAAGAACCGCTGGCAGATCAGAAAATCAAAAATATCCGCAAACTCCTGCTCATGGCGGAAGATTTCGATCCGTTGCGCCGTCAAAGCGCGCGCCGTTTCCTGGCCTACACAAAAGTCTTTCAGGAATACGAAAAAAATGAGATCGCCAGCGCAAATTCATGCGACGGGGCGGATGTCGTACAGATACGAACGATCCATAAAAGCAAAGGTCTGGAATTTCCAGTCGTTTTCCTGATCAATACAAATAAAGATATTTTCAAAAATTCAAATAAACTTCCGGTTTCCATCGACAGTGAAATGGGCATCATCTGTCAGTCCTGTTCACAAAAGGACGGTTATCCCGTCAAAAATGAAAACATGGGTTCCTGGGCATATAAACAAATCGATGAACGTGAAACCCGCTGGGAGGAGCTGCGTATGCTCTATGTGGCATTGACCCGAGCATGTGAGCATCTGATCATCACCGGTTCGTTCAATATCACCGGGAAAGACGGAAAATATGAATCGCTAAAATTCTTGAATACAAAGCCAGCCGATGCCAGAAACTATATGACTTGGCTTCTGTCATGGGTAAACAGCAAATGCAAATGCGATTCCGTTCAAAACTTTGACACGTTCACGGGCAACTTTTTCGACAGTGTTCGATCTGCTGAAAATAAGACGATGGCAGATAAAAATATTTTCAGAACTGTCTCCGAACCGTCTATTGAATTCGGTGTTGAACTTCATTCTTATGCGGATAAAGTCTCTGCGGTGCCAGGCTGCGAGGATACGGAATTCCAAAGGGAGCCGGTTTCCAAAGAGGATCTTGATGCGGTCATACAATACGTAAAAAATTGGAAATATCCCTACAGGCAGGTGGTGGACATTCCCTCCAAAAATTCGATCACGAGTCTGAAAATGGAGGCAAATCTGCGAAAACAGCGACAAAACTTTTCAAGAAAAAATTCTGTCAAAAAAGTGGTGCGCGCACAGCAGCCAAACGAGGAACCCATACGCCGCGGCATCGCCTATCACGCGGTGCTGGAGCATCTGCAAATGAAACCCGAATATGCGGACAGACCGCCCGGAATAGGTTTCTACAACGGCATGATCCACTATCTCACAGAAACGGGATTGTTGACCAGCGAGATCGCCACTTCTATTTCACCCGAAGAATTATCACGGTTCTGGCAGACTGATTTGGGCAAAGACATCCTGCGCAAATGGGAATATGTCCGGCGTGAAGTCTCATTCTCTATCCGTCTGAACGCGGAGAAACTCACCAGCATGGGGATCGAATCCGGTATTGAGGGAACAGATGAAACGCTCGTCATCCAGGGTGTGATCGACCTGATGATGATTGATGAAAACGAGATATGGCTGCTGGATTACAAGTCAGATCAGATCAGCGAGATCAACATCCAGAGCAAGATCAACTCCTATCTCCCTCAAGTGAGGCTTTATACTTACGCGCTGGAATCGATTTATAAACTCCCGGTGACACGTTGTCATATCGTCTTTCTGAAAGACACATGTCTCTATGATGTCAGAAACAACAAATTGATCACTGCCGATGGAAAAGAAACGGTCAATCTTGTTTGAGAAAAATCTTTTCCAGCTGTGCCGCTAATTCCTCAAGTGTGCCGTTGTTATCCACTATAAATTGAGAGCGGCGTATTTTTTCCTCGATCGGCCACTGACTCATGATGCGCCCCTGGATATCTTCCTCGCTCATACCCCGTTTCAGTAAACGCTGGCGCTGTACTTCCGGTGTTGTCTTCAGGCAAATCACAGCATCGAAATCGGACTCCATCCCGGTTTCAAAAAGCAGCGGTATGATCACAACACAGATCTTCCCGCCATTGTCTTCGCATTGCTGTTTCCACAGAAGCCAGCGTTCACGGATCAGCGGATGCAGGGTCTGTTCCAGAAATTTGCGGGCAGCCGCATCCTGAAAAACGATCTTCGCGACAGCTGCGCGGTCCAGTGTTCCATCTGAACAGAGAATTCCTTTTCCAAAATGATCCACCAGTTTTTGCAAGCCAGGTTCTCCCGGCAGCACGACATCCCGTGCCAGATCGTCGCTGTCGAGCACAGGTATCCCATGATCCTTCAGCCAGTCAGCCGCCGCGGATTTTCCCATTCCGATCCCGCCGGTTATCGCATAAGCCCGCATATCTTTATTCAAAAGCGGAAGGCTGTCCGCCGCTGGGCAAATAACCTTCCGTTTTCATTGTCGTGTTTTATTATTTTTCGACCCAACGATAGAGCGCACGTCCATTGGGCGCTGCGTCGCCGTTAATGATCCAGTCAATCGGATTGTTTTCATTCTGCATATTGTCCGACCACTTGAAACGCAGACGCAGTTTTTCACCGTTTTTAGCCTGGAGCAGGCTTACCGGCAGACTGATCACGATCCGGTTATCCTTAATGGTGCAGCTTCCCTTGCCTGTCTGCTGCCAGTTGGAGGCCGTTTCGGCGCTGTAGGAATGGAACAGGGCGGTCTTTCCCTTTGCGTCCACCGTCACACGATACTGTATGCCATGCCACTGCGGCTGCTTCGTGTTCTCAACTGTCAGCCACAAGTTCATCCATTTGGAATCAATCTCTTTTGTCAGCGGTTCCGCTGTCTCGGCCATGAAATAGATTTTCTTTCCGGCCCTGGCCACCTTGCTGCGCACGATGTCATTACGCCCGGAGTCGTTCACATACGTTCCCAGTCTGGGTCCATAAGCGCGATGATTCCGGTGGAAGGTATCGCCCTGATCGTCATTGTACAGGGGCAGGACATCATCCCAGTTTTCCGCCTTCCAGTTGGCAGGTTTGTTGGCAGATGCTTCCGGCAAAGGACGCACCCCTTTGAATTTGCGGATATTGCTGCACAGTTGATAGTAGTAGTTATCTCCAAAACCGCCTGTCATTGGTTCGATGTCGCGGTTGTATTCCATGTTATAGACATCCACAAAGATACCTTCCGGATCGCTCAGGCGTTCTCCCGCGTATTCCTTCCAAAACGGGATATCATTATGGACAAAGCGCATGGCGATCCATTCGTTCCATTGTGTCACAAAGACGAATTCAGGATCCACTTCCAGAGCGCGTTTCCATTGCTCGGCAAAGTAAAGTCCCAGCTCCGTGCGGTGCGGCTTGGGATTGCTTCCGTCATGAAAACTCTTGCCACGATCACTGTTGGGATGCTCCGCCGTGGAAACGACTATCTGCTCCGGTTTGTCCGGGGACTCATGCCAGCCGTAAGCCTGCGGCGTGTGATCCAGCCAGGGCCAGGCATCGTGACCGTCTTTGAACCATTTATCGCCGTCACCATCTTTGCTCCATGCCCAGGAACGGCGCAGCGAGAAGAAGTTCTTCACCTCATCCGACAGTCCCTCATCTTTGGACATCATCAGCGGTTTGCCTTTCCAATAAAACCAGAGATCTTTGTACAATCCTTTGGAATACAGATCCCGGTAGAGTGCGTTCACCACATCGGCATGAGCTGTATTGGTCAGGAAAGAGACTGCCGGTGTCTTTCCTCCATGAGCGCGGATATCGGCGTAAATGCGCAGCAGGTTCATGTAAATATCATGATAGTGCAGCGCGTTCGTCACATCAAAAATGATCACATCCACCCCGGCATCTGCCAGAAGCTGGGCATTGTGACGGATCACCCATTCGTCATCGGCCACATAGTAACCATAGAGAGACTGTCCCCAGTGATGGTATGCGTGACGCGGACCCCACTTGCGCTGTCCCGGAGGATCCAGCAGGATCAGGGAATTATCATAAGGACAATTCGGATCCACCTGATCTATCGGAACGATCCCCTGCCCCGCCGGCATCGGTCCGTTATGGGCTCCATGCCAGATGTAATAAAACACACCGACATATTTTCCATCGCGCGGAGCCGGTGCCGTATCCTCTAAAGGCAAGGCACGTCCCAGCGCGTCTTCCGCGGCCCAGGTGTCACTCATTGTATCCACAGCCCGGAGATCTGATATCCCTGCCGTCAGCAAACCAACGGTCAACAGGCTCATCCAAAATTTACGTTTCTTTGTCATCGTCTTTTTATTTATCTATTTGATTTAAAATTTTTGTTTGTTATTTCCCTGTTTTCGCTTCGTCTTTCTTCTCCGGGAACGCGGCACTCAAAGCGTCATACTCTTTTTTAGAAATAGGAAGCATACATCCATGGCGCACCTTATCCGGCATCGTGTAGCGATCCCAGTCCGGTCGCTGCTTGCCGGCCACCTGAAACCATTTCCCGTCCAGGTCATCCGTCACCGACAGACCATAAGAGACACCGGGATACTGTTCATAGTACAGATACCATGCCTTGCCATTGGGCGAAGGGATCAGCATGGGTGCTTCACGAAAACTGGGGCTGAGCGGCTCTCCCGGTTCACTGTAGGGGCCAGTCAGATTCTTGCTTTTGCAGATGCGGATCGTTTTGCCCGTTACCCAATCCAGTGTGGGATAACGTTCGTCCTTCAAAATCGCGTAGTAGAAATCCCCCACGTGCCGCACGCTGACATCGATCGTAGCCATATCCCAATTATAGAAGAGCTTCTTCGGTGGTTCGGAGAAAGTCTTCAAATCTTTGCTCAGTGCGTAGATTGTGCGCTGACCGGCCCAGTAAGGCTCCGGCAGATCGGTCTTGCCCAGATCGTGCGTCGTGTGCCAGGTAACGATATACTGACCGCTTGCCTTGTCAAAATACATCTTGGGAGCACCGATCCTCATCATCACGGTCGGATAATCCGGAATGGATTTCAGATCCGGGCGATACTCGCTGTAGTGCTTCCAGGTGATCAGATCATCCGATACCCAGAAGTGGATATCCGGGCGGTCATCGCCGCTGTTGCCCACCAGATAATAACGGCCGTCATGGCCTTTGCAGATATCCGAGTGACCCCGGTACTCCTCGAAAACACGCTTTCCGCCGTTGAGCTGATGCCAGTGCAGACCATCCAGGCTCACACTGTAATACAGCCGCCAGTAATCCCCTTCCATCATGTGCGCAAAGAGGTAAGCCTCGTTCACGGCTTTTTCTCCTTCCTTGACCTGTCCCGGAGGCTGAGGCATCTGTGCCTGTGCCGTCATTGCTAACCCAACAACTGCCGCCAGTATACAAACACAACGGCGAACAGGATTCCATTTCTTCAATAATTTTTTCAACATAGCTTTCCTTCTATAATTTGTTTATAAACCGGCCATCATTTCTCCACAGCATCTGCCGCTTCCGTCATGATCGTATCCTCATGCTCATAACACGGAGCGCAGCAGCACAAGAACCTCAGAACCTCCGTGCCGGTATTCCATATCCTGTGCCGATCACCGGGACGCATCCCGATGGCATCACCCACGCTCACATCACGATACTCGCCGTTCACACGGATCCTTCCCTGTCCGTGGGTGATATAATAAATTTCCTCAGATTTTGGATGATAATGCTCCTCAGTGGACTGACCGGGGTAAAGACGCGCCTCCGCCAAACTTTGATTGCGGATCCCGGAATTGCGATATGCCATGATTTCCCGGATCTCCGATGTATCTTTGGTCACAAAAGCAGGAACTTCATTCAAATTTTTAACATCCATACCACCCCGATCATAACTCAAACTCTCCTCAGAGACAAGCTCTTCCCGCAAATAAACCTCCGTCCGGCCACATACCGCGTTTTCAACAAATTACATTTTCTTCCTGTTTTTTTATTGCAAAACTCTGAACATCTGCTAAAGTTGACTCCCGTTACGCGTGAGAGCGCGTAAGCGACCTGGTTCCAAAGTAGCTCAATGGTAGAGCAATCGGCTGTTAACCGATGGGTTGTAGGTTCGAGCCCTACCTTTGGAGCCATTTTTTTGCGCTTTTAGCCGTCCAATTCTTCTAAACACTCCTTATTTTCAAAGACTTATCCTAAATAAGGAAAGGAATTTTCTCAAAAGATATCAAAATAATACTTATTATATTTATATTCAATTATTTATAAAAATATAAAACTCCAATATGTATCAATATAAAATATACCCTATTGACACATATTGAAACTTATACTATCCTAAGGACGGTTGATGTTGTTATGACCGATTATTCTCAATATCCCATCAATTCAGATATTTTCTTTTCAGGCACGGAAAAGAAATATGAGATCCTTATTGACGGGTTTCATTACATTATGAAGTTCCAGAAAAACTCTGAGATCGGGTTGATATTCAACCACATCTCGGAATTTCTGGGCAGTCATGTTTTTGCGTTATTGGGTATCCCCGTCCAGGAAACATTCCTGGGTACCTATCAGGGGAAAAATATCGTCCTGATGAAGAATTTTTGTCAAAAGGGAGAAATCCTGGTCCATTTCAACGATGTGGGAGAAAGCACCTTGGAACAGGATAAAGAGCTGTATCAATATACTTATGAAGATATCCAGCAAATGCTGTTGGACAATCTGAAATCGACCTGTGTTCCAGAAACGATCCAGCGTTTCTGGGATATGTTTATTGTTGACGCGCTGAATGGGAATTTTGACCGTCATGGAGGCAACTGGGGATTCATCAAAAAGAATAACCGCTACACAATAGCACCGGTCTATGACAATGGATCCTGTATGTATCCGCGTTTGAATACGGATGAAGCGATCCAAAATGTTCTTCACTCCAAGACCGAAATAGAAAAACGGATCTATCAATTTCCAACATCCCATATCAAGCTGGATGGACAGAAAAGTTCTTACTTTGAAGTGATTAACAGTCTTCAGTTTGAAGAATGCAACTTAGCCCTCAAGCGGATCACCGAAAGGATAAACCTGAAACAAATCAACGGCATCATTGACCAAATCGAAGGGATTTCAAAAACCCGAAAAAATTTTTATAAAAAAATGTATCGGCTGCGTTTTGAAAAAATACTTTTGCCGGCATACCAAAAACTCCAATGAAGAATGAACTGACAA
>JAEEGH010013749.1_pt1 | contig 17894 bp, 17 predicted proteins | sample 9134181 | NCBI WGS metagenome assembly JAEEGH01 (sample SAMN16246544, study PRJNA631951) | gut metagenome | biome: gut microbiome; feature: rumen; material: DP-attached | host: Bos | place: Iran: Karaj | collected 2018-10 | reverse complement strand
GCCGCCTCGTGCGAGAACTTGTTTGACGACCGTTAGGCGAGGGGCACGAAGGCGGAGCCGGAGCGCCACCGAGACTAAAAGGGAGAAGTTTCGAGCAAGGCGCTCGATGCCTGCGAGCAGCCTTTGCGACATTGGTCCCGACCCGCCTGCACCCGCCGCCCGCCCGACACTGCGAGAAGCCATGAAAACAAAAAAGGCCACCCTTTCGAGTGGCCCTAAGTCGGGCATCGGACAGTATCAAACTATCAAGCCGGTCAGATCATTCTGCGTCGCCGCAAATGAGCCTTCACGAACTCTCTTCTGCCGTTTCGCCGTCGCCAGTAGCCACGGACAAGGACGGGTTTGACACGTGTACCTGGTACACAGATGTCAACGCTGATGGTTCCTACGTAAATATTCATAATTGTTGATTGTTGAGCTGATTAGGACAAGAGGGTTGCCAAGGGTACCTGCCCGACTGTAGAAAAAGAAAGGAGAACGTCTCACCTTTCTTCGGTTTCGACGCTCTCCTTCACAAAATCGGTCAGGTATGACCGTCGCTCAACAATTGTTCAATGAACATTTACAAGGCAAAGATAGGAAAAAAAACCTCTCCTGCCTCGGCAAAGGAAGAATTTATTTTCCGCAACCGCCTTCGCAGTCGGAGCAGTTGCCGCTGCAGTGGTGGGCAAGTTCGCCGTGGAGGCCTTCGGTGAGCTCCTTGTCCGTGGCTTCGCGGACCGCGAGAACCTCACCGGTGAAGTGAAGCGTCTTGCCGGCCAGCTCGTGGTTGAAATCCATCTTGACCTTCTCGTCGTTGATTTCGAGCACGCGGCCGGGAACCACGCGGCCGTCGTTGGTCATCATCGGGACGGTGGCGCCCACGCGGATGCGCTCGTCGATCTTGCCGTCGCTCTCGAACATGCTGCGGGCAAGGTCGAGCACGGCGCTGGCGGAATATACGCCATAACCCTCCTCGGGGGTGAGGACGAAATCAAAGGTGTCGCCGACTTCCTTGTCGAGGACATTGGCCTCGAACTTGGGCAGCAGGTAGCCCATGCCAAAGATAAATTCCAGCGGATGCTCAGCGTCGGCGCGGTCGCGGACGGCGCCCTCCACATCCAGCACATAGGAGAGGGCGACTACTTTGTTGTCATTAATTTTCATGGGGTTCTAATCTATGAATCTTGAAATTGAACGCCGCCAGCAGGATGGCGATGACGGGCGTCACGAAACAGAAGAGGGCGTAGGGGAAATAGGCCATCGTGGCTACGCCCAGCACGGTGGACTGAATCACGGCGCAGGTATTCCAGGGGACGAGCACCGAGCTCACCGTGGCCGAGTCACCGAGCGTACGGCTCAGGAGCTCAGGCGCATAGCCGAGTTTTTTGTAGGTGCGGGCGAACATCTTGCCGGGAAGCAGGATGGCCATATACTGGTCTGCGAGAATCATATTGGAAACGATGCAGGTGCCGACCGTGGTGGCCACGAGCGAACCGGCGCCGCGAATCATCTTGATCAGGGCGTTGGTCAGGGTCTCCAGCATGCCGCTGCCCGCCAGGGCGCCGCCTGCGGACATGATGCAGATCACGAGCCAGACCGTGTTGATCATGCCCGCCATACCGCGCGTGGAGGTCAGGTTGTTCAGAAGTTCATTGCCCGTATCCACGGCGATGGGGGTGGACATCATCTTGAAAACAGTGGAGAGGGCGCTGCCCACGCCGGAGCCTTCGCCGGCAATCTGCAGCACGATCTGAGGCTGAGCCCAGAAGGCCACGAGGCCGCCGACCAGGGCGGAGACGAACAGCGTCAGGAAGGCGGGGATCTTCTTGACCACCATGAAGATGGTCAGGCACGGGATCAGCAGCAGCCAGGGCGAGATGTGGAAGGTGTTGCTGATGGCGTTGAGCTCTGCGGCCATCTCAATCTCTGCGGAGGCGGGGAGCGTGAGACCCACGATCAGATAGACCGTAAAGCAGATGATGAAGGCCGGAATCACCGTATGCAGGGAATAACGGATATGCTTGTAAAGATCTGAGCCGGCGACCGTTGCGGCCAGATTGACGGCGTCCGAGAGCGGGGAGAGCTTGTCACCGAGGTAGGCGCCGGAGATGATGGCGCCGGCCATCCAGCCCACTGGCAGACCGATCAGCTTGCCGGCCGTGAGCATCGCCACGCCGATCGTGCCGACGGTGGTCCAGGAGCTGCCCGCCAGGATGGAGACAAGGCTGCAGAGGACAAAGGTGATCACGATAAAAAAGCGCGGGCTGATCATCTTCAGACCGTAGTAGATCATGGTCGGCACGGTGCCCGAGAGCATCCAGGTGGCCGTCAGGGCGCCGATGGAAAGCAGAATCAGCAGCGTGGGGGCCGTCTGGCGGATATTCTCGGAAATATCTTCCTCCACCTTGGCCCAGGGAACCTTCAGGAAAATGATGGCGATGCCCGCCGTCAGCAGCGTGGAGAGCAGCAGGGCAATCTGGATGGGGCCCGAGGTGGCGTCGTCGCCGAAAAAGACCACACACAACGCCAGCAGGGCCATGAGCGCCAGCAGCGTTGCGATAGAGAGTGCAAGTCCGGGTTTCTTCATATCTGTAAATGTCTATATACCACTGAAATTCACCCCTTCGAAGGCGAGGGAGGGAACGGCCCACCGGGAGGAGGTGCGCGGATCGTCGCCGACGGCGATGAGATGGTTCCACAGCTCGAGCATATTGCCCGTGATGTTCATCTCCCTGACCGGATGGACGATGCGGCCTTTCTCGAAGCGGAAACCGCGGATGCCGTAGGAGAAGTCTCCCGTGGAGGGGTTGCAGTTGCCGCCGTTGAAGTCGGTGATGAGGATTCCCTGGCCCGTCTGTTCCAAAAGGGCGGGCAAATTTAACACTTTTTCGGGATTTTCCCCGATGCGGCTGAAACGCAGCACGGAAGGGGCATCGACGGTGGCGGGAATGCCCATCTTCAGCGCATAGTAATGCGGGATGAAATAGGCGTTTACGACGCCCCGGGCGATGATTTCGCGGCGGGCGGTGGCCAGGCCGTCGCCGTCGAAGAGGCGGGAGCCCGGAAGGCCCGGGACGAAGGGATCGTCCGTCAGGGTGAAATTCTCGCCGAAAACCTGCGTGCCGAGGCGGTCCATCAGGAACGAACTGCGCTGCTGGAGCGATCCGCCGCTCAGGGCGCGGATCAGGGGAGAGACCACCTTGGAGGCGACCATGTTGTCGATCACGATATCGTAGCGTCCGCTGCGCAGCTTGCGTGGGTGGAGCTGGTCCAGCGCGCGCTGGAGGGCCTTGCGGCCGCATCCTTCGGGGTTGGCCTCGTCGAGGCGGATGCCGCTTTCATACCACCAGGCCTCGGGGCGTTCATCCCCGCGGCCGCGGATGGAGACGTTGGCATTGATGGTGTGGTTGCTCTGGAGGGTTTCTCCGGCAAATCCCTGGCTGTCTGCGGTATAGGAATAGTCGATATTGTCTCCCCACTCGGTCTCCACCGAGAGCAGGCGGCGGTGCGAGCCCAGAATCTCGCGGCAGGCAGAGAGGGCCTTGTCGCGGCGCGCCTCGGGCGTCAGTGTCTCGATCGCCGGGTCGTACTGCTGCAGGTCCCTCGCGGGGCCCTTCCAGCATAGCGCGGGATCCGGCAGCTGACGGCAGGGATCCGGGGTGATCAGGCGCACGGCGGCGGCCGCATGGCGGATAAACTCGCGCAGCGCGTTCTCTTCCAGCCGGTTGGTGGAGAAGGAGCCGTAGCGGCCCTCGAGGTAGAGCTGGATGAATAGGGTGGAGCCGCTGGCGGAGAGCGTCTTGTCCAGCCGGCCGTCTAGCGCGGTGGCGGAATTCTCCACGGAGCGTTCCAGGGCAATGCGCGCCTGGGCCGCCCCGGCCTCGCGCGCCATCTGCAACGCGGTTTCTACGATACGGTGGTCAAACGTCATCATAGGTCACCTCCCACGATTAGAGATTTGACCAGCACGCTGGGCATGCCGCAGGAGACGGGGCAGTACTGGTCCTTTCCGCAGGTCCAGGTGCTGTTGTCGATGCGGCTGTCGGCGGCCACAGCCACGATGTCGGCCAGGGCCTGCGGCCCGTTGCCGATGATGTTGATATCCTTGACGGGCTGCGTCAGGCGCCCGTTTTCAATCAGGAATCCGCTCTTCACGTAGAAGGTGAAATCCCCGGCGCCGATCTCCACTTCGCCGTTGGTGAAGGAGTCCACGAAGATGCCGCGTTTCACGCTGTGGATGATTTCCTCCTGCGTGCCGCTGCCGCTCTCCATATAGGTGGCCCGCATGCGCGGGATGGGGTTGAAGCGGAAGGATTCGCGGCGGCCGTTGCCCGTGGGGGCCACGCCGTAGTGCGCGGCGCTGATCCGGTCGTGCAGGTAGGAGGTCAGGACGCCCTCGCGCACCATGTAGGTCTTCTGGCCGGGCGTGCCCTCGTCGTCGATATTGACGGCCCCGCGGTTGCCCGGTAGGGTGGCGTCGTCCACCACGTTGATCTGCCGGGAGCAGATCCGCTTGCCCATCTTGTCGGAGAAAATGGAGACCCCCTTGCGGTTGAAATCGGCCTCGAAGGCGTGCCCGATGGCCTCGTGGAGCAGGATGCCGGAGCTGCCGGCGGCCATTACCACGGGCATCCGTCCGCCCTTGGGCCGGCGCGCCTCGAAGAGATAGGGAATGTGGGCCTCCACCTCGGCGACCATCTCGTCCAGCAGGGCCTCGGAGAGCATCTCGCTGCCGCGGCGGAAACTGCGCGAAACGGTGACATTCTCGCTGTGGCCCTCCTTCTCCAGGATGCAGCTGGCTACCAGCGAGAGAATGGGGCGCTCGTCGCAGAAGAGGTCGCCCAGCGAATTGGCAAAGAGAATATCGGAATGGTCGTAGGCCAGATTGGCCACCACCTTGACAATCAGGGGGCTGAGCGCAGACAGCCGCTCTCCGAAATGGCTCAGGAACGCCTTGCGGGCGCACACGTCGAGCGACTCCCAGGGCGTGCGGATCGGATAGTGGTTCGTGACCTGCAGCCGCTTCAGCGGGGCGGGGGCGGTACCGGCTGCGGGGCAGTCGGCAATGCTGGCCGCCGTACGGGCGGCGCGCTCCATTTCGGCAGGAAGGGTGCTCTCCGCGTAGGCGTAGCCGGTATGTCCGTCCTTAATGACGCGGATGCCCACGCCGTAGTCCGCCGTGCTCTCCACGGCGGAGACTTCGCCGTCGCGAAGCGTCAGTTCATCGGAGGTGGTAGATTCAAAAAAGATGTCGGCATAGTCTCCACCCCGGGAGAGTGCCGACTCCATCAGTCTGCGAATACCCTCTTCATCAATCTGGAAGAGGTCAAAGTACTTCTTCAAGGTCTCAGAGCTCCACTGCTTTAACGGTGACCACCTGACCCTCTTCCGCGAAAGCCAGCTCGGAATTCGATTTCTTCTTTTCCGCAACAAGCTTTTCGAAGGAACGTCCCATCCCTTTGATGATATCGTCCCGCAAATCTCTAGTCTCTTGTTCGCTCATATTCCAAAATCGAGTTATAAATAGGTTTCGAATGAATCTTTGTCGTAATATTTACGCCGCCCTCGGCGACGATGCGGCCAGCCTGGCCGGAGTTGTCGATCAGGACCCAGTAGTCCACGATCGGCATGTACAGCTTGAACAGGTTGTCGATGCCCGAGGCGTAGCGCCGCATGATGGTGGCCTCCGGGACATCGTGCCCGCCGGACTGCACGCGCAGCCGGACCCGTTCAATGGCCAATTCCGGAATCCGGAGCCACAGGAAGACGAGGGTCACCATGTACCCGCGCCGCTGGGCGTCCACCACGATCCGCGCCAGCGATTTGGTGGAGAGGGTGGTTTCGATGCCGAAATTTTCCCTTTTTTCAATCAACTCGTCCATCCGTTCCGCCATCAGCTTGCTGGCCTTGATGGCCGCCAGGGCCGGGTTGAACGGAGAGAGGCCCTTGGCAATCTCGTCCGAATTGATGAACTCGTTGCAGTCGAGCAGTTCCGGCAGAAGGGTGTAGGACGCCGTCGTCTTTCCGGAACCGTTGCAGCCTGCTATGATGAACATCTTGGGCATATCAGACCTCCCTTGTTTTGCAAAAGTAGAAAAATATCTCCGCGGGTAAGCGCTTCGAACGACAAATTTATCAACAGGTTATTTAACCCTCCAGGGCAGGTCGTCGTAGAGGGCGTATTTCTTGGATTTGCGCATCCATTTCTGCTCCTCCACCTTGATGTACTCGGAGGTGACGTCCCAGTCCACCTTGCCCTCGAGGTAGCACAGGAGCGCCTCGTCGTCGAGCAGGGGCTCCATGCCGTCGAATTCGAATTCCGGGCACTCTTCGCGCACGAAACGGATCAGCCGCAGGGCGTGGTTCAGGGCGTGGTAGTTGACCCCCGGGATGAACATCAGCTGGAAGCCGAAGCAGGCGCGGCCCGCGTGGATGCCGTAGGCAGGCACGAAACGGGTCCAGCGGATGCGGATATCGGGATTGGCGACGGGGTTCGCCGGATCGTTCCAGCCGTGGAATCCGTGGCGCTCGTTGTAGTCGTAGAGCGGCTCCATGAAGGGGGCGCCGAACTGCTCGAAGGGGCGGGTGGTGCCGTGGCCGTAGCTCACGTTGGTCCCCATCCAGAGGCACTGGCCGCTGTAGAAGTGCGAGGTGAAGAGCCCGGCGAAATCGGTGAAGGGCGGGATGGTCCAGGGCATCAGTTCCCGGTTGACAGCTTCCGCTGCCGCGGAGATGATGTGCAGGGGGAACTTGGCGTTGGCCTCCTCGTAGAAGAGATAGGCCACTTCGCCAAAGGTCAGGCCGTGGCGCTGCGGCAGCCCGATGCTGCCCATCGTGCCCTCGATCTGGCGCCCCGAAGGGTTGATCCTATCCAGCAGATAGACAGCGATTTGTGCATCCTTTTCCTTAAAGAGGCGGATCAGGTTGCGGAGCAGCCGGGTGAAGGTGCTGTAGCGCGATCCCACATCCTGCAGCTCGATGACAAGCGCATCGATTCCCTCGAATTCTTCCCAGGGAATCGTATCGCCCACTTCTACCGCCTCCAGGTTGTCGCTGACCGGGCCGTAGAAGGAGTGCTCGGGCATGAAAACCTTGACCAGGTGCAGTTCCCGTTCGAGGGTTTCGAACAGATACTCACCCTCTTCCGGATGCCAGGCAACCTGGTTACACAGCAGGGCCAGCCGCCCCTCGCGGAGGGTGCGGTCGCTCTGTTCGAGCAGCGGGGTGGTGCGGAAGGAGAACATTAAGCGAGCTGCTTGTTGATGATATCGATGACCTCCTGCGCCAGGGCGTCGGCCGTGCGTTCGTCACGCGCCTCGGCGTAGATGCGGATGATGGGCTCGGTGTTGGATTTGCGCAGCACGAACCACTTCTTGTCGGCCTCGAAATCCACGCGGAGGCCGTCGGAGGTGTTGATCTGCTCCTGGCTGTAGTGCGCCTTGACCGTTTCCAGCAGGCCGTCGATGACCGCCGGATCGGCGATCTGGATTTTGTTCTTGGAGATGTAGTAGTCCGGATAGGTGGCACGCAGGGCGGTGGCTTTCAGCCCTTTGTGGGCCATCAGGCTCAGGAAGAGGGCCGTGCCGATCAGGGCGTCGCGGCCGTAGTGGAAGTCCGGGACGATCACGCCGCCGTTGCCCTCGCCGCCGATCACTGCGCCGCTCTCCTGCATCAGGGTGGAGACGTTCTTTTCGCCCACCTTGGAGAAGCGGTACACGCCGCCGTGCGCCTCGGTGACATCCTTCAGCGCGCGGGAGGAGGAGAGGTTGGAGACGGTGTCACCCTTCTTGCCTTCCAGGACATAGTCCGCTACGGCCACCAGGGTGTATTCTTCGCCGAAGGGGGCGCCGTTTTCGCAGATGAAGGCGAGGCGGTCCACGTCGGGATCGACGCTGACGCCCAGGTGGGCGCCGGTCTGGATTACTTTGTAGGAGAGATCGGTCAGGTTGGCGGGAAGCGGCTCCGGGTTGTGCGCGAAGCGGCCGTTGGGCTCCCCGTTGATCACGGTGCACTCCACGCCGAGGGCGCGGAAAAGGGCGGGCATCGCAATGGCGCCCACCGAGTTGATGGCGTCGAGCACCACCTTGAAGCCGGCGTTGCGCACTGCGGGCACATCCACGAGCGGATAGTCGAGGACCGCCTTGACGTGGGCCTCGGTGAAGTCCTTGTGCGTCAGCTTGCCCAGCGAGAGGACGTCCGCAAAGACAAAGCCTCCTTCGCCCGCCAGGCGGACCACCTCGCGGCCGTCGGCGTCGCTCAGGAATTCGCCCTTCTCGTCGAGCAGTTTCAGCGCGTTCCACTCCTGCGGGTTGTGGGAGGCGGTGAGGATGATGCCGCCGTCGGCCTCCTCGAAGAGGACGGCCATTTCCGTGGTCGGGGTGGAGGCCAGGCCGGCGTCCACCACGTCGATGCCGCAGGCCGTCAGCGTGCTGCAGACGAGCCCTGCGACCATCTCGCCGGAGATGCGGGCGTCGCGGCCCACAACCACCTTCAGGCGTTCCTTATTCGGGAATTTGTCCTTGCGCTGCTGCGCATAGGCGGCCGTAAACTTGACGATATCGATAGGGGAGAGACCTTCTCCCGCAGGGCCTCCGATCGTGCCCCGGATGCCGGATATGGATGCGATGAGTGACATATTCAGACGTACTTTGATTCAAATAGTGTTCGAATCACAAATATACAAAAAAAGATGACGAGAATCGCTCCCCGTCATCTTCCGTATTGAAACCTTTAAATTATTTCTTTTTCTGACCGTAGCGGCTGTAGAATTTGTCAACGCGACCTGCGGTGTCGACGAGTTTCATCTTGCCGGTGTAGAACGGGTGGGAGGTGTTGGAGATCTCGACCTTCACGACCGGGAACTCGACGCCGTCAACCTCGATGGTTTCCTTCGTATTCACGCAGGAACGGGTGATGAAGACGTGCTCGTTGGACATATCCTTGAAAGCTACAAGACGGTAGGTTTCGGGATGGATTCCTTTTTTCATGATATAGGAGAGTTAGTTGGTTATCTTTTTATCGGGCCGCAAAGGTAACAAAAATCTTTGACGTCGCAAATATTATTCGTACTTTTGGAGACCAAAATGAAACGAAAATGAGAAAAATCCTTCTGTTTTTGGCCCTGATGACCGCGGGAATGAGCCTCGCAGCCCAGGAAGCGCCGATTGTACCGCAACGCGAAGTCGTTATTGTAGATAACTTTACCGCAGTGCCGAATATGACCCTCGGCCTTTATCAATATGCACGTCAGTGCGTGATCGACGGCCTGGCACGGCGCCGTCTCGTGGTGGTGGATGTCGAGAACAACGGCTATGGCCGCGCCGACATCGTCTATCCCTCCTTCCGCGGTGCCCGTGGTTACAACGGAAGCCCCTTTGACATCAACCGCGCCGAGAACCTGATGAAGGACTTCTCCACGGCACGCTATTACCTGACGGCCTATATCTGCCGCTTCGGCAGCCGTCCCGTGGAGCACAAGAGCAAGGACAAGGAGGGCAATCCGGTGCTCCGCACCGACTTTACCGGCGAGGTGGAGGCCGACGTCTATCTGTATGATACCGAGACCCGCCTGGTGGAGGGACCGATTCGCTGGCGTTACAGCTATACGGGTGCCCAGAACCCGGAAATCGCTGAAGAAAAGGCGGTTTACAACCTCGGTTACCGCGCCCGCACGTTCGTTACCGACCGCTTCCGCTACAAGGCTTCCGTCCTGGGCTTGGGCGAATACAGCCGCCGTGGCAAGCTGCAGGATCTCTATCTGAGCTGCGGCAGCAACATCGACGTGGAGAACGGCGACGTCTTCTACATCTACTCCGTTTTCGAGGTAAACGGCATCACCACCACGCGCAAGCTCGGTAAGGTAAAAGCCCGTGAAATCACCGGCCCCGAAAGCTGCCGGTGCTCCGTCTCGAATGGCGAGATCGAAATCGACCGGGCTTTCAGGGCCGGCGAGTTGCTGATCGCCGTCAGTGACGACGACCGCTGGTTTTAATCGCTAGATCATCAGCGCAGCCACCAGCGCAAGAATTGCATAGAATTCAGGGAGTGCGGCGTAGATCATGGTATTGGTCTGTACGTCGTGCCCCTGGCTTATGCCGATGATACCGTTTGCGCAGACCTGTCCCTGCCGGATGGCGGAGAAGAGGCAGACCGCGCCGACGGCGAGACCCACTGCAAAATAGAGGAATCCGCTTGCCTGCATCGCCTCGAGGCCCTTGGGCCACATCAGGAAGGCGACGAATCCGTAGAGGCCCTGCGTAGCCGGCATGGCCGAAAGAATCATGTAGCTGGAGGATTTCTCCGGGTTTTTCTTGAGGGCGCCTTCCGCAGCGTTACCTGCGAGCGTGGTGCCGATAGAGGAGCCGATTCCTGCGAGGCAGAGCATCAGGCCAAGGCCTACATAGCCGAGAATAGCTGATAACATAAGGGTATGATTTTAAAATGTTTGTTTATTGTTGTAAGGTTGTTTCTCTCTTGAAGGGGCGGAAGGTGGTACCCTTGCCCTCATAGCCGCTGTTCTTGAAGTATTCCACAAAGGTCAGACGCAGCGGGTGGACGAAGGCGCCCAGGCAGCTCATCGCGAAGTTCAGCGTGTGGCCGAAGACCACGATCAGCACGAAGAAGACCCACTGCCAGGTGGGATTCTCGCCGAGCAGCATGCCGCCCAGGTTGTTGAAAGCATTTCCGAGCATGCCGCCGGCGAGGCCCAGGGCATACAATCGGATGTAGCTCAGGACGTCGCCCAGGATGCCGGTGGCCATGCCGTAGGTGTCCCAGAGGCCGGCCCCGATGTTCACGAGCGGGTTGCGGCCGGGCTTGTTGAAGATGAAGATGCCCAGTGCGGAGACTACGCCCAGGACAATCACGACAATCTTGGTCACCGAGGCGTCGATGACGCGGGTCAGCGCCAGGCCTGCGGTGATGAGGCCGCCCACGATGAGCGTCACCCAGCCCCAGGTGCTGATGGCCGCCTTGAAGCCGAACCGTTTGGTGAGGCCGATGGCCTTGATGACCATGGCCAGGCAGATGTGGAAGACGCCGATGGCGATGGCGGCGACCATCGAGAGGTCGTAGGCGCTGCCGCCCAGCTCCAGTTTTCCCGCGAGCATCAGCTTCTTGCATCCTTCCGGAATCCAGGAGACCTCGGCCAGCGAGATGCCGAAGAAGGTCCCCAGGAAGAGGCCGACCACCGTGGCGCCCACGCCGAGGGTCATCACGAGCCGGCGGTGGTTGCGCAGGTCGAGAATATTCACCTTCTTGAGCAGCAGGGCCACGCCCATCAGCACCAGCCCGTAGCCCGCATCGCCCATACAGAACGCCCAGAAGAGCATAAAGAAGGGGGCGAGGATCGGGGTCGGGTCGAATTCGTCGTAGACGGGCATGCCGTACATGCCGGTGAGCGTCTCGAACTGCCGGGCGAACCAGTTGTTCTTGAGCTTGATAGGCGGGTTGTCTTCCTTGCGGGCCGCCTCCCGGATGTAGTAGAGGTCCATGGTATCGAGCGCCTCGGCAATCCGGGCATCGTCGTCGGTGGGAGCGAAGGCGGTCAGGGCGCAGAGCGTGCCTTCCGCCGCCTCCTCACCGGAGAGCGATGCGAGGTAGAAGTTCAGTTCGCCCAGCTTTTCATCCGCCAGTTTCTGCGCGTCGGGCAGGCTGCGGCGCAGGGCCAGCAGCGAGGCTTTCGCCGAGCGGATTTCGCCGCGCAGGGCCTCCGCCTTGCTGTCGGCCACCGTATAATCGTAGGCGGGCGCAGGAACTTCCGTAGCGGGGATTCCTTCGGCTTCTCCGGCCACGACGAACCAGACGGTGCCCTCGTCGCGGTGAATCACCTCGAGGGGCCACTGTGAAGCCCAGTCGTCGCTGAAACGCTTGGCCGGCGCGGTGAAGAAGCGGAGACGGATGCCCCGGTCGGCGAGCCTGGTAATCGCCTGCGGATCAAACGCGCCCCAGGGCTCCAGCAGTTTGCGCTCCTTTTCCAGGTCGGAGCGCTGACTCTCCAGGGTGCGCAGGTGCGCAAGCCGTTCATCGGCTTCCCGGAGCAGGTCGCCCTCAAAGTCGGGAACGCCCTCGGCCTCCTTGGCAATCGCCTCGGCATCAGGATCGTAGGTAAAGTCGATCCGGGCGATGGCATCCGCCGCGCTGCGCGCGTCACGGATCTCCTGCAGCAGGGCCTCGGAGTGCTTGTCGATGGGTTTGGCCGAGCGGGTGATGTCCAGCAGCCCGAGATCGCGGATCTGGGAGAGGATGGCATCCTTGTCGCTGCCCAGCAGCAGGATGCTGTATTTTGTCATTTTGGCAATCATTCCGTTGCCGCCTCCTCCTCGGCCTGGTGGCGCGCCTTCACAATCTTCTGTGAGGCCTTGGAAAGGTTCTCTTCGTCTTCCATGAAGCGCTTGATCTTGCGGATGGCCTCCTGGTAGCCGGGAATCTGCACCTTTTCATACAGATTCACCTTCTGGGTGGTCTTCTTGCGCTGGTAGTCCAGGATGCGGCTCTTTTCCGAGCAGACCTCGGACTCGATGCCCAGGCGGGCCAGCCGCTTGAGGATTTCCACACCGTCCGTGTACCAGAGGGGCTGGGCGAAGGTGTCGAAGGGTTGCACCTCGTAATAGACCTCCTTGAGTTCGGGGGTCCGTACGCCGGCCACCTTGACGGTGACCAGGTCGATATCCTTCACGGCAATCAGCCCCGGGGTGAATTCGTTCCACAGGCCGGCCAGGTATCCGTATTCTTTCAGAGAGCTTTCCAATTGCGCCAAAAGCGACTCTGACTGCGCCTTGGCGGCCTGCACGCTGACGCGCAGCGCGGACTCCTTGTTCTTCAGGGTAGGGAGTGCCCGCTGACGCACCTTCAGCTGCTTGCCGAGGTTGTTCAGAGAGGTTTTGTTGTATTGAAATTTGATAGCCATCCGTTATTTCTTCTCTTTCCAGTATTTGTCGATCATGGCCTGCTTGATACCGGTCTCAGCCGGGCTGAAATACTTGCCGAAGAGCTCCCAGGCCGTATCGAGCATCTCGTCGATGGAAATGTTGACGTCGATGCTGAGGATGCGGGTGGCGTACTCCTTGGCGTAGTCCAGGCAGCGGAGGTCGTATTCACTCAGGTCAAAACCGTTCTCGAGCTTGGTCTTGGCGTTCTGCGCGTCGGCGTAGAGACGCACGGAGGCGTTCATCACCTGCGAGTGGTCCTCGCGGGTCTTCTTGCCCTGCACGTGCTGTTTCAGACGCGAGAGGGAGCGGAACGGGTCGATGATGACCTTGCCCGTATCGGTGTCGAGGCGCAGGTAGAGCTGGCCCTCGGTGATGTATCCGGTGTTGTCCGGGATGGCGTGGGTGATGTCGCCGTCGTTGAGCGTCGTGACGGCGATAATGGTGATGGAACCGCCGTCCGGCAGCTGCACGGCCTTCTCATAGATCTTGGCCAGGTCCGAGTAGAGGGAGCCCGGCATCGAGTCCTTGGACGGAATCTGGTCCATACGGTTGGAGACGATCGAGAGGGCGTCCGCATAGAGCGTCATGTCGGTGAGCAGCACCAGCACCTTCTCGTTCTTGTCCACGGCGAAGTATTCCGCCGCCGTGAGGGCCATGTCCGGGATGAGCAGACGCTCTACCGGAGGCTGGTCGGTGGTATTCACGAAACTGATGATCTTGTCCAGCGCGCCGGCGTTCTCGAAGGCGTGGCGGAAGTAGAGGTAATCGTCGTTGGAGAGGCCCATGCCGCCGAGGATGATCTTGTCCACATCGGCACGCAGGGCCACCTGGGCCATCACCTGGTTGTAGGGCTGGTCCGGGTCGGCGAAGAAAGGAATCTTCTGGCCGGAGACCAGCGTATTGTTCAGGTCGATACCGGCGATACCCGTCGGAATCAGCTGCGAGGGCATGCGGCGCTTGTAGGGGTTGACGGAAGGACCGCCGATCTGGCGGCGTTCGCCCTCCACGGCAGGTCCGCCGTCGATGGGATCGCCGTAGGCATTGAAGAAACGGCCGGCCAGGGAGTCGCTCACGCTGAGGGTCGGCGGTTCGCCGAAGAAGACGACCTCGGCGTTCGTGGGAATGCCTTCCGTGCCCGCAAACACCTGCAGGGTAACGGTTTCACCCTTGATCTTCACCACCTGGGCGAGCCGGCCGGAAACGGTGGCCAGTTCATCGTTGGAAACGCCCTGGGCTTTGAGCGATACGGTCGCCTTGGTAATCGACTCCAATCGCGTGTAGATTCTTTGAAATGCGTTACTTCCCATCGCCTAGTGCTTTATAAAGTTGTTCGTGATATTTGTTGAAATCATCGCCGTGGAACTCGGAGTAGTTCATCTGGCGCAGGATATTGATGATTTCCTTGTATTTCTTGCTGCACTCCTCGTAGTTGTCGAACTGGAAGGGGTGGTCGCAGACCTCGAGCACGAGGCTGAGCATGTACTCCTGGCGCGCCATCGGGGTGATGGAATCGATCGGGTCGAAGGCATCCTGCTGCAGGATGACGAAGTCGATCAGTTCGCTCTTCCAAAACTGCTCGTGGTAGCTGACCGGCACGCCGTCGTCGCCGAGGATGTTGATCTGCTCGGCCACCTCGCGGCCCCTGAGCACCAGGTTCTTGGCGCGGTGAACTTTGTCCACCCAGTCCGCCTTGACCTTCTCGCCGAGGAATTCGATGATCTCGGGATATTCGAGGTATTTGGAGTAGGATTCAATCGGGTTGATGGCCGGGTAGCGCTTCTTGTCGGCGCGGGCCTGCTCCAGGCAGTAGAAGCAGCGGGCCGCCTTCTTGGTGGATTCGGTGACCGGCTCCTTGAGGTTACCGCCGGCCGGGGAGACCGTACCGATGAAGGTGACGGAACCCGTCTGGCCGTTGTTCAGACGAACGATGCCGGCGCGCGCGTAGAAGTTGGAGATGATGGCCGAGAGGTCCACCGGGAACGCATCGGCGCCCGGAAGCTCCTCCATGCGGTTGCTCATCTCGCGGAGCGCCTGCGCCCAGCGGGAGGTGGAGTCGGCCAGCAGCAGCACCTTCATGCCCATGGCGCGGTAGTATTCGCAGATGGTCATGGCCGTGTAAACGGAGGCCTCGCGGGCTGCCACCGGCATGTTGGAGGTGTTGCAGATGATGGTGGTACGCTCGATCAGCTTGCGGCCGGTGTGCGGGTCGATCAGCTCCGGGAATTCGGAGAAGATCTCCACCACCTCGTTGGCACGCTCGCCGCAGGCCGCCATCACGATGACCTCGGCGTCGCCCTGCTGGGCGATGGCGTGCTGCAGCACCGTCTTGCCGCAGCCGAACGGGCCCGGGATAAAGCCGGTACCGCCCTCGGCGATCGGGTTCATGGTATCGATGCAGCGCACGCCCGTCTCCATGATGCGGAACGGACGCGGCTTCTCCACATACCCGCCTACAGCCACCTTGACGGGCCATTTCTGGGTCATGGTGACGTTGTGGTCTTCGCCTTCGGCGTCGGTCAGGACGGCCACGACTTCGTCGATCGTGTAGTCGCCCTCGCCGATGAGGGTCTTGACGGTATATTCGCCCTTGAAGGCGAAGGGAACCATGATCTTGTGAGGCAGCCAGCCCTCCTTGACCTCACCGAGCCAGTCGGCGGCAATGACCTTGTCACCGGGTTTGGCGAGCGGGGTGAAGTGCCACAGTTTGCTGTGGTCCAGGGGGGAGGTGTATTCGCCGCGGCGGAGGAAGACATCCTCCATCGTCTCGAGGTTGTTCTGCAGACCGTCGTAGTTGCTCGAGAGCAGGCCCGGGCCGAGGGTAACCTCCAGCATGTGGCCGTCAAACTCGACGGTATCGCCCTGCTTCAGGCCGCGGGTGCTTTCGTAAACCTGGACAAACGCATCCTTGCCCGTGACCTTGATGACCTCGGCCATGAGCCGGGTGCCGCCGAGGTTGATGTAGCAGATCTCGTTCTGCGCCACGTCGCCGTCAATGCGGACGGTCACGAGGTTGGAAATGATGCCGGTTACAATACCTGTGCTTTTCATATAGGTAAATGCTATTTGATTTCGTTAGGGGGTGTTCGGATCGTAGTTGACGCCGGAGAAGGTGCCGCGCACTTCGTTCACCAGCTGGCTGAAGAGTTCGGCGCCGTGGACGGGATCCAGCGCATTCCAGCGCGCTACGGTATGCGCCTTGACCAGAAAGGCCAGCACGACATCGATATCGAAGAGGTTGAACTGCGTCAGCTCGTCCGCTTTCTGCCAGTAGAGCCGGTCCCACTGCTTTTCGCGCTCGAGGATGTTCTTCACGGCGAAGAGCCCTTCCAGCTGCGCGCGTTCCTCCACAGGCCCTTCGGGCAGGGGTTCCCCGGCCAGGAAGGCCACCTTGGCCTCGCGCACGCGACGGTCGAAGGCGAAAAACTCCCGCAGGAAACGGCAGCGGCTGCGGGCGACCCCGGCATAAAAGAGGTGCCCCAGGTGTGCCGGCTCCAGGCCTGCCTCAAGCCAGTCGATCCGCCGGGCATCGCGCGCAGGACAGTTCGCCTTGAGGAAGGCGACCAGCGCCGCGTGGTCGAAGGGATGCGGCTCGCAGTCCGGCTGGAAGTCGGGCAGGGAGGCGATCAGATAGGGGTAGTTGGTCATTATTCTCCGAACAGAATTTTACGGGTGGCAGGACGCAGGTAGGCGGCAATCATGCCACTGAAATCGTCTGCCGTGAAGCTGATCCGGTAGCCGCCGTCGGCCGGTCCCACCTTGAAGCCGTTCGAGAGGCCCTTGGCGTAGCGGATTTCGACGCCCTCGCCCAGATCCTTGCGGATTTCGGCCTCCAGCGCGCCCTCCAGCTCTTTTTTCATCGCCTCGGGCAGGATGACGGAGAGGGGAACCGATTCGGGATTGGCGGCATTGAAAGCTCCCACCACGGTGCGGAGCAGTTCCTGGACGAATGCCGGGTCCGAGAGGGTGCGGGAGACATTCTCACCCACGCCCTTCGTGAGCACCATCTGCTCGATATACTGTTTGGTGGCGGTGATGCTCTGGTCGGAAGCCATGCGCAGGTCGTTCGCGACCTTGGTCTGCAGGGCTGCGGCCTCTTTCTGAGCCTTGGAGACAATCTCCGCCGCCTCTTCGCGCGCCTCCGCCAGCATGGATTCTGCCTGGTTGCGGGCCTTGGCGAGCACCACTTCCGCTTCCTGTTTTCCCTTTGACAGACCCTCGTTGTAGAGCTTGTCCGTCAATGCTTGAAGTTTGTTGTCCATATAGGGTAGAATAGTTTATTTCCAATCGTGCGAATATACACAAAAAAGAATCGAATTACAACCAAACGGGCAAAAAAAAGACCGCCCGGAGGCAGTCTTTTTTCGAAAGGAACTTCTGCGTTTAGCCGAGGAAGCCGAGGAGCATACCGGCAGCCACTGCGGAACCGATCACACCGGCCACGTTCGGGCCCATGGCGTGGGTCAGCAGGAAGTTGCTCGGGTCGTACTCGCGGCCCACGTTGTTGGACACGCGGGCGGCATCCGGAACGGCCGAAACGCCGGCATTACCGATCAGCGGGTTGATCTTGTTGCCCTCCTTGAGGAAGAGGTTGAAGAACTTCACGAAGAGGACACCGGTGAAGGTGGCAATCACGAAGGAGCAAGCACCGATGATGAAGATCCACACGGAACGCCACTGCAGGAACTGGTCTGCCTGGGTCGATGCACCGACGGTGATACCGATCAGAATGGTGACCACGTCGATGAGCGGACCGCTGGCGGTATTGGCCAGACGCTTGGTGACGCCGGATTCCTTGATCAGGTTACCGAAGAAGAGCATACCGAGCAGCGGAATACCCGAGGGAACGATGAAGGCCGTGAGCAGGAAACCGATGATCGGGAAGAGCTTCTTCTCTACCGGGGAGACCGGACGCGGCGGCTTCATGCGGATCAGACGCTCCTTCTTGGTGGTGAGCATGCGCATGATAGGCGGCTGGATCACAGG
>JAEEGH010013747.1_pt1 | contig 17894 bp, 8 predicted proteins | sample 9134181 | NCBI WGS metagenome assembly JAEEGH01 (sample SAMN16246544, study PRJNA631951) | gut metagenome | biome: gut microbiome; feature: rumen; material: DP-attached | host: Bos | place: Iran: Karaj | collected 2018-10 | reverse complement strand
ATGAATAATATCAATAATTGTTGGTATTATAAAAAAAAATTCAGCTAAAATCAAAAAAAACATCACAAAAATCCCACAAAAAAGATGTGAAATATTAAAAGGTTCATGTTGAGGACCGCGAAAAAACCGTGTATGATGTTTTATGAAAGGGTTTTTTGAAATGACAGACGAAGAACAGAAAGAATTCTCCGAATATATAGCGAACCGCTTCATCGGCATACGGCCGAGGCCCGTGGGAGACGACGGGTACTTAAAGCCGTGGGAAGCGATCCTCACGCACGCGAAGACTTCCGGCGCCGCGGACGCGATCAATGCGATGGTCTGTCCCGCCAGGCCGACCGAATTTCGGGAGCCGGAGAAGATCCGGATCTCGATCATAGATTCCTTTGTCGGAAAGATCCCTGTCATTATCGTTCAGGATGTCATCGATTTTGAGAATCTCGTGACGAATATCGCCTGCAAGGGAGTCCGTCCGCCGCACATGGAGCGGACCGGCGCGTCATTCATCCACGGGAAGTCCACCCGGTTCATGATACTGTCGTCCAAGCCGTACAGTAATGTGATCGCCCAGGACCTCGGCCTGAAGCCCCTGGACTGGGTCACCGGGTCTCTGAAGCTCCGTTTCGCGCATGAATGCACGCATTATTATACAAAACTGACCTATGGGATCGCCGGCAACACGCTGCATGACGAGATCATGGCCGACTTTACCGGCATACATGAAGCCTTCGGTTTCTACAGAGCCTCCTGGTTTTTGCGTTTCATGGGGCTGCTCGGGGATAACGGCGGCAGGCTGATCTACTACATCGACAAACTGTCCGAAGCTGTGCGCGCGGAGGTTTCCACTCTCCTTAAGAACGCGGCCTACGGACTCGAACGCTGGTCGAAGACCAAAGAATTCGCTGCTCTGTCCACCGGGGCGCGGATCAAGTTTATGTGCAAGATCGGGCTCAACGGCATGAGCGAGCTCGCCGTAAAGGAATAAAGAATGAACAGAGGCTTACGACTATTGCTGATGATAAGCGGATTTATCATTGTCGCTGTTATCATCGGCATGTTTATTATACGGGACAGAGGCGTGGATACCGATTTCACCGCCAAAACCACAAAGATCGGCCTGGTCTTGACCGGCCCGATCGATGACAATAATTTTAACGAAACACATTATGATTCGATGATGCGCATCAAGGATGAGCTCAACCTCCGGCTCATCATCCGCGAAAACATCCCGGAGGATGAAACCTGCGCAAAGACAATCGAAGAGCTCATCACAAAAGAAGACTGCGAATTTATCATTGCCCCCTCCTATAACTATAAGTCATATCTGATGGAAGAAGCCGAAAAGCACCCCGAAGTCTGCTTTTTACATCCCGGCGGCTCGGAAAAGATGGCCAATCTCTCCTCCTTCTTCGGGAGGATGTACCAGGCCAGGTATCTTTCGGGGATCGTCGCAGGGATGCGCACTGCTTCGCAAAAGATCGGATACGTTGCGGCTTTTCCGAATTCGCAGGTGATCCGCGGCATTAATGCGTTTACACGGGGCGTAAGAAGCGTAGCCCCGGAAGCGGTCGTTTATGTGAAATACTGTAATTCCTGGGTGGATGATCAGGCGGCTGAGACAGCAGCCCGGGAATTGCTGGCCAGCCACAGCGATATCGATGTGTTTGCGATGCATACGAACTCCAACGAGCCCAACCGGGTTGCCGCAGAAAACGGGATCTGGAGTATCGGATATAATAAGGATAACGCGGAGTTCTATCCCGATTCTTATCTGACAGCCTGTGAATGGGACTGGTCGATCTACTATCGCGAGTCGATCCTGAGTTTCCTTCAGGGCAAATTTCACGGAGAAAATGTATTGCTGAATATGGAAACCGGCATTGTAAGGCTCTCGCCTCTGACGAAGAACACAGCGCCCGGTACGGAAGAAGCGGTCGAAAAGGCCAAAGAGCTTTTCGAAAGCCGCAGCTTTGAAGTCTTCTACGGTCCCGTAATTGATAACGAAGGCGCAACGCGCGTCCCGGAAGGAGAATCCATGTCCGATGACGAGATGCAGAATCGATTTGACTGGTATGTGGAGGGTGTAACGGTTGAAGAATAAGGAAAACCTGATCAGAATCATAACTCTTCTGGTTGCCATCCTTTTGGTCGTCGGGATCATTTCACTCATTTCCAATTTCCGGCTGAATCAGAAGGATGACGCCACATCGGTCGGCATTGTCCTGATCGGGGCGTCAGATGACAACGGCTGGAACCAGAGCCACTATGAAGGTCTTCTGGAAGCCTGTGAGCAGAATTCCTGCACCATGTTCTGCGAGGAGCTGGTTTCAGAGGAGGAAGCCCAGGTGAAAAAAGCCGTGTCCAGACTGAAAGTCAGCGGCTGTTCCTGTATCTTTCTGACAAGCTTCGGCTATAAGGCTTATTTGGACGAGCTGGCGCGGACTTATCCCGAGATCGCGTTTTACTGCATTTCCGGGGACGGCGAGGAGAAAAACACGAGCTCCTATTTTGCCCGGATGTATCAGGTTCGGTATTTATCCGGCATCGTTGCCGGTTCCAAAACAAAAAGCAATGTCCTTGGCTTTGTTGCCGCGATGCCGATCTCGGAAACGATCCGCTCCATCAACGCCTACACGCTCGGCGCCCGCAAGGCCAATCCCCATGTGCGGGTTCTCGTTTCCTATACCGGAAGCTGGGAGGATCAGGAGAAAGAAAAAGCCGCGGCGAAAGCTCTGGCAGACGCCGGAGCGGATGTGCTTACATACCATGAGGACAGGCCCTATACCCTGGAGGTGGCTGAAGAGCTGGGTATCTATTCCACGGGCTACGATTATGTGGCCGATGAATATTCGGATAAGTTTCTCACTGCCTCGATTTTCAAATGGGATGTTCTTTACGGCCGGGTTCTGGGGGACTATCTGAGCGGCCGGGCCAACTTTGCAAACGATTACTGGCTGGGCCTGACGGAAGGCGCGGTTGCCCTGTATCCTTTTTCCAGTCAGGTGACTGAGGAAACGAAAAAGCTTGTCGCCTCGGAGGAAGAAAGGATCCAGACCTGGCGAGATGTGTTCTCCGGCGAGATCCGCGACAATCATGGCTTTCTCCGCTGCCATGAGGATGAGAGGATCGGCGATGATGAACTGTTTAACCTTATTGACTGGTATGTGGAAGGTGTAGAGATCTATGAATAAAAAAGGCGTTTACAAGAGAAACAGAACGATCTTTGTTTTGTTGTTCTTCGGCATTTCCCTCTTTGTCGTGGGCTTTGTGTTAAGACTGCGCCTCAACGACCTCCTTCAGAAATACACCGAAAACCAGGTCGCAAAGCAGGCGAAAACCTACGCCCTGCTGATGGGCGAAAAGATGGAGACCGAGCTCGACAATCTGGAATACATCGCTTCACGTCTCGAAGTGTCTTTGGATGACATGGATGCTTTGATGCCGAAGATCTATGATGATACATCCGGCATAAAGCAGGGGCTCCTCAGCATCGACGGGGAAGCGCTCTACGGCGACCCTCTTGATGTCATGGAATTTGAAGGCATTCTGGACTCCTTCCACGGCAATAAGGCCATCACCTTCTCGGAAACGGAAGGCCTGCTCTTCACCTGCCCTGTATTTAACGGCCCCAATATCCGTTATGTTCTGTACCGCTTATGCCCGCGGGAGGCCCTCGCCAAGGACTTCTCGACCGAGGCCTATGAAGATCTCGGGAAATTCTGCGTGACCACAAGAGACGGAGAGATCGTTGTCCCGTTTTATAACGCCACTGAAGAAGACATCGCCTGGTATGAGACGAGCGATATCCAGAGTAAATATACTTCCATGCATCTGGAAATGGAGGTTTCCGTCGCGGTGGCCCGTACCTTCCCGACCGACCGCGGCGACATGCTGCTCTTTGAAGCGGAGGTTCCCGGCACCGATTTCCTCGTATCCGGTTTTGTCTCCAAGGCAGTGGCCGCTGAAGGGATCGAAAATCTCACGAAGCTCGTGGTATGGGTATTCGGGCTTCTGTTGGTGCTGGTGCTGCTCGGCGCGATCTATCTGACCAGAGTCAGTATCAAAGCCAGAGAAAGTAATGAGCTGCGGGAAGCGAAAGCGCAGGCGGAGGAAGCCTCCCGCGCGAAGAGCGATTTCCTCGCGAATATGTCGCATGAGATCCGCACGCCGATCAACGCGGTGCTCGGCATGAACGAAATGATCCTGCGCGAAAGCAGCGACAATACGATCATTACCTATGCCTCCAACATCAAAACCGCCGGGAACACGCTGCTCGGCCTCATCAACGACATCCTCGACTTCTCAAAGATCGAGGCGGGAAAGATCGAGATCATCCCGGTGGAATATGACCTTTCGTCCATCATCAACGATCTGGTCAACATGATCCAGACGCGTGCGGATGAGAAGGGCTTAAACCTCATTCTGGAGTTTGATGAAGCGCTTCCGAGAGGACTTTACGGAGATGAAGTCAGGATCAAGCAGGTCATTACGAACCTTCTGACCAATGCCATAAAATACACCGAAAAAGGCAGTGTCACCTTCAGCATGAAGTATGAAAACACGGCCGGCGATCCCGACAGCATTCTTTTGATGGTCTGTGTAAAGGATACCGGGATTGGGATCAAAGCAGAGGATATGGATAAACTTTTCTCCGAATTCACGCGGATCGAAGAAAAGAGAAACCGCAATATCGAAGGGACCGGCCTCGGCATGAACATCACCGAGCATCTGTTGGAGCTCATGGATTCCTCCCTGCATGTGGAAAGCACGTACGGTTCGGGTTCCTCCTTCAGCTTTGCGCTCAAACAAAAGGTTCTGGACCACGAGCCTCTGGGAGACTATGCAACGGCCTATCGGGAAACGCTCTCGTCCAAGGAGAAATACCACGAAAAATTCATTGCTCCGGACGCGCTTGTCCTTGTGGTGGATGATAACTACATGAACCTCATGGTCTTCAAAAGCCTCGTCAAGGCGACCCGTGTGCGGATCGACACCGCAGAGAGCGGGTTTGAAGCGCTCACGCTTACCGCAGGCAAAAAATATGACATGATCTTCCTCGATCACATGATGCCCGGAAAGGACGGTATCGAAACGCTCCATGAGATCAAGGCCGATCAAACCAATCCGAACCTTTCCACGCCCGCAGTCTGCCTTACCGCCAACGCGATCTCGGGTGCCATGGAAGAATACCTCAAGGCAGGCTTTGATGACTATCTGACCAAGCCGATCGACGCGGAAAAACTGGAATTTACGATGCTCCAATACCTCCCCACAGAGAAGATCAAAACAGAAGCGGAAGCAGAAGAATTTATGGCTCCCGAAGAGAACGAGGCGCAGGAATTTGCCTGCCTCGAAGGAAGCTGTATCGACATTAAGGCCGGCCTTAAAAACAGCGGAACAGGCGAAGCCTATCTGGCGCTGCTTAAGGTCTTTTATGAATCTATTGACAAAAAGACCGAGGAGCTGAATCAATGCCTGGAAGAAAATGATTTCAAGAATTACACCATCAAGGTCCACGCGCTGAAAAGCTCCATGCGAATCATCGGCGCGGCAGAACCCGGCGAGGAGGCGCAGCGCCTTGAAGACGCCGGGAAAGCGGATGACCAGGACTATATCCGTTCCCATCATGCGCCGTTCATTGAGGAGTATGCGAAGCTGAAGGCCCCGCTTTCGGAACTCTTCCCCGAAGAGGAGGAAACCGATAAGCCCACAGCCGATGACGCCCTTCTTTCCGAGGCTCTGAAGAAACTTCGGCAAGGGGCGGAATCCATGGATTGCGACATTCTGGACAAAGTCTTTGAAGAGATCAAAGGGTACTCGATCCCCGAAAAAGACGCTGCCCTGTGGGAAAAACTCAAGGCAGCGTCTGATTCCTTTGATTATGACGGGATGATCTCCCTGCTGGATCAGGACCACTGATCCGGCAGGATCTTTCTTTACTTCTTTTTCTTATCCTCTTCTTTCTTCTTTTTCTTATCGCTCAGGGTCTTCTCCAGTTTTGCTTTTTCATCTGTAAGCTCTTTTATCTTCTGCTTTCTGGCCGCCGGAGCCTCATGGATAACATTCTTCTCTTCGATGATCTGATTCTTGTTCTCCTCAATGATCTCGTTCTTGTTCTCCTCAATGATCTCGTTTCTGTTTTTCTCTTCTTTGCGGATTTCTCTCGCCGGCACATCAGCCCCGAGAATATCTTTGATCTTCAGTTCCCTGATTTCCGCATCGATCTCCTGCACACGGATCTTCTGAAGCTCTGTCTCAAAATTCTCCCGATCTTTGTCTTCCGCTTCCTTCAGTTTGTCTAAATTCCACTCCTTCTCACGATTTCTCGGGATCTCCTTCATTTTTTCGACCATATCCTCCTTGCTGAGAATATCCCGTACCTCTTCGGAAAGAACCTCTCTTCTGTAATCGGATTCCGGATCATTTCCGAGGGCTTTCTTTTCTGTGGCGATCTCCTCCAGGCGGAGCATTCTCATGTCAGCTTCGTACTGCAGACGTTTATCATACGAGCCGGCTTTTGATATCTTCTCTTCCAGCTCAAGCCGCCTTGCCTCCAGCGAAAGCATCTCTTTTTCATGCTCAAGTTTTTCCTTCTTCCGGGGATCCTTAACCTTCGAAAGCGCCTGCAGTTCCCCGGCATTTTTGTCCATCCGCTCCTTCAGGTCTTCCTTCTGCGCCTTTTGCAGTTCTTCCCTGTCCGTAGGATTATTCTTATTCGCCAGGGACTTATACTTGCCGATCCCGTTAAACAGCATGATCTTTATGATGTTACCGCTGTTATCCTCGACCACATCGCTCATGACCATCATGAAATCTTTGAGATCCGTTACCTGTTCCGGCTTCTCCTCAAACATTTCGGCTCTGTCCTTGATCCTGCGGAGCGCCATGGGTTTGTACTGGCGCAGGAACAACTTCTCCGCATATCTCATGGAGCTTTCAAGCTGCTCATCCTCTTCTCCCTTGTCGATGACCTTATCGACATACTTCTTCTGCAGGGAACGGAATTCATCATAAAGCCTTTTCAGTTCCGCGCCGCCTTCCGGATCGGAAAACCACGGGGAAAGCTGTTTCGTAAAATTCGGCTCGTACGCGCGGTATTCAAAGAGCACCAAAACTCTCTGTGTCTCTTTCCGCATCTGTCCGGTTACCTCATCAAACTCCTTTTGCTCCTTCGGCGTAAGTCCTTCCTTCGCTTTCGATTTCTCATAAAGCGGGCCGAACTTGGCGTAAGTTTCATCAAACTTTGTTCTGTCAATGCCATCCATAAGCCCCAGCTTGATCTTGTCATTTATGCCGCCGATCGAAAGATCGATATCGTAGGCGCTCCCCGGCATTGTACGGTTAAGCCCCTTGTTCAGCGCGTTCCTCACGAGATTCATGGTCGAATTGTTATCCGTGATCACCTCCTGTACTCTGGCATAATCCGAATAAATAATCTCTGCCAGGGCATCGATCTCCTGCTGGATCCTCTTCTGCTCTTTGGGATCTTTTGACGCAGCCTGTTTTTTCTTCAGATTCTTCAGCTGGTCCATATTCTGGGATACGACCGTCATATCCTTAAGCATGTCAAAGGCGTTGAACACGTATTCCATCTGGCTCTCATCGTGCTTATCCACAGCGTTGGAAACCGTCGTCATCATGACTTTATCCGTTCCGAACGCCGAAAGCGCGCCTTTTCCCATAAAGATATTCCATACTTTATTGATCCAGTCATTCTTCTGCCTCATCTTTTCATCTTCGGTCCAGCCGGCATTATCGAGGTCATTCATAAGCTGGCGGTACTCTTTTCTGAGCACGGCCGTATCCGCCACGATCGGTTCGATGCGGTAATCCTCTTTTAATGTCTCCAGTTCATCTTCGTTGCCCCGGTACTCCGCCTCGTCTACATCCTCATAATAATCGTCTTTCAGCTTCTGTCCGCTCTGAAGCAGCGCCGCGTCATCAAAGGGCGACAGATATTTCTGACGGAACTCGTTGAATTTCTTATCATCCTTCTCGTTCAGCCCCTTTATGAAGTCTTCCTTGGAGATCGTGCTCATGGCGCTGATCACGTTCTTGTACGCATCTTCAATTTCTCCCTGGGAGTCCTTGGCCGAAGCCTGCGTCAAAAGAACCGCGTCAGACCACTGTTCCGTTGCTTCCACTGAAAGGCGGTCAATATCCTCGATCGCCTTCTTGATCGAAGCGATCTCGTTAACGACATCTCTTATGGAGTTCTGAAGTCTCAATTCCGACTGCGAGAAATAGAAGATCTTCTGCGGGATCTCGATCCCGTACTTCTGCAGCGCCATGATGGCGAGATAGATCTTTTCCCCCGTCGCTTTCCCACAGGCTTCAAATGTATCCAGGATCTCTTTCCGGATCTTTAAGCTTGTCGTCTTGTCCTCCAGTTTTTTCCTCGATGCGCTCTTCTCCGGAAGGATATCCTTAAACCAGTTCAGAAAATCTCCCGACTGGTTAAACTGCGCCGCAATGGAGAGGAGCTTCATGGTCTTCTGGGACTGCTCTTCGTCATTCATTTCGGAGGCGTTTCCGAAATCCAGCACCGTGGCCTTGTCCGCACTGACCATGATATTTCCGGCATGCATATCTCCGTGGAAGAAGCCCTGCTTTCCGAAAAGACCTTCCTGTGCCCATTTTTCGCCCATCTTCACGAGGTGTTTATATTTCTTCTTCGTATCCTTAAGAAGCTTTACAAGGTTCATCCTGGCCGCCTTGCTGGACTCCAGATTTTTCGAATTCAGGCGGTTTTTGGAAATTTCATTTCCTTTTTCATCTACTACGATGCAGCCTGCGGAAATGAGCTGCTTTTTCTTTGCGGCGCGTACATCCCGGATCAGCTTGTCCAGCGTCTGCCCCTCCGCCTTTTCCAGAAGCATATATTCTTTCGAAGTCGGAATCGTGTTAAAAACGCCCACAGAGACTACCTTCTGGTCGCCCTCTTCCACGTTATAGACCTTTCCCTTCTCACAGTTTTCCGCTTCGATGGTAAGGTTCAGTTCTTCGTCGATCTTGCTGAGCATCCCTTCATAGGTTTCCCTCATGGCGCCGCCGTCATGCATGTTTTTCTCATCCGCGCAGAACAGCATCGTTTTCTGTTCTTCTTTGATCTGGCTGGTGAGATTGGGCCGAAGGATCTTCACCACCACCTGCGTGCCTTCTTTGATCCCTTCGCCCTTCACATTGCAGAGGAAGGTCTGTCCGACGGAAGCGGCTCCGAGCGATGTCACAATGGAAAGCTCCATGTCTTTGATGCCGGAAGCTTTCGCCATCTCCTTCAGCTGCTTCTTCACATGCGTTAAGGGAATGGGATCCAGGTTGCTCTTCACATCCTCCACCATGGATTTCAGTTCCTTTGTCAAGAGCTGTTCCGGAACACTCTGCATCAGTTTCTGGAGGAGCGGTCCTCCCCCTTTGACCATGCCGGAGATGTACTGTCCCGCCCTGGAAAGTTCGTTTGCAAAAGCAGACCCTGCCGCGACGTTCTTTTCCGCGGGCTTCTGGTGCCGAAGGATGGAACCCATCATCTTCCGCTTTGCCTTGTCGTCTGCTTTCTGGAAATAATTCTGCAGCACAACGCTGACAAACCGGCCCTCGCCGTATTTATCATTCCACTTTGCGTTCAGACGGTCTTCCAGCGTGGTTTCGTGTTCATGGTACTTATAATAGTCTTCCCACTTCTCGTCCTCAGCATCAAGGGGGATGATATCGGGATCATCCACTCCGTGGTCATAGATCGTTGTCGTGGACTTCTTTACCACCTCCTGCACGCTGTCATAACATTTCGAAACCTTGTCTTCCAGCTTCGCGTTCTGCTCCTTTATGACCGACATCAGTTCCGGATCCTTCGCATCCAAAAGTTCCGCAATCTTTTTGGCTGTCGGGATCTCGCCCTTTAATCTTATCAAAAGGACGTCCGCGATCTTGTTCATGGCATCGCCGAGCCCGCTCATCAGCAGAGCTTCCGGCCCGGTGAGCTTATTTTTGGCAAGTGTAAACGCGTCTTTAAGTTCCGCTTCCCCTTCATACTTCTTTTGGTTTTTGCGGGAAATGGAATATCTCAGCTTCGCGGCTTCCTGTCTTTCCTTCTCCAGTTCATCAAATTCCTTCTTTTCCTCCTCGTTAAGAGCCTTCGCTTTGGAGTTCATCCATTCCTTCTTTTTCTCCTCGCTCAGGTCTTCCGGCATACCGTCGGTAACCGATATCTTCTTCTGAAGCTCTTCATATCTCTTCCTATGCTCGGTAACCTTCTTCTGAAGCTCTTTATATCGGATCCGGTCCGGATCCTTCTTTGCTCTGAACTTTTCATAGCGGTCCTCAACCCGCGCGATCTCCTCTGTGCACGATCTCAGCTCGGCCTCTTTCTTTTCGATCGCCTCTGAAAGCTCCTTCGGAACCGCCTCATTCTTCTTTTCATATTCTTTCTTGCTCTTCTCAAGCGCAGCCAGATCCTTTTCATGCTGCGCTTTCATTTCATCAAGTACGAACGATCTGTCCAGAAGAGCCATGGCATTCTTTTCCCGTTCATGGGCGAGATCGGACAGAAGTTCCGGATGAGCGGAGAGGATCTTCAGCATGGACTTTTCATCCCGTTTTTCTTCAGTCAGCTCCGCCAGCATATTCACGGCGTCCTTTTCCTTATAGCTGAATTCCTCCGGCTCCTTTCTTTCCTCTTCCTTCGCCCCGGCCTCGGTAAAGGCATTTAGTTTTTTCTCCAGTTCCAGAGCATTCCAGCCTTCCCTGAGGCAGCGCAGCGTCAGGCGCTTTAACGCTTCGGTGGAAAGGTCGTAATATCTGTTTTCCTGGATCTGCACGCCGACCTTCCGCAGGTTGCTGATGCACGTCCGCCGCAGCTCCAGGATCTTTTCCGTTTCCACATAGGCCGGATTTGTGCCCATGCTCTCTATGGACTGGATCTGGACCTGTCTTTCCTTCTGCTGCTGTTCAAAGTCTCCGGTATCCACGCCGGCCGACTTCCGGTAGGACTGATAGAGCTCATTCAGGTCAGTGTGCAGGAGAAGTTCTTCCTTCACGGTGAGCTTGGAATCGATCACTTCAGTCTTATGAATCTGCATCTTGTCAAACCCGTCAAAGATCTTTTTGACCGTTTCCTTCTCCCCGTCTTTATTTGCTTCGATATTTTTCTTATAGGCAACCCTGGATTCCTTCAGATTCCGGATCTCGTCGAAGTCCATCGTCACAATACTCGGCATAACGGAGGGATCCGTCATACCCAGCAGGGTATTCATACGGGGGATCAGGATCTCTCCCGCGAAGTTCATGGCCGCGCTGCGTTCCTTGTTTGCCGGTTCCTCCCGATCCATGTCATTTTCCGCCATGCGGACCGTTTTGAGCTTGGAGGTAAGTCCGCTGATGAACTGGCCCGGGTTTTCAACGCTTATGTTGAAGTATCTTCCGTTTTCGGCGATGGAACGGACCGTATCCTGCCCGATCGTCTGCTTCAGCGCCGCACGGTCCTCATCGGTTCCGCAAGCCTTTGCCATGGCCTCTTTGATCGCAGTTGCGCTCTTGCCTTCCAGCCAGGTGATCAGGGTCTTATCGCCGAGGACCCTTGCCTTCTCCTCATCGGAAATATTCTTTTCCTGGCACCATTGTTCTATGACAAGCTTTGTGTTGCGGTCTTCCAGATCCAGTTTCTCCTTTGTGTCGCGAATACTGTCCCAGAACAGGGAATGGATCTGGAACTTGATCTTGAGCCAGCCGAGCTCGTCCTCATTGATCTTTTTATTGGGATTGAGGACCTTCCACAGATCCTTCATCTTCTGTGGCAGCACCTTATCATGTTCCTCCGTCAGGCGCCGGATCTCTCCCTCGACATCAACATTCGGATTCAGGATCACGAGCTTATTCTGCAGCGCCCAATCCGGAGCCTTGACCTTAGTTTTTTCCAACTGGTCGTTTCCATGGGTTAGCTGTTCCAGGATCGCGGTCTGGTTTTTCTTAGCCTTCCGCAAAACGGCAAACTTCGCCCGGAAGCGGATTATATCATCATCAGCAAGGCCGAGATGCTCAAGCATGGCGCCCTGCGTGATCAGCTCCTGCGTTTCCTCCGCCAGTTGGAACAGCTCCTCGTTCTTGTCCATATTATCCAGGATCTCATCCACCGAGGACGCCTTCAGTTCCTTTGAAAGATCCAGTTTGTCAAAGGCTTCGATCTTCTTCCTCGCATTTTCCTCGTTGAGGATCTCCTCACGCTTTTCCGTCGAAAGATCTTTACTCTTCTTCGAAATGACGTCTTTCACTTTCTGTTTCCAGCGTGCGATCGTATCCTCTTTTTCTTTCCGTTCTCTCTCTTCCTCCTGTCTCCTCTGTTCCTCAAGAGTCCTTCTCTGCAGGATATCCTCACGCGTCGTTTTCAGTTTGCTCGCATTTATATTCCCCATGGTGTCCATCGAGCTCTTGAACTGCGTATGATAGATCTCCTTCTGTTCGCGGCTGCTTCTGCGCTTGAATTTGCAGTTCTGCTCCTTCTGATACAGCTGCTGATATCGGATCATCTTATCGAAAGCCGCCTGCGCATTCTTCAAGCGCTGTCCGCGCCTGACCACCTTCCCGTTCGGATCCGTAAACGATAACAGTTTCGCATCCTTCAGTCCGTCAGCGATCAGATCATACTCGGCGACCTCGTTTGAGGAAAGAAGGACATAATAAGGATGAGCCATGAGTTCGCGGCGCGCGTCCATCCACTCTTTGACCTCCTTCAAAAGCGCAGCCTGCTGTGCCAGGGACTTAACATCCAGATTCGGGTATTCCTTCAGAACATTTGCATCCCCTTCGCCGTATCTCTTCAGGACATCCTCCATCGAATCGAGGTTTCTGATCAACGCATAATTATGTGCCAGGTTCCCGGCAAATTCCGCATCCGTACTGAACCGGAACTGGTCGAGCGTGACACCCATGAACTGGAGCATTTTCCCCTGGTTCTGTTCCTGGATCTCCTCCGGGAGCATATCTGCCTTGTCACGCTCCTTTTCCTTGCCATATGTTTTATTGAAGCGCTTGACAGCAATCGACCATGTCTTCTTTTGCTCCGCCTTCTTTTTCCGCTTCACCTTCTGGTTCCAGCTCAAAGGGGAAAACTGCTCCGTAAACGGTTTCTTCTCCTTATACTCGTATGCCGTTTTTTTGACAAAATAGTAATCCGTACAGGCGGTCTGGATCTCTTCCTCCAGAGATATCTCCTGTTTCTTCGCCTTTTTCTTCGGCTTCTTAACGGGAATCGTCTTCAGTTTTTTTACAACCTTTTTCTCTTTTTCTTCCTCGTCTTCCTCCATGTCAAAAAGGTTGTTGCTTTTCTTCTTTAATTTTTCTTCCTCTTGGAATTCCTCTAATCCGGGGAGCCCATCGATGTATTTCTTATCCAGCATTTCCTTCGCATCGAAGGGGTTCTCTTCCTCGATGATGTTATTAATGTTATTCAGTTGTAACTTTTCGTCCCGGTTGTATAATTTGTCTTCACTTGATTCCATTTGTATCTCCTCCCGATTTCAACTTTATTTTATGCTCAGCACCGCATATTTCATGCGGGTGTTCGTGATCCCTACTCCCGTTCCGATCATGTTATGGATAAAACGATCCACACTCTCATTTGCGGATACAAATTCCAGAACGACACTATCCATATTGTTCTCTATGCAATGGACCAAAAGCTTATTGACCAGGATGATCGCATTGGTCTGCATCCCGGTATTCAAGAGGAGCGACACGAGGTAGAAATCATGTAAATGGCGTTCCGTAAAAAGGCAGCCCACGATCTCACCTTCCGGATTCAGGGATACATAACTCATCTCAGGCACACATGTCTCCAGAAGTTCCGCTGCGCTCGCCTCCCTTTTCACGAAATTCACCAACGCTTTTCGCCTTCCGCTGAGGAGCTCGGCCACGGGGATCGCGTCACCCTGAAGCTTAACGCGCTGCATCTTCCGGATCTCGGGAAGCCTGATCGCATTTACGACCGGCAGGATCCAGACCGGATTCCCTTCCGTCAGGACAAATCCGTTGGCGGCAAGAAACTCCTCCAGTCCCTCAAATCCGTCGCTATAGGAGATCGAGAAAGCATCCGAGTCCTCTGCAAGCAATGTTTCAACCATCTCCAAAAAAATCGAACCATTCCCTTTTCTCCGCTCATCCGGCAAAACATAGATCCAGTCAATACTCACCATGCCGCCACTCACGCGCAGGATCATCGAGGCGACGGGGCTTTCGTCTGCTCCGATCAGTCCTATCGCGATCTGATCCTTCTGCTGCTTCATTTCCGGCAGAAGCGGAATAAAGTATTCAATATTTTCCTCCGTGATCCTGGTCAGTTCCATTTTTACCCTCCATTTTTCTATATACGAAAGACTTTTGCCTTCGTGTCCACAAATTGATTTAATTATACTATACCTGAAATCTGCCTGTATACCATTTTCGGGTTCCATCTTCGAAAATTTCTGCTATAATTAATTTATTCATCATTTCCCAAATCAGATATTATTTCGCAGATAAATTGATTGGAGGAAGGATAGCCATGGAAAAAAGATTTTCGATCGGGAAAAAGATCTATCTCTTCGTGATCATTACCGTGATCGCCGTCGCGTTCGGAACCGCCGGCGTTTCCTATGCCGTCAATGCCGGCCAGATCGACCGGTATTATAAGCAGCTGGCAACGGATTCCGCCACGACCTTTGCTTCCTTTGTGGATCCGGAATTTTTCAAGGAGCTCCGCGCAGCTGCTGAATCCGAGGAATTTCAGGAATTGAGGGATCTGGCGGAGGAACATGATGACGAGTCCATGATCCGGGAGTATCTGGAAGAACATGGCCTGTGGGAGCGTTATGAACAGCAGCGCGCCCTCCTGATGCAGTATCTTTCGAACATGAGCGCCATCGAATATCTTTATATTCAAGCCCTGGGGGGATCTGATGACATCTACGATATGTACCTCATGGACGATACGGACAATCCGCTTTATGAAACGGGCTACTATGAAGAGCGGGAAGTGGAGCTGTACGGGATCGACACCTCCAAAGAGATCGAACCCTCCATCTCCCATGGCGAGTGGGGCTATTTATGCTCCGCCTGGATGCCGGTTTACGACAAGAGCGGCGAGATCGTCTGCCATGTAGGCTGCGACGTATCCATGGATGAACTAAATCAGGAACGGCTGCGGTATTTTGCCATGATCATTTTATCCGCTCTCCTTTTCACGATGGTCGTCCTGTTCTTCGCGGTTCTCTTCGCCCGTAAGGTAATGGTCATGCCGCTGAACGCTATTACAAAAGAAATGAAGAAATTCAAGCCTTCAGAGAATATAGAAGATGCCAATGTGATCGATCTCAATATCACGAGCAATGATGAGATCCAGGATATCTATCAGGGCATCCGCACCATGCAGCTCGACCTGGTCGGCCAGATCCAGCGGATCTCCGCGATGCGAAGCGAGCAGGCCAAAAAAGACACCGAGATCAGCATCGCCGGGAAAATGCAGGAAGACCTTCTGCCCCGCCATTTTCCGGATCGCAGCGATTTCTCGCTTCGCGCATCCCTTACGCCCTCGAAGGAAATGGGCGGCAGCTTCTACGACTTCTTCCTGATCGACAACACACGTTACGGTCTTATCATGGTGGATGTATCCGGAAACGGGATCCCGACCGCCTTGATGATGATCGTTGCAAAGACGCTGCTTCGGACCAGAACCTTGGCCGGCGGTTCTCCCTCAAGAGTGTTGTCTGACGTGAACCGCACCCTCTGCGCGGATAATCCGGCGGGGCTGTCGGTTACGGTATGGCTCGGGATCTACGACCCCTCTTCAAAGGAACTGACCTATTCCTACGCCGGAAGCGAACAAATGGCCCTTTCCCAAAAGGGAGACATCTATAAGCTCTACTCGGCGGAAGCACAGCAGGCGCTCGGAATTGACCGGGGTGTAAGATATGATGAAAACACGCTGCAGCTGCAGCCCGGAGACCGCCTGTTCCTCTACTCGGCCGGGATCCCGGAAGCAAGGAATATCAATTCCAAACGCTACGGCATGGATGAAATGACAAAGATCCTGAACGATTCCAGAACTGTGGATCCCTATATGTCACTGGATCGCATAAAAAACAGCGTGCTTTCCTTCGTCGGGGACAACGATCTCACCGAAGACGTTATGATGATGCTGCTTTCGCTTCCCAGAGATTGATAAGTTTGAAAAAGGCGGGCTGAGTGCCCGCCTTTTTTTGCGCAGAGATTTCATTCCCCACTCGATTTCATAAAATCCGGATGGTCTCCTCTTGTGTCACTTACATGATATCCGATCCGCTCCACCCTTTGCCTTAGGCAGGAACTACACTCCGCCGCCCCTTCGCCGGTGCAGATCTTCCCGTCATAGAGGAGATACTTCCCCCGTACATCCGGCGGGGAGAGGTTCGGCATCAGTACATTCGCGCCCGCAAGGATCCCCTTCTCCCTGCCCATGGGATCCGCGGTTCCCAAAGCCGTTGTCGCGGGAAGAAGCACCTTCGGAAACAGCAGCCTTAAGACCGCCAGCAGCCGCAGCGTCCGCTTCACACTGCCGTCCGGTTCGCTGCCAAACGGCGTATCCTTATGCGCGATAAAGGGCCCGATCCCGATCATGTGCGGCTCCAGTTCCAGCATGAACACGATATCCTCATGGATATGTTCCATCGTCTGGTAAGGCGTCCCTACCATGATCCCGCAGCCCACCTGAAAGCCGATCGCCTTCAGATCATAAAGGCACTTTTTTCTGTTCTCCAAAGACATCTCCGCCGGATGGAGCCTGCGGTAATGCGCCTCATCCGCCGTCTCATGGCGAAGGAGATACCGTTCCGCCCCCGCCTCAAAAAACCTCCGGTAGCTCTCACAGGATCTCTCCCCTATGGAAAGCGTCACAGCGCAGTGTGGATGCCGCTCCCGGATCGCGCTCACGATGCTGCAGATCCTGTCATCCTTAAAGTAAGGGTCTTCCCCTCCCTGCAGCACAAACGTCCTGAACCCAAGCGCTTCTCCACTCTCACAGCAGGAAAGGATCTCCTCCTCCGTAAGGCGGTACCGCTCCGCCTTCCCGTTCCCACGCCGTATTCCGCAATAAAAACAGTCGTTCTTACAGTAACTCGTGAACTCGATCAGTCCGCGAAGGTAGATCTCCTTCGAAAAATACCGCTCCGCCACCTCTCTCGCCGCCGCAAAAAGGATCTCCTCCTCCCCGTCCGAGCATTCCAGCACCCTCCGCAGCCCCTCTCCCGAAACATGCTTCGCACGGAGGATCTCCTCCACGAGGAATTCAAACTCTTTATCCAACCCAAAACCACCTTTTTTATCAAAAACTATATGCCGATTCTAACATACTAATCTTCATGCCGCCACTCCCAAGTCTCCGTGGAGTACCTTAGATCAGTAACAAAACTTTTGCTCTGATAAGGTGGCGCGGAAAATCTTTTCGTGCTAAGATAAGGGCATCTTATAACGAAGGGGGAAAACCATTATGAAATGCAAGAAGTTATTAGCCGGTATTCTAAGTGCAGCATTAGTACTGACTGCTGGCTTTCCTTTGGAGAGTATAGCAGCAGCCACAGTGAAAGGAACTATCTTTCATCCGGAATTCAAGGATGGGGAATGGCGGGGATATGACGCGTGCCTGGGGCTCGGAGAGTATAAAACAGTTCCGGCCGTTGATTATTCCGCGACAGTAGACTTAGCTATTCCGAAGACAGAATTACCGGAGTCGGATTTCGAAGCGGAGGATCCAAACACTCTGGATTTTACTGTTCAAATGCAAATGAATTTCGTAGACTGGGAGAAGAATGAGGATCTGCTGGAATTATACTGTAACACGGAGAATTTCGGGCTGGAGAGGGAGAAAGGCAAAGCCGCTCCGGAATGCGTTGTTT
>JAEEGH010013745.1_pt1 | contig 17895 bp, 16 predicted proteins | sample 9134181 | NCBI WGS metagenome assembly JAEEGH01 (sample SAMN16246544, study PRJNA631951) | gut metagenome | biome: gut microbiome; feature: rumen; material: DP-attached | host: Bos | place: Iran: Karaj | collected 2018-10 | reverse complement strand
GGTTTCCAGGACTTCGCGAACGGCCTGTAAGTACTCATTTTCGCCCGGATGCTTAGCTTCCAGAGCGGTCATAATTTCATTGACTTTCATTTGTTTGACTTTAATTAAAGGTTTATTTGTTGTGTTTGAAAGTTTGCTGCTTATAGAAAGCGTTGCAAAGGTAGTGTTTTTATTTGAACAATTTCCATTTTCTACAAAATATTTTCGTTTTCCTTGCTCACTCTCCAACATTTTGCGGGTCATTGTTTTCATAGACTACCTCTCCGCGCTCATATTCAACGATTTTTGTCACCCTACCGTCGGGGTTGTAATAGATTTCCTTTCCATGCTTGAGATTGTCGACGTATGGGACTTCAAGACATTTGTAGCCTGATTCCTCGTAACAGATTTGCTTCCCTGTACCCATTTTGTATTCGGCCTTGCTCGCTAATGCACCACTCGGATAGAAAATGAACCATGAACCATCCATCATGCCATCGACATATTGCCCTTCTTGAAAGACTTGGCCGTTATCATACCACTTTTTTGATTCTCCATTGAGTTTGCCACAAGAATAATAATCTTTAGAAGACAAGCTACCAGCTTCAGAATAGGTCAGGCAAACACTATCTTGCACTCCTTTCTTATACCAACGCTCCTCAGCCAATTGACCATTCTGATGCCACCGCATATACTGGCCTTCCAAAGTGTCATCAACATACGATGCCTGGGTCTGTTTTTGACCGTTTGAGTCATACCAAGTACAAATACCATTGAGCCTACCGTCCACATAATGCAGCTCCGACTTCAGCTTGCCATTATCCCAATAAGACTTCTGTGAGCCATCATGACAAGCAGCCACGACGACAATGACAAATACAAAGAAATACCACTTTTTCATTCGGCTGGTTTCTTAAAAGGCGAAAGCGGCTTCAGCTCAATCAAATCCTTATCATACTGATAAACGCTCCAATACAAGTTTTCTTTGCCATCTTGCTGTTCCGACTGTAAATAATTCTGATAATAGAAACGGTAGCTTGTGTGAAGCAACGGAACATCATGGCAATGCAGGCAATCTAAAATGCCATCACCATAGCGCATCAGAGCAGTGAGGAAATAGGTGGCTATGTCATACCCTTCAAAGGCGTATTTTTGGGGTTCGCAAAGATACCTGTTTCTAAAACGGAACACAAAACGCTTGGCTGCATTGCTTCGATAATCCACGAAGAAGTCATTGACATAAATTGCATTCATCTTCAACAGATTATCAACAAGCAATTTCTCGAATCTGGTCCAATCGGGGACACAAACCATAGTGATGGGGAAACGGTCGGCTTCTTTCGTCAAGGAGTTCAGCACCTGAGTGGCAAACACATTGTCGTCACCGTATGCGATAATCAGATTGTCACGCACGCCTGAAAGCTGAGCTTTTGCCTTGCCAATATTATCATAGGAATAACGTTTAACGGTATTGGTCATCACCACTTGATCCTTGCTTCCGTTTTGGAAATCGGAGGTTGAATACACTTGGCCTTCAACATCAACCGTAGGCACCATCTTGCTTCCCATCTCCATACGCTCGCTTTCATGTCGGGCATACTGCAAAAACTCATCACCTGATACAGAGACTTCTTCATTCACAGCCAAGTTCAGATGATGTTCTAATTGATTCAGAAAAGCAGTGTCAGCATCTTTCTCTCTACTAATAATGAACACATTAGCATCACTATAATAGTTCCTGATCAGATTCGAAATCGTAAGCACCTGCCCAACGTCGCCAGGTTTCACCTTGACCACATTAGGATTATCCTCTATAACAGAGCTACGGTTTGAAAGAGGGTTCACCACAGGAATGCCATGGGCCTTCGCATATTCTTCCACGACGTTGAACGACTTTCCAAAGAAAGGTCCCACAATCAAGTCGAAGTCTTTGCCTTCAATCTGTGTAACAGCCTGATGTGCTGACGAGACATTATCCGTCACGTCAATAACGGTAAGATCAAGTTTCAGGCCTTCGTTGTCCCTCAGCGACTCAGCAGCCATCATAAAACCTTCATAAAACTGCAAAAACGACATGGAACGTCCTTTTGCCGATTTCGCAGCTTTACTCTTAGAGACCTCAATATTGTCAACATCATAAAGATAAAGCGGGATCATCAGGGCCACTTTGTAGCGTTTATAGGCGTTTTCCGGATCAATCCTGCATTCAGGCACATCATACGGCAACTCACCTATCAGAGGCTTTTGCGGCTTTTCCACAACGGAAGGAGTTTCAATTTCTTCTTCCTCTTCGAGAACAACATCATTGGATTCCACTATTATCTGAACAGGATCTATTGGAATCAACACAACCTGATTTTCGAACACATGGGAACCCACCGAAACGTTCATCACCCTAAAATCGCTTTCCATCACCTTCCAACGCTTCAACAACGAACTCGTACGCTCGCTGTACTCCACTTTATGGACGATATAGTCATTCAGATTCTGAATATCGGGCAAAAGTATCTCTGTCCCTGCAGAAGGATAATTGGTCAGGCCTGGATTTATCGCCTTAAAATCAGCCACGTCAATGCCAAACTTTTTGGCAATATCATACAAATCCTCTCCTTTCTGAACGACATAATGACTTCCGGCTTTCATCACAATGGGGGCTTTTGCAGGCGCTTGAGTCGGCTCCACAATGGATTCTTCCATTAAAGTAATCTCTGGTTCCTCTACGGATTCGGCTTCAGGTTCTTCTTCCTGCACTACGATAGGTTCAGCCTCGGGCTCTTCAATGGGTTCCTCCTCCTGCACAACCACAGGCTCCACTAAAGGTTCAGCAACAGGTTCCTTATCCAGTTCTTCAATAGTTATTGCCACGGGAGTTGGTTCTTCTTTAAGTTCCACAACAGGCTCTTCTTTCTGCACTACTACTGGTTTCTCCGAAGGTTCCTCTACTGGTTCTTTTACCGGTTCCTCTACTGGTTCTGCAATGGGCTCCACTCCAGTTGCTATTTCAGGTTCAGCCACAGGTTCTTGTATATCACGAACGGGAATGCCAATGACAAATCCGACCTTCAGGCCATCTTTCACCTCCGGATTGAGCCTTTCAATTTCCTCAATAGTGACTTGATAAGCCTTTGAAATAGAATACAAGGTTTGTCCCGACTTCACGTAATGCAAATAGTATTGCTTGCCTCCTATCTTGGTGATTTCCTTTGAGCGTTCAATTTCCACATAGTCCTTGTCAATTTCAGACAACGCCTCTGATTTTGGAGATGGTTCATCTTTTTTTTCCACTTGAGGGGTGGAAACTATTACTTTAGGCGACTCAACTTGCTCAGCTTGGAACTCATTATTCAAACGCACAGGAATACCGATAACATAACCGACCTTCAAGCCTTCTTTCAATTCCGGATTCAAACGCTCAATCTCCTCAACTGAAACTTGGTAGACTTGTGAAATGCCCCACAAAGTCTGACCTGATTTCACATGGTGCATATAGTAATCCTTCCCCCCTACTCTAACGATCTCAGTAGAACGCTCTATCTGCACCTGAGCCTGAGCATTAGGCATGCCAAAAAAAAGTCCAAATAAGAAAAGGACAATAAAAATCCATTTGATTTTCATACTGTTATTCATTTCTTATAAGTTTATTCCCATTCAATAGTCGCAGGTGGTTTTGACGAGATGTCATAGCAAACGCGATTCACGCCTTTCACCTTATTAATAATGTCATTGGAAACCTTGGCCATGAAATCGTACGGCAAATGTACCCAATCGGCAGTCATGCCATCGGTAGAGATGACCGCACGGAGGGCGATGGTGTATTCGTAACTTCTCTCATCACCCATCACGCCGACCGACTTCACAGGAAGCAGGATGGTTCCTGCCTGCCAGATGCTGTCGTAGAGATTGTCAGCCATCTCGTTGGGATAGGATGCGCTTGGCAACTCGCAAGGCCAGTTGCGCAATCCTTTGATGAAGATATCGTCGGCCTCGCGTAGAATAGCAAGCTTCTCTTCTGTGACTTCACCCAAAATACGGATTCCCAAACTCGGTCCAGGGAAAGGATGCCTTCCAATCAGTTCGCGCTTGATGCCCAAGGCACGACCCACACGCCGCACCTCGTCCTTAAACAAGGAACGCAAGGGCTCCACAATCTTCAAATTCATCTTCTTGGGCAAACCACCCACATTGTGGTGCGACTTGATCTTGCAGCTTGGCCCGTTCACGCTCACACTCTCAATCACATCAGGATAGATCGTGCCTTGGGCGAGCCAACGGGCGCCTTCAATCTTTTGAGCCTCAGCGTCAAACACTTCAATAAATGTGGAACCAATGGCCTTGCGTTTTGCCTCAGGGTCGGTGACACCTTTCAGTTTCTCGAGGAACAAGTGTCCGGAATGGACACCTATCACGTTCAGTCCCATCTCCTTATAGGAGTCAAGAACATCTTCAAACTCATTCTTGCGCAGCAAACCATTATCCACAAAAATACATGTCAGATGCTGACCTATCGCCTTATTGAGAAGTACGGCTGCCACGGTGCTGTCGACACCGCCCGAGAGGCCAAGAATGACCTTGTCGTCACCAAGCTTCTGTTTCAAACTCGCCACCGTGTTATCGATGAACGAGTCGGGTGTCCAGTCGCCCTTGCATCCACAAATGCCCAAAGCGAAATTGGCCAATATCTGCGGGCCTTCTTTCGTGTGAAACACTTCAGGATGGAACTGAACTGCATAGGTATCCTCACCCTCAATCTTGTAGGCGGCATTCTCCACATCGTCGGTCGAAGCGATAATTCTCGCTCTTTCAGGGAGTTTAGCAATGGTATCGCCATGACTCATCCATACCTGCGAAGTCTTACTCACCCCTATAAACAAAGGAGATTGCTCATCGACCACTGTCAGCATGGCACGTCCATATTCACGGGCAATGGAGCCGTTTACCTCACCGCCAAAATGCTGTGAGATGAACTGCGCGCCATAGCAGATGCCCAATAATGGTAGTTTCCCCTTAATCCCTTCAAGATGAACATAAGGAGCCTTCTCATCGCGCACCGAGAATGGACTTCCGCTGAGAATCACACCTTTAACATTCAAACCAATGTCGGGAATCTTGTTGTATGGATGAATTTCGCAATAAACATTCAGTTCACGGAGGCGACGTCCGATAAGTTGAGTCACCTGTGAGCCAAAGTCAAGAATGAGAATCATTTCTTGCATAGACAAAATTTTTGGCAAAAATAGGACTTTTTTGAGAAAAAGTCCTATTTTTGCCAAAAAGAATCCGACATATGTTATATTACTTACTCCTATTTGGCATTGCCATCCTTCCTGTCATTGTATTAATGGTTTACATATACCATCAAGACAAGTATCAAAAAGAACCCATTAAAACACTTGCGAAAGCATTTATTGGCGGCATGCTTGCCATTGCCTTAGACATTCTCATTGTCACTGGGATACAGTACTTGGCGGGCAATAGTGCCATTACCAAAACCGTTTTTTTCAGCGCCTTCCTCGAAGCTGGCATACCTGAGGAGTTCTCCAAATTCCTCATTTTCATGTTGTTCATCTGGCGCGACAAGAACTTTGATGAATACTTCGACGGCATCGTCTATACCACTTTCATCGGATTGGGATTTGCCTGTGTGGAAAACATTGAATACGTCTTCATGTTTGGCTTCGGCACTGGTGTGGTGAGAGCCTTGCTTTCCGTGCCTGGGCATTTCCTTTTTGGCGTAGTGATGGGTTACTTCCTCTCGATGGCGAAGTTCCATCCAGAAAAACGCGGCACCTACTTGATTTCGGGTCTCTTGTTGGCCATGATAGCCCACGGCCTGTTCGATTGGTTGTTGATGGTAAGTTCAGCCTTGGGAGCGGGTCTTGGCAGCATTCTGTATTTTGTGTTCCTTTGGGGTGACTTCAAGTTGTGGAAACTCGGGTTAAAGTACATCAACAAGCAGCAAGCAAATTCGCGGAGACAAGCCCAAGAAGCCGCTCTCCAAGATGTGGAAAAACAGATCCATTCCGGCTTGAACTACGACTCAGAATACAGAAAAATCGACTGGAACGCAGGCGACAAATGGTAAATTTCCATTCGTAATCCAACCAAAAAAGTTTGTAATCAGAATCCGCATCAAACTGATTATCAATTTCATCTTTTCATAAAAGTTTGTAAAGCCTTGACAAAGTGTTGGGGTTATAGGCAGAAGTCGTAATTTTGCACCATCAAACCAAACACGTTACGTCATGAGAAAAAAGATTTTCCTTTGGTCGTGCCTGCTTTTGCTGACTGGCACGGCGACAATGGCTCAAGAAACTGAGCCGAAAAACAGATGGCATCACAATCTGTATGTGGAATTGGGACCTAAATTCACTGCCCATCTCTCACCCAACCTCGAACCTTTCAGGCCAACGGGCGGCTATGGTGCTTTCATCAATGTTGACAGCCATATGAGAACTTGGCAAGGTTCATTCCGCTATGAAATCGTCAGTCCTAATTATCACTGGGCTTTACGCACGGGTGTGCAATACAGCTTCAACTACAAACGCATCGGCTACAAACAAGCCGAAGAGAAATTTCATCCTGCAGGCTATGTCGATTACCAATGGTATTATTTCGAAGTGGACAACGAGCAGCAGCTGGAATACCTAAAAGTAAAAGGCATTGAGCAGCACTCCCACTACCTTAGCATTCCAATCGAACTCCGCTATTATTTCAACTCCGGCCTCGAAACCTTCAGGATGTACCTCGCCGCCGAAGCCGATGTTGACTTCCTCGTTGGCAACCGAGACAAGGTGAATTTCCTGAACAAGGATGGCATGGCACCCTATGCCGAACAAGTCACCTCACACTACGACAATCCCGACCCGATGAACGCCTCAGCTTACTTTGGCGCAGGTTTTCAAGTGGGCGACAGAAACGGTATTGGCGTGGGCTTCAACTGGCTCGCCCATCTTTTCGAAATCAGCGGCTCCACAGGAATGTTACCCACCAAACCGAAATTCGCTGGGAGCAAGTTACAAATCGAATTAGTCATCCCTTTAAAATAACGAACCATGAAAAAATACATCTTCATCCTTTCCATGATGCTTGCCGTGACAGCCTGCTCGAAATCAGACTTTAAGCAAACCCAATACATCGACGACCCCGATTATCCCGGATTGCCCATTTATTCCGAGATGGGTTACAACACCTTCGGCGCTTACATCAACGAACAGGCGTTCAACGTTTCGTATGAGCACAGCCGACCATTCTACCTCGTCGCCGACCGCGAAAAACTGACCATGACCCTTTACGGACAGGACTATCGCAATAACCTTAATTTGGTTTTCACCCTGCCGATTGATTCTACCTATCATTTGGAAGACTACCACAGTCTCCTTACCTTAGACGGGAAAAGCTTCACAATCGACACGAACTCAACAAGTTGCAATGCCAAATTCGAAGGCTATTACGCTCCTGAAATCGAGAGCATTTACAGTGGTTACATCAAATTCGAAAAGGTGCAGCAAGTCATTGTGGACAAGCAAGATGCCGAGGTGGTCGTCTCAGGCAAGTTCCAATTCCGCGCCTTCACCCAAGATGGCACTCGTATCGATGTGACGGGCGGTCGCTTCGACTTAGGTGTTGACAATGCCAATTTTGTGAATTTCAGAAGATAACGGTCGCATAACCATTTTTTTGAAGTTGTTTTTGAAATTGTTGCCGACAATTCAAAAACAACTTCTTTTTTGTATCTTTGCACCATCAAAATCATAATACTATGGCACTCAATTGCGGAATCATCGGTCTTTCAAGCGTTGGAAAGACGACTATATTCAATTGTATATCAAACACTAAGGCAGAAATCGGTTTTGCCTCGAAGTCGAACATCGGCATGTGCGAGGTGGTGGACGAGCGTTTGAAACTCATCGACAACATCTCCCATTCCAAGCGCATCGTGCCCGCAACGGTCGAAATTGTCGACTTGCCAGGACTGAGCAAAGGCGGTCAGGGCGTGGGCAACAAACTCTTGGCCGAGGTGCAGACCATGGATGCACTCATCCACGTGTTGCGCTGCTTCGACGACCCCAACATCCCCCACAGCGAAGGCAGCATTGACCCCTTGCGCGACATGGAACTCGTTGATTTGGAGCTTCAAGTCCGCGACTTGGATTTGGTCACCCGCAAGTTGGAACGCACTCAGAAAATGCTGAAAAACGGCGAAAAGGACTTCAAGAAAGCCTTCGACGTGTTGACCGTTTACAAGGAAACTTTGGAGAACTTCGGCAATGCCCGCGACGCGAAAGTGGCCGAGGAAGACAAGAAATACGTGCAGGACATCCAACTGCTGACCGCCAAACCTATGATCTATGTCTGCAATGTGGACGATGCCTCTGCCACAACTGGAAACAAGTATTCCGATGCCGTGAAGGCCTCATTGAAAGAGGGTCAAGATATGCTTATCATCGCCGGTAAGCTGGAAGCTGAAATCTCGGAACTCGATGCCGACGACCGCGCCCTCTTCATGGAAGACGCTGGCTTGACCGAGCCTGGCGTGAACAAGCTGGTGCGCACTGCTTACCATACACTTAATTTGCATTCGTTTTTCACCACTGGCCCCGACGAGACAAGAGCTTGGACCATCCATGTGGGCGACACCGCTCCCATCGCCGCCGGCGCCATCCACAGCGACCTGCAACGCGGCTTCATCCGCGCCGAGGTGATGAGCACTGAAGATTTCTTGCATTATGGCTCAGAGGCCGCCGTAAAGGAAGCCGGAAAGTTCCGCGTGGAGGGCAAGACCTACGTTGTGCAGGACGGTGATATTCTGAACATTAGATTTAACGTGTAATGGAAGAATATGTAATCTTAGTAGACGAAAACGACCAGCCCATTGGCCAGATGGAGAAGCAGGCTGCGCATGTGACGCCACATCTGCATCGAGCCTTTTCCATCTTCATCTTCAATTCAAAAGGCGAATTGCTCTTGCAGCAACGCGCCCTCTCCAAATACCACTCCCCCGGCCTCTGGACCAACACCTGCTGTAGCCATCCCCGCGCTGGCGAAACCTTGGAAGAGGCTACCTCGCGCCGTCTGATGGAAGAAATGGGCATGGCCTGCCCCATGCATGAAGTCTATACCTTTATATATAAGGCCCCCGTCGGGGAAGGCCTCACCGAGCATGAATTCGACCACGTTTTCATCGGCCAAAGTGACGAAACGCCCAACATTAACCACGACGAAGTAGAATCATGGAAATACATGAGCCTAAGCGACTTGAAAAAAGACCTCCAACTCTATCCTGAGCATTACACCGAGTGGTTCAAGATTACATTTGAAGAGATGGTGGGACACGCCAAAATGTTTCAATTTCTATAATCTCAGCTCACTTCTACTTTTTTACGCGAAAAATAATAGTAAGTATATTTACTATAAGTATTTTTACTATTTTTGCCGCCGAAATCGTATGCTTCAACGGAGCAAACTTGAAATTGAAAACGTATTAAAATCTATCCAAATGAAACACAATTTTCGTTTAATCGTCGGAATGTTGCTATGTGCCATTCCGCTGTGTGTCAACGCACAAGTGAAACCTGTCAAGGTTGAAAAAGACTCCAACGAGCCTAAACAAGAGAAACAGGAAAAGCCCAAAATCAACCCTGATTTGGTCAAGGTTTCCGGCTTTGTCCAGACCTTCTTCACCGCCGATTTTGATGAAAACGGCAAACTGGAGAGCAACGAATTCAAGATTCGCCGCGCCCGTTTGGTGGCGGAAGGCAAGTTTGGACAGAAATTTTCCTACAAACTGCAAGGCAACTTCGGCAAAGCCGACGACACCTATTTGGTCGACGCTTTCGTAAAGTACAAACCCTGCAACGAGTTCGCCATCCAAGCCGGTCAGTTCAAGCTCCCGTTCTCCATCGAAAGCCCCATCAATCCCGTAAACCTTGAGATTTACGACTACGGCGAGGTCATCAACAAGCTCGTCGGCTACAAGGACGTGTGCGGCGTAGGTCGTTTGGGCCGTGACATCGGTATCATGGCCACGGGCAGCCTCTTCCCTATCAAAAAGGAAGGCAACACGGTCTATAACATCGTCGACTATAGCATCGGTGTGTTCAACGGCAATGGCGCCAACGCTGCCGACAACAACAAACGCAAGGACATCGTGGGCCGCTTGGACGTGCATCCCGGCCTGAAATCCCTGACCCTCAGTGGATCGTTCTACAACGGAAGATATTCTACCGATGCCGTCGACAGAGGTGCCCGCAATCGCTGGGCCGCCGGTGCACAATACAACGACGGCAACATCGTCGTCCGTGCCGAATACCTGAGCGGCAAGACTGGCTATAACACCGTCGCCGACAGCCTCAACAGAATCATCTCCGAAGACTTTTACCACAGCAATGGTTACTATGCCGAGGCCGGTTACAACTTCCATTTCGGCAAGGAAAAGAGCCAACAACTCATGCCAGTTTTCCGTTACGAGCATTTCCTGCCCAATACCGATGTTGAAAAAGGTGGCACCACCTATTACACAGGCGGCCTCAGCTATTGGCCCATCAAGAATGTGAACGTAAAGCTTGACTATCAGCTTATTGAGAACTACAAGCTTGTAAACACCCAATTCGAGAAGGCTCATGTTCACCGCGTGGTGGCTGCCGTCAACTATAAATTCTAAACATCAAGCGTTATGGCAAACAACATCTCAAATCTCTGGAAAAAAGAAGACTGGCTGGCCGTGTGGATCGGTTTCATCGTCATCACCATTGGCTGCATCGCCGTCCTGACCGGTTCGTTCGACTTCTCCGCCGCCAAGTTCGGCACCTGGCACTGGTGGGAGAACGTGGAAGAAAAGAAAGCATTGGGTGCCCAACTCAATGGTGTCTTCTGGATTAAAATGCTACGCACCTTCTTGGTAACGGGCATACTATTCACCATCGGCATCAAGTTGATTGGCGAAAAAATAGGCAAGTTCATCCCAGCTTTCGTTGTGCTTTTCCTCGTCGCTACCGTGGTACGTATGGTAAGCGCCGAGTTCACCTTGAACCGTTACCTCGAATGGGCTTTCTGGGCCTTGCTCATCGGCCTGCTGATTTCCAATACTGTGGGCACGCCCGAGTGGTTGAAACCCGCCATCAAGACCGAGTTTTACATCAAGACCGGATTGGTCATCATGGGCTTCTCGGTGCTGTTCTCCAACATCGCCAAGTTCGGCCTCTACGGTCTCGGCATCGCCTGGATTGTGACTCCCATCGTCATCATTTTCATGTGGTGGTTCGGCACCAAGATCCTGAAGATTGACAACAAGCCGTTGGTTATCACTTTGGCTTCTGCTACTTCGGTGTGCGGCACCAGTGCTGCCATTGCCACGGGCGCGGCAGCCAAGGCCAAAAAAGAGGACCTCTCGTTGGCCATCAGCATCTCCATCATTTTCACCATTCTCATGATGGTGTTCGAGCCTATGATCATCCGCGCCTGCGGCATGAATCAACTCATGGGCGGTGCCCTCATCGGCGGCACCGTCGACTCAACTGGCGCTGTGGTGTTGGCCGGCAATGCTCTCGGCGAGGAAGCTGAACAAGCCGCCGTTCTCGTGAAGTCTATCCAGAATATCCTCATCGGTTTCATCGCCTTCTTCGTGGCTATCTTCTTTGCCACCAAGGTCGACAAGACTGGCGACAGCAAAGTCGGTGCAGGCGAAATCTGGAACCGCTTCCCGAAGTTCATCATCGGTTTCTTTGTGGCCTCGTTGGTTGCTTCCTTCATCGTCCTGCCACTCACTGACGGCGCTACCGTGAAAGCCATCAACGGCGTCCTCGACCAATACAAGAACTGGGCTTTCGTGCTGGCCTTTACCAGCATCGGCCTTGACACCAACTTCAAGAGCCTCTTCAAGCAGATGCAAGGCGGCAAGGTACTCTGGCTCTACATCGTGGGACAAGTGTTCAACATCCTCCTCACGCTGTTCGCGGTGTGGTTCCTGCTGTCGGGTGTCGTCTTCAAGGTTCCGGTGCTTGACATGTTCAAATGATGAACAAAAACCACAAAATCTTCAAAGTGATTACCATCGTCGTGGTGGTAATCACTTTGCTTTTGGCCTTTTGGATCATGGCCAATAAACTCGGCCTCGTCGAAGGCTACGACTTCGGTGCAGGCGCTTATTATTATGCCGACATCCCCACCGAGCAATACTCGGAAATCGACAAAGAAGGAACCTACCAAACCTCTGTCCCGAAATGGATTTTTTATGTCCTTTTCTTCGCCTGGGGTTATTTGATGTGGCGGTTGTGGGTGTGGGTGGAAAATCGGGGAAAATAAAACCTCATTCAAACTCCGGAAACATCGCATCAAATTTCCGCTCATACTGCCGAATCCTGTTCAAGGTGCGGCGCGTCCATTCCAAACGAAGTTCATCCTTTTCCTCTTCAGTGAGGTGCCAATCGATGCTTTCTGAGGCGTGAAGACGGTTCGTCAATGTGTAAATCAGCAGGGCTGCCGAAACGCTGATGTTGTAACTCTCTGTAAATCCGAACATAGGAATGCGCACGTGCATATCGGCATGTTCGACGGCGTAATCGGAAAGGCCGAGTTTTTCCGTGCCGAAAACCAAAGCGATCGGCTTGTCCAAAGGCAAGGTTTCAGGTGTGAAGTCGTCGCGGTGCGGACAAGTGGCAACAATCTGATAACCTTGATTGTGCAGCTTCTCAAACACTTCCGGCGTGTTGAACTCCACCTTATTATGATGGTACAGGTTGAGCCATTTGGTACTACCCAACACCACGTCGGGATTCACATCGTATTGGTAGTTGTTCTCCACGATATGGATGTCCTGAATACCACGAAGCTCACAGCTGCGAAGCACGGCGCTGGCATTGTGCGGCTGGAAAATGTCCTCTAAAACCACCGTCAGATGGCGCGTGCGGTACAAAAGCACCTCCTCAAAACGCTGTTTGCGCTCGTCGGTGATGAACTGGCTCAAAAAAGCAAGCAAAGAATGGTCGCGTGGCGTCATAAGTCATCTGTTCACTTGGGCTGCAAAGATACGGATTTATCACCAAACAAGCCCGATTTGTTGCCAAAAAGCCCTGGATGTCGTACAAACAGAAACACACAAATATTTGTAAACCAAACAATTGAAAGCTCAAACCAAAAAATAAAGTCCAAAAAATGACTTTTTTGGTAAATCGTATGATGAAAAAGCGTAATTTTGCAACTCAAAATTTTGAACTGATATGGCAAAACAACAAGACATCAAACAACAGGGAGACGAAAGACTCGAAAACGTTGAAGAAGCTTTAAGCAAAACCGAACTTTGGATTGAAAATAACCAGAAAACGCTGTGGACCATCTTGATTGCATTGTTGGTCGTCGCCTTTGGCATCTATGGTGTGACGAAATACAAGCAGAAACGCAACCAAACCGCCAGCACCTTGATTTACAAGGCTCAGGACTACTTCAACAAAGAGCAGTATGATAACGCTCTGAACGGCGACGGAAACAACGTCGGTTTCCTTGATATTGTAAGCAGCTACGGTGGAACAAAGACTGGCAAATTGGCCGCCTACTACGCTGGCATCTCCTATATGAAACAAGGCAACTACAATGATGCCATTAACTATCTGAAGAAATACACCAACAACGACCAGATTTTGGCTCCAATGGCCTTGGGTGCCATCGGCGATTGTTACATGGAACTCAACGACATGCAAAGCGCCGCGTCATACTATGGCAAGGCTGCAGCCAAGAACCCCAACGACTTCACTTCACCGATGTTCCTCGCCAAGCAAGGCAACACCTACGAAATTATGGGCGATTATGCTAAAGCTTTGGAAAGCTACAAAAAGCTTAAAAAGGATTTCCCCCTGAGCAACGAAGCTTTTGAAATCAGCAAGAACATCGCCAACGTTGAAGAAAGACTCAACAAGTAAAACATTTTTTCATAAGGTTATAATATTTTGTAAAATCCTGACTTTTCAAAGTCGGGATTTTTTTATCTTTGTAGCATGAAAAACATACGCATCATCTATTTTGGAACGCCTGAATTTGCGTCCTCGCAATTGGAAGCCATTCTCGCCGCAGGCTATGAGGTGGCTGCCGTCGTCACCATGCCTGACAAGCCCGCAGGACGTGGCAAGAAAATACAGTTTTCGGAAGTCAAGAAAACGGCTTTGGCGCACAATTTGCCATTGCTCCAACCCGAAAAACTGAAAGACCCAACGTTTCTGAAACAACTGGCTTCCTATCAGGCCAACCTATTTATCGTAGTGGCTTTCAGGATGTTGCCATCTGTAGTTTGGCAGATGCCCGAGCTTGGCACTTTCAATCTCCACGCCTCCCTCCTGCCCCAATATCGTGGCGCAGCGCCCATCAATTTTGCCATCATCAAAGGAGAAACAGAGACTGGTTTGACCACCTTTTTCCTTAACGAAGAAATCGACAAAGGCGCCGTCATCATGCGTGAGAAAGTGGCCATTCGTCCCGATGAAACTGCTGGAGAGCTACACGACGAACTGATGCAATTGGGTAACAAAATCGTTGTCGAAACTATACGAAAAATCGCCAACGATGAAGTCCAAATCCAAACACAAGAAGAGTTGTTACAAGGGACTACGCTGAAGACTGCTCCGAAAATCACAAAAGAGTTTTGCACCATTGATTGGAACCTGGATTGTCTGACGATTTACAATCACATCCGAGGTCTTTCGCCCCATCCAGCAGCCCACACCCAACTCCTGTCCAACGACGGAGCCATTATTGATATGAAAGTCTTTACTTCCGAAATCGAAATTACCCTCCATGGCCTGCCCATCGGAACCGTACTTACCGATAACCGAAAGTTTTTAAAAATTGCTGCCAAAGACGGTTTCCTTCACCTCACCACAGTGCAACAAGCTGGGAAAAAAAGTATGTCTGTTTCCGACTTTTTGCGTGGTACACCATTGTTGGGGAGCTGGAAAGCAGCCTGATTTTAAGCCAAAAACGCCATTTTTCGCAAAAAAAATGGATTTTTTCAAGAAAAATGTTGCATTTTTTAGAAAAAAAGCTTGCATTTTTCAAAAATACATTACTTTTGTAGCCTAAACGTTTAACCCCATAATACTAATACAATGAACAAAGTTGAATTAATCAACGCCATGGCTGAAAAAGCCGGCATGACTAAGGTCGATGCAAGAAAAGCCCTTGACGCTTTCATGGATGCTGTCAAAGGTGAACTGAAAAATGATGGTAAAGTTGCTCTCGTGGGCTTCGGTACAATGTCTGTCCTCGCCCGTCCCGAAAGAAAAGGACGCAATCCGAGAACTGGAAAGACCATCAAGATTGCTGCTAAGAAGATTGTGAAATTCAAACCCGCTAGCAATCTCTTGAAATAATTGATTGATAAAGAGAAAAAAAGCCGTCAGTAATGACGGCTTTTTTTGTTTCTTGAATGCAACTTGCCTTTATTATCCAATTCCAAAACGCCATTGTCGATAAGAAAACGAATGGAATCCAACACCTTGGCCTCCTCATAATCCCGACACTGCGTCATCACTTCGCCTAACATCATAGGCGTTTCATTCACAACATCCACCAACTTGTTTTCAAGCGACTGATAATCAACTTGAACAGGTTCCTTTTTCAGGCAAACATCACAACGCCCACAAGCTTTTACTTTCCTTTCATTGAAATAACGCAAAAGCTGAATACTACGACATTCCGTATCATCATTAACAAAGTTGACTACCGCTTTGACACGCAATTCTGCCTCATGTTTTCGATCATGATAATTCTCTTTGGAAAGATTAAAATGCCTTGTATCAACAAATTCTGAAAGAAAAAGCACTTGAGGTTTGTCGTTACGCGGCGCATAGGACAAGAAGTTGTAGGCATCCAGCATCTTAAGTTGTTCCAGCACTTTTTCCACCGATAGGCCGGTTTTTTTGGCCAAGACTTCTTCATTGATTTTCACAAATTCGGTCATCACGCCAGGCAAACTACGCAACATATACTTAATCAACTCGCCGAACTGCGGATTATTGACCTGAAAACCATAAATGTCGTCACGAGAGGCTTTTATCATCACTTTTGAAGGCTCGTCGAAACGCTCTGACAGCAATAGAAATCCCTCTTTTTCAAGTATCTTCAGCGTGTGAAACACTTCAATGATTGAGAAACCATAACGGCTCGCAAAATCATTGATAACCAAAGGATATGACACGTTTGCTCCTGCCCCAACTGGGATGTTGAAATAATTACCCAAAGCGTTATAAATCAGCTTAATGCGTTCCAATTCAGGAAAAGAGTTAGCCAAATCCTCTTGCAATTTCTTGATGTCGGCAGGCGAAACAAGCAAAACTGCCTCGGCAGCCTTCAAATCGCGACCCGCACGACCCGCCTCCTGGAAATAGGCCTCAAGGCTGTCTGGCAAATCCATATGGATAACCAAACGTACATCGGGTTTGTCGATACCCATACCGAAAGCATTTGTGGCCGCGATGACCTTTACCTTACCCTTCATCCAAATCTCTTGGCGACTGTCGCGTGTCTTGGAATCAAGTCCTGCATGATAGTACGTAGCAGGAATGCCCACCGAATTGAGCCAATCCGCAATGACCTGCGTCCTTTTGCGATTACGCACATAAACGATGGCACTGCCCTCCAACATGCTCTCCAATTTACGCCGAAGAACGCCATATTTATCAGCTTCGCGAAACACATTGTAAGTCAAATTCTTACGCTCAAAGCTACTTTGGAAAACATTTTTTTCCTTGAAACCGAGACGAAATTGTATATCGTCTACTACCCTTGCCGTGGCAGTGGCAGTCAAAGCCAATACTGGTGTCTTAGGAATATACGGTCTAATTTCTGCAATCTTCAAGTATGGTGGTCGAAAATCGTAGCCCCATTGCGAGATGCAGTGCGACTCATCAACGGCTAAGAGACAGACCTTCATCCGTTTCAACGCCTCGATAAATTGCTCTGTTTGAAGGCGTTCTGGCGAAACATAAAGGAATTTCAACCGCTCATAGACCGCCTGATTGTAGGCCAAATTCAGCTCATCAGGATGCATCCCCGAATAAATGGCCGCAGCAGAAATGCCTCTCTCCACAAGATGCGCCACTTGGTCCTTCATCAGCGCAATGAGCGGCGTAATGACAAGGCACAACCCTTCCATCGCCATTGTTGGAACCTGAAAACAGATACTCTTGCCTCCACCTGTAGGCAATAAGGCAAGAGTATCATTTCCTTTCATCACAGAATCGACAATGTCTTCCTGCAATGGGCGAAAAGTAGAATAGCCCCAATATTGTTTCAATATGGATTGGGTCAGATTGCTCATTATTATGGCATCCAAACAATCAATATTTACCTGACAATCAATTTTCTATAACACGTTCCCTTCCCTTCTTTAATGATGCGTAGTGTATAAACGCCAGACACGTTCGGGGCGGTGATGGTGGTCTGGAGTGACATTGTGCGCAACGTCTCTATCTGGCCGAGGGCGTCGATGATTTCAACCTGCACCTCGCCGATTTCTTCCATTGTGCAAAGGCTAAACTTCTCGCCTCTTTTGACAGGATTCGGATAAACACTCAGGCCGTTGGCCCAATCGCTTGTGCCCGTCGTGCCACGGAAATGGAGGACGTATGGCGCTCTTACGTCGCCAACGGTGGCGTTGTTGCTGAAGTTCAGGGTCTCTTGGGCATCATAGATCTCTTCGCCCGTTTGCGTGTCATAGAGGCTGAAGCTGAGTGCGGTAACCTCTTCACCGGTAATGGTCAGGAAGGCGATGTGGCGGTTCAGTGGCTCGACGTACATCAACCTCACGCTGCCACGGCACTCACCGTTCGCGAAGGCGGCAAGCCCGTAGCTGTTGCTTTGGAGTTCGTTGTCGTCAAGCGCTATTATGGCCGTCACCGTCATGTTGTCGGGATAGGCGTGCAAGTCGGGCAG
>JAEEGH010013744.1_pt1 | contig 17896 bp, 15 predicted proteins | sample 9134181 | NCBI WGS metagenome assembly JAEEGH01 (sample SAMN16246544, study PRJNA631951) | gut metagenome | biome: gut microbiome; feature: rumen; material: DP-attached | host: Bos | place: Iran: Karaj | collected 2018-10 | reverse complement strand
TTTCTTACACATAAAACAAAAAACCTCTTAATTAATTATAGCATAACATAAAGGAAAACAATATAGAAAAAACGGGGGTTTTAGGGGGTGTCCCCCTAGGAGAAGGGGTAGCGAGCAACGAAGTGCGAGCGAGGGGAAGGCTTTCCCCTCCTCAAATTTTGACAAAGCAGGCACTATAAAATACAATCTATAGAATGAGTAATACAGTTAGATTAATTAGCATCGTGATTCTTTTTGGGCTGGGATTTTTTTGTTTTCAGGCGGCGGTTTTTTTGCTGTCGGGACATAAGTTTAAGAATAACAGCCGACGTACACTGATTTTGGTTCAGGTTATTACTGGAATTCTGCTCGTTTTTGACGCGCTGGCATATATTTTCCGCGGGAACACAAGCCAGGCCGGTTACTATATGGTTCGCATAAGCAACTTTATGGTTTTCTCGCTTAATTATATCACCACATTTTTCTTCTGTTTCTATTCAGTTGAATTTATCAGATCTGACCTTTTGGATTTTAAAATTTTGCGATCGCCCCGTGCCGCTTTGAAACAGGGAATCCCGGTTCATCTTTTTGTGGTTTTCTACATCTGCCTTGCGGGACTCATTCTTACTTTTATCAGCCAGTTTACAAATCTCTTTTATTATTTTGATGAGGGAAACTTTTACCACAGAAACACAATGTACCCTTTGAGTGTTGTACTTGGTTTCTTGCCGGGCATTATTACTTTGGTAATGCTTTTTCAGTACCACAAGTGTTTGCAGCCGAACGTGCACATTTCTCTTGTTGTTTACGGACTTTTTCCAATTTTTGGAGCCATCCTGGTTCTGATTTTCTACGGATTTTCTTGGATTAACATGGGCTGCGGAGTTGGCGCCCTGCACCTCTTTTACTCTTCTCTAAAGCTGATGGAACTGGAATTTTATTCTGATAAAAAAGACCTGCTGCGATTGAGCCCGAACTACAAACAGGCGCTCACAGTTCCAGAAATGAAAAAGAGGATTGTTCGGAATCATTTTTGGCAGTTTGTTGCCGCAATTTCTGGCGCACTTTTGGCAATGCTGGTGAGCGTTTCTATTACTGGAATTGGTATTCCGGAGCGAAAACTTGTTATTGATCAGCCATATTTGGAAAATGACAAGTCTATGTCTGTCTGCATCACTTTCCTGCGAGACCTTGAAAAGGTTTGGAATGATAACGGCGACTTAACCCGCATGGGTGCTCAGTATAACGGTGTAATCTACAACAACATGAAGGCTACAATCGTTACTGACTGGGATATTACTATAGATGTTTGTGATGATTGTTCCATCGACCCGGGACCATGGAACGGGCACTTCTCCATTGTGGGAACTCAAATGAAGGTTAGAAAACCTTTTGGTGATGATGATGAAAATATCCACGGTGCCGATTTTTACAGGGTAACTCCGCTAAAAACTCTTGGTTTTGGCTGCATTATGTACTCTCCGTCTAACTTTTCGCCTTTGTATTCAAATATTGTCTTTACATATCAAAGTGTTCTGAAGCCTCTTTCCTATATTCCTTTTAAGGTTATCTTATTTGTACTCGCAATTATCTTTATTGTCTCTCTTACAATTTCTTTAACCGAAGGAAAACTGATTCAGGTTGAAGAAGAAAACAAAAAGCTTGAAGACACTGTAAAGGAGCGTACAAAGGAACTTCAGGAAGAAAAGAACCGTTCAGAAGAACTGCTTTTGAACATTCTGCCGGAAGAAATTGCCAAGCGCCTTGCTTTTGATAAAAACGCAAGAATTGCAGATAAGATTGACAACGCTTCCGTGCTTTTTGCCGACATTGTTGATTTTACAAAAATGACAAGTTCTCTTGATGCCGACACCGTTGTAGGTGCCCTGAACTCACTTTATTCCCGCATAGACGAGCGTGCTAAACGTGAAGGCATTGAAAAAATCAAAACCATTGGTGACTCTTACATGGCAGCTGCAGGCTTGTTCGGAAACGAACCTGCAGAAAAGAATGCCCTTGCCATTGTAAACTTTGCCCGTGGAATGCTGCAGGACATAGAAGAGTTTAATGCCACAAGCAAGGTAAAACTCTTTATGCGAATTGGTATTAACAGCGGTAACCTTATTGCCGGCGTTATCGGAAAAACAAAGTTCGTCTACGACATCTGGGGCGACACTGTAAACGTTGCCAGCCGCATGGAAAGTTCCGGTGACACTTCAAAAATCCACGTTTCTGAAGCAACCATGTCTCTTATAAAAGACGCCGTAGGCACTGCCGAGCCTATTGAAATGGAAATTAAAGGCAAAGGCGTGATGAAAACTTATTTTGTAAGTTGATGTCAGCGATATAACTCGCCCATAAAATACTGTTCCTGGAAGCTGATTTTTTCCAGGATTTCCTGATCACTGTAATTTTTGCCGTCTAGTGAGACAATCCACTTGTCTTCACAATCGTTCAAACGATGATAGACGGCAATTACTTTTCCTTCGTATTCATAAATCGGCTTGTCGGTGCCAAAAACGTAAACGTCCTGTTCGGCGCCGTCGCCTGCAAAAACATCAGAAACATAACCGTAGTTTATAGGATAAACCATTTCCGGGTGACGTGGGTGCCTAGTGCCCAGCGGGCGGTCAATTTTACCTTTGACGATGGTCCCAATAACGGCGGAATAATCTTTGCCTTCTATTGGAAGTGTGTAAATAAGACAGTCTTCGCCATTGCCGTCTTTTAATATTTCCTTAAAAGTACAGCCAAAATTTTCATAAAGCCCCTGCTGGTCGGTAGAAATATAAAGCGCCTTTTTGCCTTCGCTTTTTGCAAGCCGGTAGATGTGTTCTATCAGTTTTCCGATGCGGCGTTTTCCTCTGAATTGTGGAAAGGTATAAACAAAACCAATCCACGGCGTCAGCTCGGTATCGGGAATTTCGTCTTTTTCGGCATATGTACAGAAAGATACCAAATCGGGACCATCAACAAGTAAAAAAACTTTTGATGATTTACCACAGTGTTTATAAAAATCGCCAGTTTCCAGCAACTTCACCAGAAATTTAGCTGCCCGCCAATCCGATTCTTTTATTTTTGAAAGCCAGTATTCTTTGTCTTCCTCTTGTGAAAACTCTTTAATTTCCACTTTTCCAAGCTCGCTTACCGTAATCGGGGCATCAGCCTTCTGATTTTTCACCGCAATTTGGAAATCATCCTCATAAATAACTTGGCCGGGAAGCTCCTGGCACTTAGACATATAAAGTTTGAGCCCATACTTCTTTGCCATCGCACGATAAAAAGTCATCTGGCGGTAAATGTCCTTACCCTGAGGCGTATCCTTAAACCAGGTGGTTGCGTGGTCGGGGTTCCCCTGCTCATAAAAAGGCGGAACGGGCAGAATCTTTTCAAAATACTCGCGGTTCTTCCAGTATTCGGCGGTTTCTTCTTCAGTCAGCATCTTGGCATCCACCAGCTTGCCGATGGCGGTAAAAAGCCCCCTTGGCTGCTGAGTAATATATGCAATGTCTGCGGTATGGATTCGGAAATATGTCATGTTCTTATTATAATATCAATTGAAAAAATATGGCAATGTGTTGTAGAGTGTAGGGGCTTTAGGGGCGCCTGGCATACCCGGGATGCATTTTAAGAGAAAACTTATGAGCGAACTGACACTTACACCAATTCAAAATGAAATTATTACGGCTCTTGAACAGATGAAAGAAAAATCTCTGATTACAGAGGCTGTCCTTGCAAAGAAAATCCGTGAAAACGCAAAAATCCAGGGAAAAAACAAGGCAGGCATCAGCTTAAAAGATCTTGAGGTTTGTATTCAGTCCCTGGGCGAAAATAATCAACTGACATTTGCCCTTCATTTGAACAGCGCAAACGACATACTAATTAAAAAAGAAGAGTCCTGGAAACTTCTGGAAGCCGACGCAAAAAAGCGCCGCCAGTCCAGCGAAAAATCAATTTCCGTTTTGACCAGCGGCGACTTACGCCAAAAAGCTTCCGGCGGCAAAGCCCTTAAAAAACGAAGCGACCGAAAAAAGATGAACTTCCGCGATGTGGAAGATTATGAATAAGCTTTATTTCTTCCACGTTCATCGCATAAACATCATTTTTCGCCGTAGTCATGTACTGACTTTTGGAAATCACGACAGAACTATGACAAAATGGTGTAAAAGTTTTTAACTTAAAACCAAAGGAAATTGATTCCCATCCTTTTTTTGAAAAGAACATAAACGATAAAGCATGTATAATTTCATGTTTATAGATTTTTCAGTAAAGCCGCATTTGCTGTACATTTCATAGGCCAGTCTGTTTTTTGTATTTACCTGAAGCTCTATGCCGTCACAATTTTTCTGTAGAGCAATTTCTTTTACCTTAATTGACACAAAAATCTTTTTTCTGTATGTTCAAGGCAAGATGAAATTTTTTGTAATCGAAACTACATACACAAACACCTCAACTACAGTAACCACTACTACAGGTACCGGTATGCATTTGGATTACAGAAAAGAATAAGATTGCAGATTATAAGCTGATATAAACTGACCACTTATCTTTTCGGTAAGTGGTCTTTTTTTTTATAAATTGGTAAAGCTAAAAAAATGCTTCCGCATTTTTTTTAACGCTTTGCTATCTATCACCGGCCGCCTACCGAGCGGCCTTACTCAGGAGGAGATTATGGACTTACATGACTACAAAGATGTTGCGGAAAATTACGACCGATACCTGGAAGTAATGTATTCGCAGGAGTTTGACAGGCACGAAAACTTTCAGGAGTTTTATCTGGAGCTTGCAAAAAAGTATGGAAAGGATGGTGTTGTTGATGTTGCATGCGGAACGGGAGCAGTGCTTCTTTATCTTGCAGAGCGCGGAATTATTGCAGATGGAACTGACATTTCAGAAGAGATGTGCAGGGTTGCCGGTGTAAAAGCAGATAAGATGGGAGTTTCTCTCAACATTTATCCAGCTGATATGACAAAGTTCAACTCAGGCAGCCCAGATAAATACAACACCCGAAGATTACAGCTTCCGTCTTGAATATGTGAACAGCGACGGCAACCGCGAAAAAATCTATAACGCAATTTGTTACAATCCTTACACGCAGCAGATGCACGGCAACTGGAAGTTCGAAACTTACAACGAGGCTGGCGAAATTATTGGTGAACGCGTTCGTCCTCTTTTGATGCGCCAGACTTACCGGAGCGAAATGTTTTTACTGGCCGAGCTTTGCGGTTTTGAAGTTCAGGATATTTACCGCGGCTACAATGGCGACAAAGAAGATTTGAATGATCCGTCATCAGCGGCAAAATACAAAAGCAATCTTATATGGATTTTGAAAAGGAAGGAATAAAAGAAAGGATTAATATGATTAAGGAAATTGAAAAGATTCTTGGATATTATTCACTTGTGTTTCTGGAAAAATTATTGAATCATCTTTGATTCAAGGTAAATGAAATCGTATTCAACCGGATTCACAAAGCCAAGCTTTTCTGCAAGCAGTACAGAGTTTGTATTTTCTACATCGCATGCCCAGATTGCCTTTAAGCCTCTTTTTTCAATTTCCTTTAATCCATGTACACAGGTTGCGTAGGCATAACCTTTTCTGCGGTACGGATCAAATGTGTAAATACCAATTTCTGTAAATCCGTTGGACGTAAAGGCTGATTCAAACTCGCTGCAGATTTCGCCATTTTCAACAGCATAAAAACCAAAAGCTTTTTCAAGAAAACTTTCTTTAGAGCCATAGTTCATAATGTGAAATTCCTGAAAATCCTGTTCCAGCTTATCAAACCATTCACTTGAAAAAGGAACGATTTGGGCATCGCGAGGTTTTTCCAGAGGCTCTTTTCTTTCAATATATTCATGGCGTGGAATAATTTTTGCAAACTCTTTAAATGGATATTGACCTTTTCTTTCCGGTACCCAGACTACCTGAATCCAGTCTGTTTTAATTATTTCGTATAAGATTTCTTCAATCCATGGGAGGTCTGCATTATCACTGATATAAGTCCAGCTCATATCAAGCTTGCAGATTGCTTTTGTCGGGGCGTTAATGTCATCAACAAAAGTCTTACCCGGCAACGTGCCATTAAAATAACATCCAAGTGCAGAACAATTAGGCTGTCTGTTTTTGAATAACGGAATGATAAAATCTTTTTTTTCTTCTGGTAACTGGATAAGCATAGCAACTCCTTTTTTTAAAATTGAGAAAATTAACCTTCGATTTCGTAAAGCCTGTAAATCCTGCGGGCAAAGGAACCGGTGAACAGCCACTTGAAAAACCAGCGTTCAGATGATGGTAATTGATCAACCATTTTTTGCGGAGTCATTGAATGTTCAGCTTTGCATTTCAGGTTTGTTCCTTCAAGCACAGTTTGAATATCATCAATTCCCCACACGGTAGTTACGCCTACATCATTTATTGGATTTTTATACTTGGAAGCTTTGGCGCCAAAAACGGTGTAAACATCCATCAGAATATGAACGCTTTTGTATTTTTTTTCGATTGCTTTGAAGAAGGAGTTTATCTGTTCATTTTTAAGATACATGCTGATTCCTTCTAGGATTACGATAGCTGATTGGGCATCGGGCAGGGCAGCTACCATTTCTGATTTGGATAAATCAAAAATCTGCATGTGATAATTTTCGCTTTCTGTATAATAATTTTTGCGAGCCTCTATTACATCAGGAAAGTCGCCGTCAATCCAGTTTGTGTATGGTGCTGAAACGCGAACACATCTTGAATCAAGGCCGCAGCCAATATGAAGTACCAGAGCTTCTGGATTTTCCTGCAGCATTTTTTCGGTCCATTCATCAAAAACTTTTGCACGCATTGCCATGTCGTAGCTGAGCCATTTAGATTTTGATTTTCCCTTAATCGCAAAGCCTTCCGCCTCCCAGATTTTTTCTGCCATGTCATCCTTGAGAATTATTCCCTGTTTGCTGACTTTTGCTTTTCCGTAAAGCGGTATAAATAAGGTTTTGTTTACTTCGTTCATAGAAACTCTCTGAAATAATATTTGTATGTATAATAAGCATTTTATCACACGCGTTGAAGAAAGTAAAAGGTTTGTGTATGATGAAAAAGTTAGATAGAATAATTACAACGTGTCTGGAGGAAAAATGAAAAAGCACAACATTGTTTTATGGATTTGTTTTTTAGTACTACTCGTTTTTCGGCTGATAGTAAAAAATGGGGCTTTTCCATACTGGTCTATTCTGGCAGTAATTTCATTAGGGCTTTCAATTTTTTTGATTGTGAAAAATAAATTGCCGTCAAAAAAATATATAATTATTTCTATTGTATTTGCAGTTTTATCAACCGTTGCATATCTCGGCTATCAGCAAAATCCTTTTGTTTTGATTTATGGATTAAGAGCCGGGATTCCAACTCTTCTTTCTTCATTTGCAGTTTTTTCTGTTATGGAGAAGAAGGGTGGATATAAACTTCTGTCGAACGAAAAACGTTTGTCTCCACTAATTAGCGTTTTAATTGCAATTGCAGCTGGTGCTGTTCTTTCTGTAATCAACACTCTTATTTCCAAAAAAGAAGTTAGCTTTGACTTCAGTCTGCTAAAGCTGTTAGTCTGCCTTAACCCTGCAATTTACGAAGAAATGGCCTGCCGCGCAATCTTTATGGCTTTCTGCGTAAACTTTATAAATGACACCGAAGAAAAGAAGATGAATATTTTCGACATCATCACTATGTATTTTATGATGATAGTTCCACACACAGTTATTCACGGCTACGGTCTTCTTCCAACTCTTCTTCTTTGCGTTTTGTTTGGACTTCCATTTGCCCTCCTGCAAAGAAAGCGTGACATTGCAAGTGCCATGATAAGTCACGGTATTGTTGATGCTGTACGGTTTACGTTGACTGGTTTTTAGGATGATTTTTATGACAGACAAATATAGTACACAATTTATTAACGCGCTGGAAAACAAAGATACAGAAGCTCTTCTGAGAATGCCAAAATGCCAAGCGAAAAAGTGCCGAATCGCCAAATAAAAACTTGCCAAATCGCCAGATGAAATATAGAATATAGGTATGTATAGACCTAGAATTACAGACAATATTCTTGCACGTAAGCTGAAAGGAAAAGGAGCTGTCCTTATTCAGGGGCCTAAATGGTGCGGAAAAACGACAACAGCAGAACAGATGGCAAAAAGTATTTTGTATATGTCAAAACCGGAAGATGTAAAGGCAAATCTTATTGTTGCTGATATAGAACCATCAAAACTCCTGCAGGGAGAAACACCGCGTTTGATAGATGAATGGCAGATTGCTCCAAAGCTTTGGGATGCAGTGCGTTTTGAAGTTGATCATAGAAATAGTGTAGGGCAGTTTATTCTTACAGGTTCTGCAGTTCCTCTTGAGACAGACGAAATATTTCATACAGGAACTGGTCGGTTTGCGTGGATAAGAATGCGTCCAATGACTTTGTTTGAATCAGGGGAATCATCTGGCGAAGTCAGTTTAAAGGAATTGTTCAATCAGCCGGAAAAGCTTCTTGCGGAAAATAAAATAGATAACATTGACAGGCTTGCATTTTTAATTTGTCGGGGTGGATGGCCTGGAGCCATTGATATGGAAGATGATATTGCTTTGGAGCAGGCTTTTGATTATTTTGACGCAATTGTTAACACAGATATTTCGAGAGTTGATAATGTCCAGCGAGATTCTGAGCGTGCAAAAAGATTGATGAAAGCTTATTCCCGTCATCAGGGAACTCAAACTGCTTATACAGTTCTTAGAGATGATATTATTGTAAATGATGCAGAAAGTCTTACAGAAGATACTGTTTATGCTTATACAAATGCTTTGCGAAAAATCTTTGTAATTGAAGATATGCCTGCCTGGAATCCGAACCTCCGTTCAAAAACTGCAATCCGTACTTCCGACACCCGCTACTTTATTGATCCTTCAATTGCAACAGCAAGCTTAGGTCTTGGTCCGAATGATCTTGTAAAAGATTTGAATACGATGGGCTTGTTCTTTGAAACCTTGTGTGTGCGAGACCTTCGAGTTTATGCAGAAAGTCTTGACGGACAGGTTTATCATTACCGTGATAAGTCTGGGCTTGAATGCGATGCAGTTGTTCATTTACGTAATGGTTCTTTCGGTCTGATTGAAATTAAACTTGGTGGCGACAAACTGATAGAAGAAGGTGCGGAAAACTTGAAGAAGTTCAGAGATAAGATAGACACCGACAAAATGAAAGAGCCATCTTTCCTTATGGTTCTTACTGGAACCGGAAAATTTGCCTACCGCCGCGAAGACGGTGTTTATGTTGTTCCGGTTGGGTGTCTGAGGGATTAGGGGAGAATTATGGATATTAGGACACTATCGGAAGTTTTTAATGCTTTTTATGTTATAACTTCATATCAACGAGGATATGCATGGGAAAAGAAGCAACTTGAAGATTTCTGGAGTGATTTAGAAAATGCAAATTCAAAAAAGAAACATTTCTTTGGAACTTTTTTTCTAGAAAAAAAAGGAGAGAATTTATTTGAGGTTATTGATGGGCAACAACGTTTGACAACACTTGCTGTTTTTCTTTCGGTTTATGCAAAATTCTTTGATAAAGCAGTTTTTGTTAAATATATTTATGATAAATCGAAAAAAATCTATCACTTAGATTATAAGGATGACAATGAAAACAGAGATTATTTAATTAATAAGATTTTTGGAAGTGGAACAGAACGAATAAAAAATTATTATCAGAAAAACCTAAAATATGCAAAAGATTTTTTTGAAAAGAAATTACGAACTCATTCTAATCCTGAACTATTATTAACAATTCTTTCAGAGAATTTTATCTTTGATATAGAATTAATTGATAAAATTGGGCTTGGGATAAATTCTCAGATTGTTTTTGAAACTCTAAATAACCGAGGAAAACCATTAACAGTTTTAGAGAAATAAAAAAATCGATTAATGTATCTTGCAGCAGAGTTGGATTCAGAAGCCACGATAAAAAAAATAAATAATATATGGTCCCAATTATACAATAAATTGGGTAGTATCAAATTTCTATCTGATAATAACACAAATATTGAAGATGATATGTTATCTTCTCATCTAACAATCTATAGGCCTAGTTATAATACAACTTTTTCGGTGACAGGTGCCGAGACAAAGCTTTTTCAAATGTTTTGTAATACTCCAGAAATTTTCCCTTTTGATGAACAAAATGATCTTACTATATGGAATGACAAAAGCGAAAAAGAAAAAGATGCGGCTGGTAGAGAGGATCCTATCTCTATTGAAAAAATATTAAAATATATTTCGAGTCTTGATGAGTTTTGTAAAGCATGGTGTGATATTTTAAAAGAACCTTCATTGAGAAATATACTAATGTTAGATTCAACAAAAGAAACAAAAATTCTTCTTGCAACAATTTATATGAATCAAAATACGTTAATGCTTTCATCTCAGAAGAAAAACTCTTTATATAAATTAATAGAGGCTGTCATTTTTCGAAGAGAACTACCAGGGGAATGGGATCGAACTTATAATTTTGCAACACTTGCATATTATTTTTATTCAGATAAAGATGATATTACAAATGAAAATGGAATGTCGTTTGAAGAATTGAAAGATGGCTTGCAGAATGTAATTGATGAAAAATTAGATCTAGAAAACATCATATCTGCTTTTAGAGAACTATATAAGTATAAACGTGGAAAAATTGGATTTTATAAATGGAGGTCTATTCAATATTTCCTTTACAGATATGAAATATCTTTAGCAAAAACATCAAAATTGAAAAATGAAGAATCCTCTATTGAACATATAATGCCTCAGTCTCTTGATGGAAACTGGCAAACTATAATGAAACATTTTTCTGAAGAAAACAAAAATATAATCTTGAATACTCCTGGTAACTTGATGCTTATTTCAAGTTCAAAAAATTCTTCTTTGAGTAATAGATCATGGAAAGCAAAGAAAAAGATTTACAAAGAAAAGGCACCAATTTCAAATGGAGAAAAAGAGATTTATAATAAGCCAAAATGGACTCCTTATGAAATAAAACAGAGGGGAGAAAAAATGTTGAATTTCTTCGAGGTTTTATTGAAAGAATACAACTTAGTAGAAAATTCATTTAATTTTACGGCTGATCAGAGAATAAAACTTCTATGTGGAGATGGTAGGAAAATTTCTATTTTTGATAAAGATTAGAATATAGCAATATTAATGGAGCCTAACATGAATGTGATACAAAAAAAAGTCGAAGAAGAAGTAAAAAATATAAAAGATTCTTATATTAGATCTGTACATAGATTAAATTCTGACAATGGAACAGCTTCGTCTTTTAGTAAAGATTACGAAGGTCGACAAATTTATGAATTATTGCAAAATGCGGAAGATCAAGTAAACGATAATAACGGTATTGTAAAAATTACTTTAAAAGGAAATAAACTTACTGTTGCAAATACAGGAGAACCTTTTAGTGATAAAGGTTTAATTTCTATACTTTATGTATGTGATAGTCCAAAAGGACACATTACATCGAAAACAATCGGCTATAAAGGAATAGGTTTTCGTTCAATTCTGAATTGGACAAATGAAATCACTATAAAATCTAATGGATTACAACTAGAATTCTCGAAAGAAAATGCACAAAAAGCTTTTGAAGAAATTATCAAAGAAGTTGAAAACAAAGAAGATTATTTAAGAGATTATAAAAAGACAGATGGAACTAAAGTCCCTGTTTTGGTGTGTCCAAAAATATCAGAGATATCAAAGAAAGAAGATATTTTTGATACTGTTTTAGAGTTTTCATGCTTTGACTCAATTATTGAAAATGTTATAACGCAAATATCTGAGTTGAAACCTGAAGTTTTATTATTTTTAACAAAGTTAAAAACAATTCAATTTGATATAAATGGAGAAAAAAAAGAGTTTTCTAGAATAGATAGTGGCGATGGAACAATAAAAGAGATTATCGTAAATTATTATGAGAAGAAAAATAAGGAAGAAAGAATTTATAATTTTTTCAATGAGACAGGAGATATTGATGGCAAGTACTATGAAATAAGTGTTGGATATGATAGAAACAATAAAACATCTGGGGAAGTGCTTTATTCATATTTTAAAACAAATGTTGAAATTTCTTTTCCAGCTTTTATACATGCCACATTCGAATTATCATCAAATAGAAATGAATTACTAGCTGGTAATTTATATAATGAGAAACTTACCAAATTACTAGCAAAGAAACTTGCAGAAGTTGCAGTGAGGATATCTTTACTTGATTCAGAAGATAGAATAGCTACTTATGAACCATTAGAGTTACTCCTTACAAATAAGATTGATATTCAGTATAACTTCCAGCAATTATTGAAACAGGAAATAGAGACAGCAGCTTTATTTCCAACAATAAAGAATGAATATATCTCATTACAAGAAAATCCTCGATATTCTGATCAGGATTTTGATAATGTTTTGAACCCAAGCTCTTTTTCAACTTTGTTAAAAAAATGTGATAATAATATAATTCTTACTTATATCAAGAATGAAGCAAATCTACTTTTTTATGAAAACTCAAATTTTAAGGATTTATTGAATAAGGATATTAAAGAAAACTTATATACTCTGGAACAAAAGTGCGAGTTAATTCAATTAATCAATCAAAATACAAATATTAGTGGGGAAGGAATTACACTCTTAGAAGATATACATGGTAATATTATTTCTAGTGATGACAATGTTTATGTTCAACCATCTGCAAAAGAAAAATTTGAAGTACCAGACTGGCCTTGGCTAAGAGTAAGTTTTTTGAATGATAAAATGAAAAACATTCTTTTAGCTGATATAGAACAAGATGAAATAGATAAGACATTCAGAGATTTTAAATTAGTTCGTTATCGTTTTAATACACTAATAGGTAAAATTATTAGTGATTTGAATAAAACTGATAAAAGCATAGATAAAGTAAAAGCCGTTTTATCATGGCTTTTCAATTTCTATTGTACTCCAAAATCGGAAACATCAGATACTGGAGAACGTGATTTAGGAACAACACGAATTCCTATTATTTGTAGAAATAATATAATTGCTTTTGCAACAGATTCTTATTTTGGTTCTGAATATGGTAATAATATTGGAGAAAAGATAGTTTCTTCTTATGATAAGAATCATTTTATCGCCTATGAAGCATTTAACTGTGATGAAATACAAAAGGTAATTCGATTTTATGAGTGGATAGGCGTTTCACATTATCCTAGAGTAATTGAGATTAATGTAGATGATATCATTGACAGAAAAAATTATACAAATTTTAATTTTGAATCTACTTCGCGTACATTCTTAGGGCAATATTCAAAAACAAGTTTTAATTATCAATATATAAAATCATTAAAACTTTCTTTTTTTGAGAATTTTGAAACAATAATCAAAAATGTAGAATTCTATGAAATTATAAGCTGGTTATTACTTGATGACAACGCACAACAAAGACTCCAGTCAACATATGAGATAGATAGAAGTTCAGTTATGAGTTATAAAACTCCAAGGTCATATGAATATTCTTTCGACAATGATTCACTTGCCTCATTTATAAAATTTTTTCTAACAAATAAACAATGGATAAAAATCAATGGTGAATTTTATGATGCAAGCCATTGTTGTTTAGAAGAATTAAAAATAAAAAAGATTATTGCTTCACCTAAAATAAACATTTCAGATATAAAACAATATTGTCCTTCAGTAACTCAAACTGCAATACGAGATTTATTGTTGAAACTGGGTATTGCAGAATCATTTGCAGATATACCAACTAATATCAAATATGAGTTTCTATTAAAACTTCCAGAGTTAGACCCAGAATATAGATATGGAAAATCTATTTATAATAAAATGAAGGGAACTGCAGATAAAGTTTTAATGGAAAAAGGACCTAATTATTTAAAATTTCTGCAAGAAGGCGAAGTTTTAGTTTCAATAAATGGAGAAAAACAATATATATCAGTCAAAAAAGCTAAATATACTCCTAACAAACTTTTCAGCGAAAAAATTTTGAATGAGTTTCCAATGTTTGTTTATGATTATAGACAAGGTAGAGTTCCTGAGTTATTTGGAGTAGAATTATTAGGAGATATTCATCCTGTCTTAACAGATGAACACATTGACCCGAGAATCAATGAACAATTTTCTAATAACTTTGAAGATTTTAAGGTTTATCTTCTAGCATCTCGTTTAGTTTCAAATGAAGCTGACACGGATTTAAGAAAACTAAAGCGCTTAAATATAATTTTATCAGATATTGTAAAAGTTGATTTTCCAATTAACAATGAGACAAAATCTGTAACTTTAGATAATTATCAAACTGTATACTTAAATGAATCAGATGAGAAAAAAAATAAAGTTGCATATATAAAAATTCCTGAAAACATATCTTATAGAGATCTTGAAAGAAATCCTTATTTTGCAGATGCAGTAGCTGAAATTGTTTCTACTGTGTTAGACTTAAGTGGAGAGCTAGCCTTTTTTAGTTCCTTATTTGAATCTTCACACGAAAGGCGCAAAAACTTATTAATTAATACAAAGGGAGAAGAAGTTTTAGAATATATTGATATAGCAAAAGATAAACTAAAAGTTCAATTTAACAATAAAGAGGAATTCTGGTTTTCAATTGCAAATACAAAAAACAAACATTTTGAAGATGGTGCAACCATCGATGATATTATAACTATGTTGCAGATTGATAACTCATTTATCTCTCAAATTGATTATAATCATTTGAATTCCATTTCAAATATTCCTGTAATTATCGAACTTTTCAAGAAACTACAGATAGATGTAGAGAATTATAATAAACAAACCTCGGATTGCATATATTTAAAAGATTACTACAGAGACAAGTTTGAAAAATTAAGAATTGAACTTAAAGACAAATATCTTATGTATCTTTATCAGGAATTCAAGGATAATAAAAACTTAGAGCAATATGAATATGAGAAACATAGTTATTTAACAAATTCTATAGAACTTTCAAATTCTGTTAATGAAGATATAGAACAAAAATTCTCAGAACTATTTGGAATAAAACCTTCCGAACTTGATATTTTTGGATCAAGTTCAGTTGAAGAAATAATTCTCCATAAAAAAAATGAGAATAAATTATATGAAAGTTTAATAAATCTCTATCCACAAGAAAAGTTAGATTTATATTTATTATTCGATAGGTTAGAAGAATTACAACAAGAAAATGATAAACCTAAAATAGAGATAAAAGAAAATCAAAAAAAGACACTTCAAGAAATAATAGAAGAAGCTAAAAAACTTGCAAGTAATCCTGAATATGATCCAAATGCACAAACCGAGAAAGTTGAATTCAATTCTAAACCTTCTGGGAAACATGGACACCACAAATTTGGTTCAGGAAAGAAAACCTCAAATTTAAATGACATTAGAGAAGAAAATGGACTTGCAGGAGAAATTGCAGTTTACGAAACCTTAAAGAAAAATTATTCTACAACAGTATGGGTTTCAGAAAATGCTACAAAATATGGAATTCCTCATTCTGGAGATGATTCCTTGGGGTATGATATTAGTTATATTAATGAAAACAATGAACAAATGAAGGTAGAAGTAAAAGCAACTACCGGGGATGAAATAGAATTTGATTTTTCTAACAATGAATTAGCAACAGCTCTTGAGGATCCAAATCATTATGAAGTATTTTTTGTATTTCTGAAAAAAGAAGGAAGACCTAATACAAGAGTTCTAAATTTAGGAAAACTCTTCAAATTTGATAATGAAAATGAAACTCCTTTTAGTAATTCAAAATTTACAATTCAATATGATAAATATGTGATTAGAGCTAAAGAGAAATTAAAGAATTAAAGCATGGGAAAAAATTATCCGATCGGGTCTCCGCAGAACTCTTTTCTTTTACAGTCTTTGCAGTGGGCGCCCATCCAGACGCTGTCGAATTGTTTGGCGGCGTTTTTTACGAAGTCGCGGTTGGTGCTGAGGATGCCGGCTTCGAAATTGCGGGTGTTTTCGCCTTTCATGCCGAGTCCGGCTCCGGTTAGATTTGCGGAACCTACGTAGGCGGCTTTGAGATCGAAAACTATAATCTTAAAATGAACTCTCGGGCAGAGGACTCGTTCCATACCTTCTATAAGGGCGGGGTATTTGTCGAAGTCCTGGCGGAAGGCGGGGCCTGGTTCTTTAGCGTGAATCAGGCGGATTTCTACTCCGCGTTTTGCTAAGTCGGATAAAACTTCCAGAAGAGGCTTGGTGTCGCGGCCGTCTTTTATGTAGAGGTCTTTGATGTCTGCAGTGCCGATCCACAAAGTTTTCTTTACTGTTTTTATTCGCTCAATTACCTGGTCGTAATGTGCTTCGTTGGAAATGTAGATAAATTCTGAAGTGGACGAAGCGGGGGATTTTAAGGGGGTGTCCCCTTTAGGAGAAGGGGTAGCGGAAGACCGCTTGCGGGCTGGAGCGTGGGGAAGGCTTTCCCCTTCTGCCTTCTTTGCTGTAGGCTTTCTTGCTGTGGATTTCTTTTCTGCCGGCTTCTTTTTTCCAAACATACCGCTTCCTATTCTATCATTTATTCTGAGCAATTTTCCAGGATATTTTTGCAAAGGGTTTTCACGAGCTTTGGGATGCTTTGCAGCTGTGTTTTCTGCTGGAGGTATTGGTTTTTGAATTCTTCTATGAGGCTTTCACGTTCCTGCTGAAGGAGGGCGATCTGGCTTTCAATTTCTGACTGATTCTGTGCAAGAGTGGCAAGGCATTCTCTGGTATTTGTGTAATCGGCTCCAAGCTTCTTTTTGATGTTGGCCTGGATGAGTGCTATGGATCTTTTCTTTGAGGCCAGGGCCTGCTCTAAGGGCTTTACTTCTTCCTGATTTGCGGAGATAACGAGGTCGCTCAGATGCTGGAAGGCTTCGGGCATTCCTTCATTTTTCTTTTTTATTTCTTCGATTTCTTTGTTCAGGGCGTCTATCTGTGACTGGATGACTGTGGCTTCCTGGTTCACTGCGGCAATTCGTTCGTCGGCGAGGGAGATGAGTGATCGCATTTCATCAATAATTTTGAGTTCCCGTTTCAGTGGAATTGCTCTTTGTTCCAGAACGATGTCAGCCTTCATCTCGGGCGATTTTATAAGGTCAAACTTGAGCTCGGCGGGATTGATTTCTTCGACGTTGATTTTGTCTCCGCGGTAATCCCAGATGGCGTCGATACGGCTGGCTTTTTCGTCGTGCTTTTGATAGATGAGGGAGTCGAGGGAATTGTACATAAGCGGATAGACGATGTGAACCTTTTTCTGCCGGTTGCCCTGTCGCCAGAGACGGCCCTCAACCTGCACGGGCTCTGTAGGATTCCAGCCAAGCATGCAGTTATAGAGGACAAGAGAATTGCCGTTGAGGTCGACGCCCTCGCTTATGGTTTCGGAGCCAAGCAGGATTTTCAGCGGGTCGGCCGCGTTGTTAAAGGCCTTTGTGATTTTTCCTTTGCGGGTTTCGGTTGTTGCTGAGTTCATTATTCCGATTGCTTCTTCGGGTATATGATTTTTGATGAGATATTGTTTGACGGCAGCGAACTCTTTGACGCCACGGGGCAGGTAAATGATTTGTCCGCAGTCTGGTTTTTCTTTATAGATGCTGATGACCGAGTCGCAGACTAAAAGCATTTTTGGAGAAGCCAGAACAAACTGAGAGAGGTCGGGAACCTTGATGTTTTTATCTTTTACAAGGGTTGGCGAAATGAGGCACATGCGCATGGTATTCATCGCAGAGAAAATTACATCCAGGCCGGTAGCTTCTGAAAGGCGGACTATTTGCGAATCGTAGATTTTCTTTTGCAGCACTGTCATTTCAATTTTGACAACGTGAGTTTCTTTTTCCGGGCGGTTGATATGAGCGTCTTCGGCATCAACTTTGTCTATGTAGTTCTGGATGATTT
>JAEEGH010013742.1_pt1 | contig 17898 bp, 19 predicted proteins | sample 9134181 | NCBI WGS metagenome assembly JAEEGH01 (sample SAMN16246544, study PRJNA631951) | gut metagenome | biome: gut microbiome; feature: rumen; material: DP-attached | host: Bos | place: Iran: Karaj | collected 2018-10 | reverse complement strand
TCCACCTTCCTTACTAAGCAAAGAGCCCTGCGATTAGCACCCTCTGGCAGCATGTTTATAAATACGGGGAAGATACGCTCAGAATGATATACCTTACTGCTCTTGGGAAGGTTTGCCGACACCGGAGGCATGCTGCTGTTCGCAAGGAAAGAATCATCATAGGTAAACCTGTAGTTACCTTTTGCTAATTCTGCAAGTTGTCCGGCATAGACATCGCCATAAAACACATCCACTGTTCTCATAGCCTATTTATATTACGGTATGTTTTACTTGCAGCACCATCTCAAGTCCTACTACATCAAGAATCTTCCTTAACGTCTCAACAGATGGATTACCTATGCCACGCTCTAAGTCTTTTATGGTAGATATTCCAACCCCAGAGTAGTCCGAAAGATCCTGCTGGGAAATTCCAAGTAATGCCCTTCGTTCTTTTATGGTCGCTCCTATATTCATTAGGTATGATTTATTGTACTTTTAATGCAAAGGTAGCAAAATTATAGCAAGCAAAAAGCATAAAGTATGTTTTATCATACTTTATTAAGATACTTTAACCTAATTACCTTTCAACTTCCACTTCTGATTTTCAAACTTCCTCAGTATCTTCCACAGAGCATCGTTAGGGAAATACGGAACGAGTTTCAACAACCTGTAGATGTCTGTCAATCCTCTCGCTACGTACCCTGACTTCCTGAAGGGATAACGCGCATCATGATAACCAAAGTTTCCTCCGTTGATAATCTCCGTCCTTATCAGTCTGCCTATTCTCTCGTCTGCCTCGATATACAGCAGTTCCTCATCCAGTCCGATGCACTCTCTAAGCACCCACATCATTCCTCTTGCAAACTTCAGCATTCCCAGATACTCAAGTCTCTCTGCAATACCGCGCTTCCAGAAGTCATCTTTCACGCCTGCGCTCCTTAAGACGTATGCGTAGTCAATGAACTGTCTCAGGCCGATGCCCTCAACGAAGAAATGCGACATGATGTGCGCCAGCTGGTACACCACGTTAAACTCCGCAGTGGGCAAACAAACAGGTATGGCGAAATCATCGCTACTCACTACGTTAGAGAACTGCTCGTCTGAATATTTTCTGAAGAAATCCTGCAACCGCCTGTTATATTCCGGTGAACGAAGGGTGCTTGGTATGTCGTGAACCTCAACTTCAATATCCTCCGCAACAGAGAAAGATATATGCTTCTCCCTCTCCTTGGCGCTGTCATCTATTGCCTTGACAAAATCCACTATTCCTTTCCTGTCGGCATCCACCCAGATGTCAATGTCTCCAGGCATACGCGAAAGAGGGGTAGGGTACAGCATCGCATTTCCCTGACCTTTCAGGATGCAACTGCGCAGACCTCTATCAGAAAGGTCCTTTACAATCTCACACATACATTGGTTTACCTTCTTGTTCCTGTTCGCTATCTCATCATGATAGGCAAACCAGTTCAGTAAGGTCTCCTCAGGAATCCCTATAGCATCGCGTTTATATCTCTTGACATGCTCAAAGACATAACCGGCTACCGCCTGCTCCTGTGTAAAGAGAAAGAACTCCTCCCAGTCCATCCCTTTCCATCGCTCGCCGTCAGATGTCTCCTGCCTGAAACACTCCTTAACGAATGATATATATAAATCCAGTTGCTTAGGTTCTTTCATTATCTTCTGATTTCTTGCGCAGCAATCTTTTTTTTATAACCTTCGGTTAGAAATCTGTGAGAATCTATTTAATAATCCTTGGGCAAAGCCCAGAAATCTATTTTCTCTTTAGATTTTCTAATAGATTTTCTTATGATTTCTTGCGCAGCAATGATTTTTTATAACCTTTCGGTTAGAAATCTGTGAGAATCTATTTAATAATCCTTGGGCGAAGCCCAGAAATTGATTTTCTCAAAGATTTTTTTAACTGATTTTCTACAGATTTCTTGCGCAGCAATAAAACCTTACATCAAACTTACACGCTCAATTTTATCACCATCGCGTTTGTACCATTCGCTATACACTCTGTTGGGTGAGAAGTTTATTAGCATTCCCCATTGGATATGAGTAAGGTTCATATAATTTCTTAATTGCCTTCTGTGCTCTTCTGTAACATATTTAATAGCCTTTAGTTCTACAATGATATCATCGTCTATTACCAAATCCATTCTGTAAGTCTTGTCAAGTTTTACATTTTCCCAATACATTGGAAGCTCTTTTTGTTCTTCTACCTTGTGCCCGTCTTGTTCTAAGAGAAACTTTATAGCACATTCGTAGGCGGACTCTAATAAACCACCGTGATATTTATTATAGACCTTCATGGCTATGCCTGTTATACGTTTTTGTCTTTCTAACAGTTTGTTATGCTCAGAGATTAAGTCCATTATTATAAAGAAAAAGCATTCGATGTTTTGTGGTGAATTAATATGTTTTCTTTTATAACCTTCGGTTAGAAATCCGAGAGAATTGATTTAAGAATCTCAGGGCTATGCCCAGAAATGGATTTCCTCAAAGATTTTCTAATAGATTTTTTCTGATTTCTTGCGCAGCAATTACAATAAACTCTTATAGCCAGTGGTGGGAACTCAAATAGATTTGATTTCTTTTAGATATGCCTGCACCACGATATTTCTGTCAAACTCACGTTCCACCTTCTCACGTGCTGCATCTCCCATGGCCTTACGTTCAGCATAAGGCAGAGCAATGAATCTCTCCACTTTCGCTGTCAGGTCATCCGCATCCTGTTGCTTCACCAGAAAACCATTGCGTCCATCTTCTATTATCTCCCGACAGCCGGCACGGTTTGTTGTCATTATCGGTCTGCCTGTAGAACATGATTCCAACAACACGTTGCTCATTCCCTCAGGATAGAACGACGGATGGAGGGTGCATGCGGCCATTGCGAAATAAGGACGTACGTCTGATTGCCTGCCATGATATATAATTATACTATGTTCATGCATGTCGTGCAACCTCTCTTCATAGTCGCCCTCACAACCGCCAACAATATGGAACTCTACGTTGTCATACTTCTTCCTGATGTCCTCCGCGGTAGTCAGAAACTCATCTATTCCCTTCTCGCGCCTTATGCGACCCATGAACAAAAAGCGGATAGGCTCAGACTCTGTGGGATAATCTATTCTCTTGTGATGCTCTAAGTTCACTCCACTGCCAGGAATCAACTGCGTTCTTCCTCTCACCATTCCATGCTTCTGGCAGAACTCCATATTCTCCTTGTTCTGGAAGAAAGTCAACCATGTCTTGCGCAATCCTATCTTGTATAGCAACATAGTGATTTTCTGCATCGGGCCGGGGTATTCTACGGCAGCTCCCAGTCCCGTTATGTTTGCAATCTGTGGAACGCCTGCCAATGCGCATGCCATGCCGCCATAGAGATTAGGCTTTATGGTATAGGTGAGCACAGCTACAGGCTTTATCTGTTTTATCATCTTGCGATAACGCAGCATCAGTTTGAAGTCTGCAACAGGGTTCGTTCCTTGTCGGTTAAATGAAGTGTTTACAAATTCGCACCCTATATTCTCAAACCACGAAATACGTTGGTCGCCATCATAAGGTGCTGAGATTATAACTTTATATCCATTATCAATGAAGGCCTGCATCACCTCCTTACGGAAGCTGTAGAGTCCCCCAATGTTATTTGTCAGAACAAGTATTGTCATATATTCAAAATGATTTCTTGCGCAGCAATAATTTATTTTTTATAACCTTCGGTTAGAAATCCGAGAGAATCAGTTTAAGAATCTCAGGGTAATGCCCAGAAATGGATTTCCTCAAAGATTTTTCTAAAGATTTTCTTCTGATTTCTTGCGCAGCAATATATTATATTTTTCTGTCACCCGTCACAGAAGGAAGGTATCTAATTGTATATCTGTAAGTAGCGATAGTGACGGATAACTTGCAATGCATCACCTATCCATCACTTCCCTCCTACTTTACGACCACTTTAGCCCTTATTGCACGAACAGTTTTTTCTAAGCTACTGTTGATTAGCTATTCGTGTTTTTTTTCTCTAACACGAATCTCTCGAATCCCCCGAATTTATAATTATTCGTTAGATTAGTGCTATTCGTGTTTTTTTCTCTAACACGAATCCCTCGAATCCCCCGAATCTTTATCTTTCGTTAGATTAGTGCTATTCGTGTTTGTTTTGTTACAACACTTTTCGTTCGTATTCCAGTTCGTTTGAACATCCGAAATTAATCAAAAGTCCCAACTTATAGTTGGTAGCATGAAGGTAATTGTAAACCTGAGACCGGTGAACATCGTCTAATGCGCTTACCGCCTTCAATTCCACAATTATCTTTCCAAAACAGACAAAATCTGCTTTGTAAGTTTGCTTAAGTTCTACTCCGTCATAGTAGATCTTCAGTTCTTTTTCCCGTTCGTAAGGAATACCTTGTTTCTGGAATTCGATTTCTAAAGCCTCTTGATATACTGCTTCAAGAAATCCATGTCTAAGGTTATTGTACACCTTGAACGCTGCTCCCATTATCAGATATGCCTCTTCTTTGTAAACTATCATATTTGATTTGTTTTTGAACACGAATCACTCGAATCCCACAAATCATTATCTTTCGTTAGATAGTGTTATTCGTGTTCGTTTTTTCTCTAACACTAATCACTCGAATTCCTCGAATTTATAATTATTCGTTAGATAGTGCTATTCGTGTTCGTTTTTTCTTTAACACTTTAATCCCTCGAAACCCCCGAATCATTATCTTTCGTTAGATTAGTGCTATTAGTGTTCGTTTATTTCTTTAACACAAACCCCTCGAATCTCTCGAATTTATAATTATTCGTTAGATTAGTGCTATTCGTGTTTGTTTTTTCTTTTAACACTAATCACTCGAATCACTCGGATTTATAATTATTCGTTAGATAGTGTTATTCGTGTTTGACTAACTGTAAAAGCATAGCTTCCATACCGTAAAAGCATAGCTTTTACACTGTAAAACGATAGCTTTTACATCGTAATATGATAGCTTTTACATCGTAATATGATAGCTTTTACATCGTAATATGATAGCTTTTACAATAGCTGTAGAGGTGATGGATGGGTGACAGCCGTCACACTGTCCGTCACCACTGCCATTGTCTGTGTCACAAATACTTACCCACCTATGGTGACAGGTGAAGGTCTTCTCTCAATAATTCTGTAGGCAGAACCATTCCTTGCATGCTTCTGTTCGTAGCCGGCAGAACGCAGTGCCTTACCCATGTTTACCAAGGCACCGTTGGTAATCCTAACGTCCGTATATCTACGTGCTATGACGCTCATCACCTCACCGAGCGGCATGAAAGGAGCATCAAGAGGAGTATCTTCCGGGGCAGTGAAAGCCCGTGCTATCATCTGCGGGTAGTCACTTACCTTCTGGAACGCCTCGTTCTGGTGTATGATGCGTGAGTTCTCCTTGTCGGTAAACCAGTAGCGCATCCCGCTGTCTAACTCTTCTTTCAGTTGGGCGTATATCTGGTCGTGGTTTATCTTGCCCTTATTGTCAATCGTGTCGGCACAGACACAGACAAAGCGTCGCGAACCGGTAGCGTCAACCAAAGGATGCCTGTCATTCGTCGTGGCTATAAACGAAGCGAAACGCTGACGCTGTTCTATCACCTTGCCGTATGGCTGGCGCATCTTCACGTCGTGCTTGGAAAGCAGGTATTTCAATATAGGCTGCTGGCTCTTTGACAGAGCATCAAACTCATCAATGTTTATCAGTGCCTGCGATGCCATGGCGATATAGATGTCGTTGTCGTTCTTCATCGGCAGACGGTCGTTGTAATATCGCTGCAGACACTCTGGTAATAGTCTGCGACAGAATGTTGTCTTACCCGAACCTTGCTGTCCGATGAGCAGAGGCACGATGGCATTGCCGTGCTCCTTGTTCATACAGAGCCATTGCGCCACCATGGACAGCATCCATTTGTGGAAATCGCCAGCCCAATACTTATTGTCGGTCTTCACTCTGCCAGCCAAGGCTGTAATCCTGTCCCTACCGTCCCACTTAGGCAATCCCTTCATATAGTCCCTCAGCGGCTCATACTGTGGTATCAGCAGACTGTCAATATATCTGTTCAGGTCCTTGTCCCAAGAATCTACTCCTGCCTTCAGCGCATTGATAGACATCGTGTTGCGCGCCTTTTGGTCCAGTTCGCTGAAACCATACAGTCCTCCTGCCAGTTTATATTCCGGTACTCCCGTCATAACGTTGAGTCTCAGCTCATAGTGCTCTTTCATGTAAGCCTCCGTCTTAAACGTCAGCAAAGCTGAAGGCCTCATGTACTTCAGTGGAATGCTCTTAAGGTATTTCTTCAGATAAGCCGTATGGAACACCGACTTTATCACATCCCTGTTGATATCCGAGAACACCCCCTGGAAACCAGCCATTCTGACGGCATATTCCTGTGACAGTCCCATCCTGTTACATCCGTCTGCAAGAGCCTCCAGCACTGCAACGGCATACAGTTCGTCATCCTCCTCACCTCTCATCCTCTCCATCTGCTCATCAAGGCAAGAGTGAAAACGCATCAGCTTACTGTCCGCCTCGCTCATGCCCGGCACCTCCACAAGACTGTTATAGTCTTTCATTTCTTTGTTATCCATCTTCATCGTGTTTTTCTATAGATTATTATTTTCTTTTTATAAATCCTTAAAAATCATTTTTATAATTTTGCGCTTTGCCCGTTCTCCTTGTATCTGACATACAAACGAGAGTTTATAATATTATATATCCCCTTGATAGAACTCTCCAATACATTTACGTTGTCTCTTACTTATTTACTGAATTATCTGACACGTTAATGTTTACGGTTTACTGTTTATTGTTTATTGTTTCTTAAATTAACTGACATTTGGACTTGTTGTTGTCGTGCTTTGCACGCTTCGCTAATCGATGGACATATTGTGTTGGGAGGGGGTACGGTGGGGAGACAGACGCCTTTAGTCGCTGTTTATCTTAATTTGAACTTGTAATTCATATTACTAATATGGTTTGTTTTTATGGCAACTCCTACAGGGGCCGCCTGATTCTAACTGAAATGTAAAAACTCTGAATGATTTTGTTGCAAAGAAACTATAATATCCTCAAGAAAAGAGGGATAGGTTCCGTGTACGTCATATCTTTTTTCTAACAATCAAAAAACGCTCATACAATTTAGTTAATTCTCCTGTCATTCTTCTTAGTATTTATCATGTTCAAACAATCCCATAGTCTTTTTCAACAATTGCTTTACATCTATCTCTGCCTCTTTGGACTTGCTCCGCATATTGGTAAACGCCATAAAAACCAAAAAGGCTTTCAGTATTGCAGCATCATACGTTTCTGAAATCAGATATCCGCCCTTCTCTATCTGCATAAAACCCGAAAGAGCTAGAACAACAAAATAAGCAAGGTATAACAAGAATATCACATTGTTCGGATGAATCAGGTAAACAGCAAGATCTTCCCGAAATGTTTCATATCTGTGATTGCCCCAATCGCGCAAAGGAGTTTGATGAACCATCCATTTGGTTGTACGATAAGAATGTGTGCACAGTATGGACCCAAGAGCCAGAACAATAAAAGCTATTGTTTCTGGCTTAATGACCCAACATCCAGATTTTGTCAGGAAGGTCAAACCGATAGCAGGCACTCCAAAAGCAAAACCCATCACAAAGAAATACGTTCCTACAATTGTAATGAATGGCTGAGTCATCCCGACCAAGAGGTAAACAACGACTATAGGGACAGAAATAATTCGCTCAACAACTGTTAACGCTTCACCATTTACCCTATTTTTTATCCATTCAGTAAAAGAGTATATTACCAAATATCCTCCCGCCAGCAATAACGTCCACCATTTCAACTTCGTTACTAACCAGTATGAAAAAGCTAATGATAAACCGCCAATAACTACGATGGCAAGCATCATTAGCCATAACAGTGTTTTATTCGACAGTTTGAATCTCAAAACAAAACGACTCCACCATCTTGGATTGTTCAACCTTCCTATGCCGCTGTCCATTTTCCAACCTTACCATGACTTAATGGGAAATCTTTTTCAGAAACAAGGTAGCAAGCATGGCGAATGAGCATCATGTCATCGATCTCACGCTCCGAACCAGAACCTAGTCCAACCATTTTGCTGACGTCAGCAAAATGGTCTGAAACCTCTTGACCAACGTTTTTACAAGCCTCTCTTGCCTTATCTATAACATTATTGAAGTTGCGCCATTGAGCATAGCCAAGTAACGTGCATAACTCACGACTGCTCCAGCACTCCGTATTGTCTATCATGCAGACAGCATCTTCGAAGCTTTTGAACAGAGCCTGTAAGTTTTCTTTTTTCATAAACGTTTCTTTTTTCTTTTAAGAATAAAGGAAGAATAATGGGGACAGATCCCGAATTTATTCCGCTCCGTAGGCGCTCAGACGCAACCTTGCTGAATTTCAACTTGTTAAAGTGGGCGATTTTTTCGACTATCTCTGCTTTCTCATATTTATCATGTTCGAAAAGGATGCCATACGGAAACTTGCCAGGCTTGTTCTTCACCGCTTCACCAGTTGAAGAACCTGTACCTATGTTCTTTGTTTCGTAAGAACCAGAAGTTTACACCTCGAAAGACTTCACAAACCGAAGCTTTCCAATTGTCTTTGCTGTATGAAAAGACAATTGGTCGTATGTCTTATAGGCCTTAAGTTGCAGGATGGCTGCCTCGGCACTCAGTACTCCGCTCTCGAATAGGTTGACTGTAGTAAAGACCTTATCGTTGGCTACTGGCCCCTGGACTAAATCGTAATCGTGAGGGCGGGATTTTCGACAATCAGTCACGAAATAAAGCCAGGCTTCATCGGCACCCGTAAAACGACGGATATTCCAATCGGGGCTCCCAAGCAATTTTTCGTCAAATTCATAGACACTAACAACTGCTCGTTCTGCATTCTCACGTTCGCGCTTGATATGGGCCCAACGCTCTGCTTGTTCCTGAACACTTGTGGTATAGAATCCCTTTCCAAAGTCGGCATTTGTCCGGCCTGGTCTAAGGGAGGGTTTCCGTACTGTTACCGTAGAACCGTGATATAGTTTTATCATCTTTTTCTTCTGTTGATAAACCGCTGGATATCATCCAAAACATATTCCAAGCCTTGAGTGTGCAGCAAGTCATAATTATCAATGACATACTCATCGGCACCTGATTCCTTAAAAATTACCCACGCACGCATACCACTTATCCGCTTGCGGATAGCGTAGTTCTCCATACTGTAGGTATAGAACTCGAACACCTCTTTGGACACTTCCCTGTTTTGACGATTGCGCCACAGTTCAAACTTCTCATAAAGCGCCTCCGTACTCAGATACCACCACTTAGCATTTTCGTCATAAAGCCGTTCATACATCGGATTGACATAGATATACACCAGTGCATCGTCAAGCGAAATACGCTTTACCTTGGAAACATGCGCTGCAAGCTGCGAAATCTTGATTGGTACTATGTTGTTTTCGTATACTCCCATGTATCTTTTTATACGTTTTTATCTATAGGTGGGTTCTAAAAATTCCCACAAGTTAAATTAATCAATTATGTGAATATCATTATGTCATCTTTTTGTTTTCTTTCAGTGCATACTGCCAGTCCTTTCGGTCACATAGCCCGCTATGCTCCCTCAACGACTGACACTCTGCCCTCGAAACAAATTCAAAAATCTGACAATGGGAATTATTAGAACCCACCTATATTGTAATCACACCATTAATTCACACATTTTATTCCGTTATAATACATTTATTTATCTCTTTCCATTCATAATGCTATTCGCTGTGTCTGCAAATTTCGACAAATCAGCTTCGTGAAGAGGGTGATACAATCTTATCACCTCTTTGATGTCCATACCCTTGCGCTGAATGAATGCGAAGCTCCGACGAGTAAGCCACTGATAGTATGCGAGTACCCAACCTGCCCAGTATTCGGGGCCTACGGTATAGGTACCATCATTTTTTTCAGAAATGGGACAGCCCGAAGACTGCACTACAAGGTCTGCCAACTCTGCTCCAGACATACCAACGAGGTAACGTGGATTACCATTGGCAAACTGCTTTGCCACCTCACTGGAGAGGAACTTCTCGTAAAAATCCTGTATTGGATATCCGTACTTTCTGACTTCACAATCCATCATGACGGCTAGATTATGCATGGCACCATTCAGATATGTCTTCTTATATGCTCTTGATTGGTTTCTCGTTTCTCTGTTCATAATCAAAAGGTTATGTTGGGGAGTTCAAAAACGAGCAAAACATAAATATCTTCCCCACGAAACCAATAAGTTTATGGGAATTAACGGGTTACCTCTTCTTTGTTGTAAAGATAGGAAAAATAAAAGGTCTAATAGAAGGGATTTTCCTCTATTTCTTAACTTGAGAATATTCTCTATGCAAAGGTACATAATTTTTTTTGAAAAACTGAAATAAAAGATGTAAAAAATGAATTTTTCTTACTATTCTCTTACTCATCCATGATTAATTCAGGACCAGCGCGAGAATTATCATGCATCATTTCCACAACAATTACATTTTTTAGAATAACATTGTAGAAAAATCATACAATAAACCGATATGTTGATGCGTTAGATTTATAGATAACAGAATTACACTATTGTATTCAAACAAAAAAAACACCCGCCTATGAATCAAAATTACTCATTAAATCCTTTCACACCTTCAGAGGACACCCTGGCTGTCATCAAACAGTATGCATACACATTCCGTCCACTACTCGTTGACGGCAAGTATATACCATTCCTTCTGAACTAAAAGGGGATTATCTCACACAAACAAAAAAATGACTATCGTATCACCATCGCTTCTCGCTGCCGACTTCCTACACCTCGACCGCGAGATTGCTATGATTAACACCAGTGAGGCGGAATGGCTTCACCTCGACGTCATGGACGGCTCGTTCGTCCCTAACATCTCTTTCGGTTTTCCTGTCATGGAGGCCGTGGCTAAGGTTTGCACGAAAAAGCTTGACGTTCACTACATGATAGAGCGCCCTGAGCGATACATTAAGCAAACCGCCCGACTGGGTGCCATGATGATGAACATACACTATGAGGCTTGCCGACACCTGCATCGCACCATACAGGAGATACATGACGCCGGCATGAAGGCTGGTGTCACACTCAACCCTTCCACACCTATATGCGCCATAGAGGATGTCATCAACGATGTAGATATGGTACTGCTTATGGGCGTAAACCCTGGTTTCGGTGGTCAGAAGTTCATTGAGAACACCATAGAGAAGGTTGAGCGCCTGAAGGAAATGATTACCGCTTCCGGCTCCAAGGCTCTCATAGAGGTGGATGGCGGCGTACAGGCTGAAACAGCCCCACGTCTTGTCAAGGCGGGAGTGGATGTCTTGGTTTCAGGCAGCTATGTATTCGGCGCCGAAGATCCCCACGCAGTAATATCACAGCTTAAGAAACTGTAATGCATGCATTTTAGTGATTATTCAGGTTTCTAAGGAGTTAGTGATGATAAAACCACTTAAGGAAGTTGAATTATAAAAGAATCGTGAATATTCCCATAGGGAGTATTCACGATTCTTTGTTTATGCCAACTGCAGCTGCAGGTTATTCTCTCTTGCCAACCTGCGCATGTTGATAAGGGCATAGCGCATACGTCCAAGACTGGTATTGATGCTTACGCCGGTCTGCTCTGCTATCTCCTTGAACGAGAGGTTCTGGTAATATCGCATCTTCACTATCTCTCGCTGCGACTCCGGCAGGAAGTCAACGAGTGAGCGTACATCAGACATCACCTGTGCATTGGCGAGCAGGTCCTCGCGCGATGTCTCCATGAGTTGCTTGTCTGACATCTGTGCTATCAGCAAATCATCACCATCTGTGTCAATGATATGCTGCGCCTTCTGGCGACGATACCAGTCCATAATGGTATTATGCGCAATACGTATCAGCCACGCGTTGAACTTACCCGTCGGCGAATACTTGTGCATCTGCAACTTAGTGATGGCTTTCAGGAATGTTTCCTGAAAAATGTCGTTAGCCACCTCTTTGTTATGTACTATAAATATGATGTATGAGAATATGCCCGTTTGCGTGCGATTCAACAATTCATCAAACGCGCGATTATTGCCATCCACATACTTCAAAGCCAACTCTTCGTCTGTCAGCTGAGATAGTTTTTTCATTTTCTTAAGCGTTTTTGTTAAGTAAATGTGTATCGATAGGCAATATTTTTTTATATTCTACGTTAACTGTGCCACAAAATTACACAATTAATCTGGATTATACAAATTTTTAACAGTTTTTCTACATTTTTTCCTTACAATCCAATGTCCTGCGCTATTTAGCGATGATAAAATAACGACTTGGGACAACTTATGATCACTTATTAAGATAGCTTACCTCATCCACATCCGAAATGCTAAGTATGCTTTCCACCACGGTCTGCAACTCCTGATAGTCGTGTACGAAGAAATTTATCGTCGTGGTAACTATCTCGTCTTCCGTCACGGTATGCAAGTCATTGATGCTCAGATGCAATTTATTTGATATACTATCGATTATGTCGCTCAGCAGATGCTGTCGGTCCACAGCCTTCAGCGTCACCGTTGCAGGATACACCACCGCCGGCTGCGTCTCGTAATCCACCGCTACGATGCTGTCGCCATAACGTGAAGCCAGTCCGATTGCCTCTGAACAGTCACGGCGATGCACCGTAATACTGTCGTCAACGGCCTTGAAGCCAATCACTTCCTCACCTGGTATAGGGTTACAATGTGGGCACCTCAGATACTTTGGTCTCTCCTTACGGTCAAGGAACATGTGAATGTTGCGCAGGGCCTTATACGACTTTGCATTCGTTGCCCAGTCATCCTGCGGCTGCACATCCTCGTCTGTGCCGATTTCCACGCAGTCGCCACGCTTCAGCACCGTCTTAATGGAGGCGAGATGTCCGTTTATCTTTGCATACTTTGCGTGCATGCCCACCTCGGTATGAATATCGAAAGCAAAGTCTATGGCAGTAGAGCCTTTCGGCAGCAGTATAGCCTTGCCCTCCGGCGTATAAACCTGTATGTCGTCATTATAGAAAGACGCCTTGACAGACTGCATGAAGAAATTGCCGTCCTTGTTCTGGTCCGGATTCTCCGTTACGTCACTCAGCACCTTACGGAAGTCATCAAGCCACTTGTTTATGTCTATCTCCCTGTGTCCGCTATCGAATAGGTAACCCAGTCGTGACTTCGTAAGCATCTTGTCTGACTGTATATGTATCTCCTCCCATATACCGTAGTCAGAGAGCAACTGGAAGTGGAACGCCTGGTATCCATTCTGCTTCGGCTGGTCTATGTAGTTTATTATGGAGTTAGGGCGTTCCTTGAACTTATCCGTCAAAAGCGAATAAATCTTCAGACACTTGTCTTTCCTTGACTCATACATATCGTCAGGGAACACGATACGCGTGAAATGCCTGCACTCGAGATGTTCAAAGTCGAGATTCTGCGTCTGCATCTTGCGCCATATACTGTAAGGCTGCTTATAGTCCACTTCACGGGTGAACACTATGCCGTGGCTTGTCAGTATGCTGTCAATCTTACCTTCAAAAGACTCCAGTTTCTTTCTCTCCGAAGCCTTATCCTTCTCTATCAGGTCGGTGATATGCTTATACACATCAGGGCAGCGGAATCGGAACGACAGATTCTCCAGTTCGAGTTTGATGGTATAGAAACCCAGTCGGTTAGCCAACGGAGCATAGAAATAATCCGTCTCACCGGCAATCTTCATCTGCTTGTCCGGACGCATGGAATCCAGTGTGCGCATATTATGCAGGCGGTCAGCCAACTTTACGAGTATCGCCCTTATGTCGTAGTGCATTGAGTCGAGCATCTGCTTGAAATTGTCAAGCTGCTTCGACATAGCATATTTCTTCTTATGTTGCTTGGTTACAATCTTGACGAGGAAAGCCACGTCGTCACCAAACATCTCGCGTATCTTGTCTATGGTACACGGAGTATCTTCCACCACGTCGTGAAGGAATGCAGCACATACCGATGCCGCGCCGAGCTGCAGCTCAGACGCAGCAATCTTTGCCACCGCTATAGGGTGGATTATGTAAGGCTCGCCAGTCTTTCTGCGCTGATCACGATGAGCCTCCATGGCAAAGTCGAATGCCTTGCGTATGAGTTGCTCCTCCTGCAGCGTAGTGCGGCACTTCATAGCAGAGAACACTTCCTCCGCCCTGCGCAGTATCTCCTCCTGGGTAATCTCCATGCTGTTCATAATGTTTATCCCTCCCTTTCAACCTACTCTGTAGTACAGGTCTGGTCGATGCTTATTAATTTATAGTCTCGCGAGCCGAGTCCTATCTTCTCGCCCCACTCCATGATGTGCGTACCATGCTGTTTCTCTATTCTGTCCAGCAACGGCTTAGTATTGTTGTGCTCATCATTATGTATCTGGGTAACGATGTCGTAGCAAGCCTGATCTAGCGCCACGGGGTCGAGCGATGCCAAAATGCCATAGTCGGCTATCAGCGGCTCCTGCGGATTGCCGTTGCAGTCGCAGTCTATCGACATCTTATACATCACACTGATATACAGTATCTTGTTGCCATTGTCAAAATAATCATGCACTGCCTGTGCCGCTGCCGCCATAGACTCCACGAAGGCATCCTGCGGCTGAGTATATTGCCAGCACTCCGGTGTCTTGTCAGTCACGCCATGACTGTGTATGTATGCCTTGCCCGCCGTAGAGCCGCAACCGATGGAGGCATTCTTCAGCACGCCACCGAGTCCGCCCATCTGATGTCCCTTGAAGTGTGCAAGGTTTATCATGAAGTCATAGTTTGCCATGTGCTTACCCACGATGTCATACTTCAGCCATGTAGTGTCGCGCACAGGTATCTTCATGTCACCATCCTCGTCCATGATATCCACCTTGGCTATATCCATGAAACCACGTTCCTTGATAGCCTTCCAGTGGTCTGCCGTCTCCTGTCGTGCACCGCCATACGCCGTATTACACTCCACGATGGTACCGTTGACCATCTGCACGAGGTCTTTTATCAATGCAGGTCTGAGGTAACCGGTTTTCTCTGACTCGCCCGTGCTAATCTTCACCGCTACCCTACCCTCAGCCTTCCTGCCGAGAGCCTTATATACGTTCACCAAACCATTTGGTGATATGTCGCGTGTAACGTACACCTTACTCTGCGCCGTCGCTGCAAGGGTCATCACGCCTACAAGGCATGTCAAAATAATCCTTCTCATAGTTACATCTATTAATTATCTCCTCTTCCTAACACGAAGGATTTGGATGCGTTTATTTCTTCATCTCCGCCCTCACTCGTTCGCTTGCAGCGAGCAGGAAGGCACCAGTGCCGAAGTTTGACTGCGACTTCTTATCCACCACCTGTCCAGGGATGGCCTTCTCGCCTATCGGCTGCACGTAGCCTATGGTATAGTCTGGCTGCAATGCAACGGTGCAGAGATACTGCCATGCCGTGTCTGCAGCCTTCTTGCAGCACTGTGGCAGGATTCCATTGTTTACTCCCCAATAGAGCGAGTAGCACATCAGCGCCGTACCACTTGTTTCATAGCCAGGTGCCTGCTCCGGGTCGAGCATTGAGCGTGTCCAGTGTCCTTCAGGCTGCTGACACTTCACCACAGCCTTCGCCATCTTACGATAGTACTTCAAAAGCGAAGCCTTCATCTTATTCTTATCAGCAAGGGCCTTTCCACCCTTTGCCTTCAAATCGTCATTTTCCAAATCGGCGAGCACTTTGGCAAAGGCTGCCATCACCCATCCGTCGCCACGTGCCCAGAAGTCTTTCTTGCCTGCAGCGGTGGTGTGCTTTGGATATACGTACTTGCCATCACGGAAATACAGGCCTGTCTTCTTATCGTACATTATGTCGTTAGCATACTGCCAGTTGTCGTACATCTTGTTGAGGTATGCACCGTCGCCGGTAAGCTTATACATCTTTGTCATCACCGGCATCACCATATACAGAGCATCTGCCCACCACCAGTAGTCACATTCACCACTGTGTGCCTCATAGCCCATCACCTCTTTGGCGCGTGCCACCCATTTCTCGTCTTTGGCATCCGACAGGTCGTACAGGTCGATGTATGTCTGGAAACATATCTGCCAGTCGCCGAAGAGCACAAATTCAGGTTTCTCGCCATAGCGTTTGTATTGCCACTTCTCACGGTCCGTCTCCGTAGCCCCACACCAGTTATTGCGCTCAGCCCACTGGAAAGAGTAGTCGTACCATGCCTTGGCAGCCTCCGCCTCACCAAGTGAGCGGAACAGGCGCACAGCCTCCATGTTACCCGTATGGTACACAGCATTGTCCCAGAATGCGCTCAGTCCCTTCTTGGTACCACCATACTCCGGACCTGGGTGTGCCTGCTGCCATGCATTATTTACCTTACGTATTATTTCTTTCGTCTCTCCTACACCTTGTGCATGTGCCACAAACGAAAACAGGCATGCGACACATAACAACAATTGCAAACGTTGTTTAACAGTCATAAATTCTTTCTTTTCTTCTTTTCTGCAAAGGTAGTGTTTTTTTTCTTACTGACAAAATTTCTTTGACATTATTCGTACACTTGTACTATAATATATGGAAATTGAATAATATAAACTGAAAAATTTTGCGAACAAATGAGACCATGCAGAAAATTCAAAAAAAGTTTTTGCAAACCGACTTTCTGACACACCTAACTTACAATCGTAATGCCGCACAAGGCAAAACGCGGCAAAATTGCAGGCAAAAGCTATCGTTCCAAGTTCTCAAAGCATAGGTTTTACGGTGTAAAAGCATAGTTTCCACATGGTAATATGATAGCTTTTAGGTCATAAAAGCTATCATATTACGCAAAAAGGTGGTAACACACACAGGCCCCATACCCATTTAACGCTAATAGTCAGGCTGTTACGAAATCTCTGCAAAAAAGGACTGTTTTCTGTCGGAAATCGGGTTTGCTGAATAACATCGCAAAATTCGGCGAGTTTAATACGACGAAGCCGACGCTACGATAAATTTTACAGTTATAAAAAAAAGGTAGCCACAACGAATTGTGACTACCGAAAATATAATCAAAAATATTTATGAAGGGGGATTGCCCCTACATAATACTATCTTACTCTGCGTCTTTCTTGCAGCAGCAGCAGCAAGGACCGATGACCTTCCAAAGGCATGCTGCGAGCAAACCACCAACGAGTGGGCCTACGAAGAACACCCATACATTAGCCAAAGCCTCGCCACCTGCGAATATAGCAGGACCAAGAGAACGAGCTGGGTTTACAGATGTTCCTGTGAAGTGGATGCCTACGAGGTGGATGAGTATCAGCGACAGACCGATAGCAAGACCTGCGAAGTTGCCTGCACCAACCTTTGAGTCTGTAGTGCCGAGTACAACGAGCACGAAGAGACAAGTGAGCACAGCCTCTACGATAAGAGCTGTAACCACGCTTCCGTTACAACCAGCACCGATGCCATTAGCACCAAGACCAGAGGTGCAGCAGTATATAGCAGCAAGTACAGCACCTGCAACAATACCACCGATAAGTTGACCACACCAGTAACCGCATGCATCCTTGACGCTCATACGACCAGATGCAAGTACGCCAAGAGTGATGGCAGGATTGATGTGGCAACCAGAAATGCCGCCAATGGTGTAAGCCATGGCTACTACGGCAAGGCCGAATGCGATAGCCGTACCAACTACTGCGGCAGTGTTGTCATCAGAACAACCAAGTGACACGGCTGCTCCGCAACCGAGGAAAGTGAGCACGAATGTGCCAATTGCTTCTGCAATGTACTTTTTCATAATTGTATTAATTTAGTTAGTATTAAGTTTTGGTGGGAACCAAAAGAAAATTCCCACCTTATATTATA
>JAEEGH010013739.1_pt1 | contig 17901 bp, 14 predicted proteins | sample 9134181 | NCBI WGS metagenome assembly JAEEGH01 (sample SAMN16246544, study PRJNA631951) | gut metagenome | biome: gut microbiome; feature: rumen; material: DP-attached | host: Bos | place: Iran: Karaj | collected 2018-10 | reverse complement strand
AAGGGCTTGATGAGAAGGTTGAGCAGCAGAATCCAGAAGAGGCCGGAGAGGAGTTTCTTTTGCATGGGGGTAGGGGGAGAAGGGTTTTAGGGTTGAAGGGTTGAAAGGTTTTAGGGTTGAAGGGTTTTAGGGGAGGAAGGGTTTAGGGTTAAAGGGGTTTAGGGGAGGAAGGTTTTAGGGTTGAAGGGTTTTAGGGTTGAAGGGTTTTAGGGGAGAAAGGTTTTAGGGTTTTAGGGTTAAAGGGGGTTAGTGGTTGCTGCCGATGTTCCATTTCTCCTCCATGTCCCAGTTCTCGCGCAGCTCGAGGGTTTTCTCGAAGAAGAGGACAGCCTCGGGCTGCCGGTGCTGCCAGTAGTTGCCGGGGGTCCATTTCCCGTCTCTGTTGCTGTCCACGATGGCGCGGATGCCATGCTTGCCCCCCTTCAGGTGGAGGAAAGAAATCTTGCCTGGCCGGGTGACCACCTGTTCACGCACCATGTCGCCCTTCTCGTTGGTGAGCTGAACAATCAGCGGGGTGTGGAACACGGAGTCCTCTCCGCTCTCAAGGGTGATGAAGATATTGCCGTACGACTCTGTCTTGGTAAACTCAGTGGTGAACGAGACCGAATCGCTCCTGTTCTGGTAGATGTCGTAGAACAGGCCCTCCGGCACGGTGAACTGGTATTTCTCGCCCGCTTTCCCGGCAAAGACAAGGTACGCCTTGATCCCTACGGCCGGGGCAAAAGAGGGGTCGTGCAGCAGGCGGATGCCGCAGCGCGATAGCGAGCTGTCCGACATAACCATCACCCGCACGGCGGTGTCGAGGGCTGCGGTGTCGCGCCACGCTTCGCACACACCCTCCACCGGGTTCTCAAAGGCCAGCCACAGGGTGTCGTAGTAGGGGTGAGAGGGTGCCACCTTGCTCTGCATGATGCGTGGCTTTGCGGGTGGCAGCGATTTCCTGCCGGGCATGGGCTTGCTGGCAGCTTTCTCCTTGTATCGCAGCCGCAGGGTGTCGTGCAAACCTGTGGCATCTTTCAGCTCTAAGACGATAGAGTCACAGCCTTTGGCGGCAATCCACACCTTCAGCGTGTCGCCTTTGCTGCCCGTTTGGTGATACAGATGCACAGCGGGGGCGGTGCTGTCTGCCGGAAGATGCCGCAGGCTGTAGCCGTGCGACAACGGTGTCTGGGTGACAATCTCAATTTTTCCCTTGCCGGTAAAGTCGCTCTTGGTTATCCGTTGCATCTCCTTCTTCTCCTGCGACATGAGCAGGGCGAGCTGGGTAATGTCCGGAATGGTCGTTGTTGAGTCGATCTGTTGAGGGGTTTTGAGAGAGTCGGATAAACCTATCAATGAATCAACAGTGTCGTGCGTTGATCTGTCGATATGTTGAGATGTTTTGAGAGAGTCGGATAAACCCGACGTGTCAACAGTGTCGCGTGCGGTGGTGTCGCGTGGAGGGGGCATCTTCTCGGCCAGCACCATACTGTCGAGAAATGCCACAGCCTCGTCGCCGTTCAGCCGCAGGTTCTTGTCGCCGTCCTCCAACGCCAGGAGCAGATAGCGACCCTCGCGCAGGTGGTTCAAGGCAAAGTTACCCTCCTTGTCGCACCGCGTGACATACATCGGCTGCACCTTGGCAACGATGCTGTCGCCCACACTGTCCGACTGCTGGCTCTCGGACCAGGCTATCACCGTCACCGGCTCGGTGCGGGGCTTGCGGGAAAAAGCGTCCGCCACCGTGCCCCGCAGCGTCATGCTGTCGATACTGCTGCCTGTGGAAAAGACATACTCATACGACGGCAGCGCGTTGCCCTCGTTAAAGTCAACGATGGCCTCTTTGAACTGGAACAGATAGGTGGTGTTCGCCCGCAGGGTGTCTCTCAGCTTCACCACAATGCCGCGCCCCTTGGTCTTGTATTCGGGCTTCTGCTTCATGGGCGGCGACACCAGGATGTTGTTGTCGGCATCCTTCACCTTCACATATTCGTCGAAATGGATGACAAACTCCTTGGCATCGAAAAGCAGTGTGCCGCTTTCCGGCTCGGTGCCCGTCACCACCGGCGGGGTCTCGTCCTTCGGACCGCCCGACGGATAGCCCTGCTTGGCGCAAGCCGCCGCCAGCAAGGCCGCCGCCACCGCAAGCAAGATAAACAATCTCCTTATAGTCAGCATAAAAAACGATTATCAGCAATAAAAATCAAAATACAAAGATAAGAAATAAAAAGAAACCAACAAAGCCGGTCGGCAAATAAAAAAACATAAAATCCCCTCGCACAGCCGGTCAGCCCGTCGCTCCCCCAAATTTTTTTCAATTAAAACACACAGAGCATCAGTCCTTTGCAAAATAAAATAAAAAAATTTCATATCCTTTGTCACAAAATGGCTATTTTTGCATCTAACTATATAGGAAAAGGGAAAAAAGGCAAAAGACAAAACGACATGGGCACCAACCGTCGCGAAGAGATAGAGTTCAGTAGAATGCTCGACAGTGTCAAGGGCATTATACTAAAGGTATGCCATGCATTCTCCGGACGGGAGAGAACCGAGGCCGAGGACCTCTACCAAGAGATTGTGGCCGACCTGTGGCAAGGGCAGCACACCTTCAGGGGGGAAAGCGACGTGAAAACCTGGGTCTATAAAGTGGCCGTCAACAGAGCACTGATGCGCCGACGGCAGCAATGCGACAGCGACATCGTCTTAGTGCCTATCGACGGCAAACTCGCCGACCGGCTGGCCGACGAGCCGGAGGACAAACAGATAAAGCTCCTCTACGAACTGATAGAACGCCTCACCGACGAAGAGAAAACCATCATCTTTCTCTACATCGACAGGCTCAAGACCAGCCAGATAGCTTTAGCCACAGGCAAGAGCGAAAGTGCCGTGAGACAGATTATAAGCCGAACAAAAATTAAACTTAGAATGCTATATGAAAAAGAAAAAGAAAATGACAGATGAGTGCAAAGACAATGGGAAGTTGAAAATTGAAACACATACCCCGGTCTTCGACCACCCCTCTCAAGAGGGGATGCCTCACGAAAGTGACAACTCTCAATTCTCAACTCTCAACTCTCAATTCTTGGACGACCCCGACCCCGCCGACGAGGAGGTGGATGCCTTCTTTGCCGAACTGCAGGCCGCGTGGGACGCCCATTCGCGCCGTATTGATGAGTTCGTCGCCCGCAACAGGGATAATCTCGACCAGTACAACCATCAGATTGTTCAGGCCATACAGCGGCGCCTCCGGGCAAGGCGCATCAAGACGGCCGCGCTCCTCCTGTCCGTTCCCGTCGCCATGTTTTTCATCTATGTCTATTGCTACCCGTTTCTGCGCACCTTCTACTCTTTGATTCTTGCCGCCGTTGCCGCCTATTCCTTCTTCGGGCGCGAAAGAGAGGGGAATCCCTATTACCAATACTCCGTTCTCAGTTTACCGCTCATAAGCGCGTGCCGCTCCCGTGTTGTGGGATGCGTAGCCCTCGCACTAATCGCCTCCACAGTCTGCTTCCCTGCCGCCGACGGCAACAACATAACCTCCCTCGACAGAAGTACCCGCACAACCGTGGTGGCAGACATCGACGCCGTTTCGAACATCACACCCCCTATGTCATGAAAAACAAACGTCCGTTATTCGTTGTGTTGCTGTGCCTGCTTCTTGCCGGCGGGGTAGTCCTTGCCCTGCTCCCGCGCTGCCCCATGCCGTGGCAGTGCAGCAAGCTATACTGGCAGTATCGGGGGCAGGAAGGTATCGAAGCCTCCTATGTGAAGCAATACCCCGTCGATGACACCACCCTTGTCGATGTCACCCTCCTCCACGCCACCACCGACTCCGCTTGGGAAAGAGTCTGCCCATCTTTCATTCCTTCCATATATACTGAAGGAGAAAAAGATACCATCATACATTCCTATTCCGTCACCCATTGGCCTGCAACAGAAGACAGCCCTCAAACAATTGTCAATCCAACCACTACCAATCAATTCATCTTCATAACAATTACTCCCCCACTAAAAACCATTTGCATATTTCATATCGAAACCATAGCAGAACTTAATGCTATTATAGAATACAAAATACATGAACTGTCATCACTCAAAAAATAATATTAACCAATTTAAAAATAAATAATAATGAAGAAGTTTATCATTCCGGCGACACTCCTCGCCATGATGTCGGTAGCCACAGTCAGCTGCCAGAAAGAAAATCTTGTTGAGCCTTCAGCTCCCTGCGTAGAAAACAGTGCCACACGCACCATCCGCTACACCGTCAACGGCACCATCTACCGCCAAGTCATCCACAGCGACGACGACCTTGATGCCCTGATGCACACACTCTTCGCCCTTGCCCGCGAAGGCTACAACGTGCGCATAATGGATGAAAGCACCTCCTATAGTGAAAATAGTGCAAAAGAGACATTAACTTTCACTACGACAAATGAAAACGAAGCTATCGCATGGGCCAAAGCGAGAACCCTCGAAGGCTATGCCGTAACAACAACATTCAACCAAGCAACTAACGAATATACCTGTGTCGCAAAAAAATAACCCGATTATTAACTCTCGTGCGGACAACCCAGTCCGTCACCTGAAAAAAAAAACCATGAACAACAAAGTATCACGCCCCGCACGTACCAGAAAGGTGTGCCGACGTGTAGGGGCATAAAAAACAGATGCCGCCGCAAGGGAGGGGACACATTACCCTAACCCCTCTCCCTGCCGCGCGGCACCCAAGGCATAAAGCAGTCGCTTCATGCAAACGACTTAGGTAACGCCAAGCGACCGACTTTATTGTGCGGAAACAGGAAAAATCTGCACCCCGCCGCACAGCACCCCCACCAGCAGAGCGTGCAAACCATCACACGTGTTTTTTTTGAGGGCAAACAAACAACACACACGAACATGAAAAAGTTTTTTATCATCATCATACTCACCTTCCCCCTTTTATGGGAAGATGTTCAGGCACAATCCACCGTCACAGCCTCTCAGGAGGAAACATTCTATGAAGACTTTGGCCGGAAACTCCTTATCCGGGACAATCCAAACGACAACAACAATCCGCTCATCTATTACGTCACAGCTTCTAACATCGGTCGCAAATGGTACTTCCTATACCATTCGCTCAATGGCAGTGGAAATGCCTACAAATTCCTTTGGCCGACATATGCCAACAGTCTTAACTCCAAAGCGCTTTATGTCCATGACATGGTCATTCTGGGCAATTTCTGCTATTTTTGCGGAACAGACTATTACCCCAGTGAAACCTACTTCGATCCCGAAATGGGCTGGACTTATCTCTACGACAGCATCGGTTTCGTCGGACGCATTAGCCTGAACAAAATCAACAACCCCACACCAAGCATAGCCATACAGGTACACGACGTTGGGGGAACAAAAAATCTTACCAAACTGGATGCAACCGTCTATTCCGGCGACACCATCCTCGCCCTTGTCGGCACGTCCTCCACCACTGGCATGCCGCCTGCCCTTGTATTGTACAACAAGTTTACTGCGGGATGGAAAGAGCGGGTCTATCCTTTAGACAACCCTGATGAAATTGTCACCGATGTCATCTTTACCCAAGAACAACTGGTAACCGTATCCTTGTTCAGAAACGAACACTTCTCATTTGGGCTTCGCAAAGAACCTGTTATCCTCTTACAAGCTGGGTATTCCAGTCTTTTCAACTACGACTTGTTGGCCAAATACAACACCTACAACATGACCGGGCCAAACTCACCCAACCCCAAGGCGACATGGCACCCCAAAAACATAACAGCATTTCTTTCCTGCATTCCGGGTTCTGACACTGTCACAGTGGCCTATCAATGCATCGACACCTTGTCCTCCTGTCCAAACAGCATGTACCAAACAGCCTTGTTTCAAATAATCTGTGACCCACCCGATAACCAACACCGAAATATCTACAACGCACAGTTGGTATCAAACAACCTCAACATCAACAACTACACCTTTGTCGACATGATGTACATTCCCCATGACAAGACTACCGCTCTGCTGCATTACAATGTCACCAACTCTTTATATGGCGCCAGTATCCTGCAATTCGCTTCGTGGAACACTCTCGACGACTATATCCCCAACCTCCTGACCGACCATCAGGACTACCGCTCCCTTAACGTCTTCCAGAACAAGTATTTCTATCTGACCGGGGCTTCCCAGTCCGACAGCACCATTATGTACTTCCGACAGAACCAACAATACTCCAACAGCCAACCATCCTATTCCTGCTACGCCACGCACCCCCTCTCTTATTCGAGATCACTAACCGGTGGAAGCTGGGAATTAATTCAATCAGTTATTCCCAAAGTGGAGCTGAAAGATTTCTCCACCAATTCAACTGACATAGCTGGCACCCAGACAAGACGCATTACCAGCTGCAATATAGTTACAGAACAATAAAAACACATCACTATGAAAAAAATTATCATTCTTATCATCGCCCTCATGCTGCAGGGCATGGCTTTCACGCAGTCCCTCGACACCATCTCCGGCCCCGGCGGCAGGGTGGACGGATACCACTACACATGGTGGTACGACTCCTGCATGGGCTATTTCGACACCGTCCCGAACCGCGACTCCTATGGCAACAGGTATCGTTTCCTGGAAATGGGGGGATACGGCAGCAGCACTCCCTTGACAATGCACCGCTTCAGCCGCCCCGCCATGATGAACGGCGTCGCCGTCATGGCCATGGACAAATACCTGAGGCCACCACGACCCAGGGAAGAACGCTATCCAGTACTGGACACCACCCCCCTGCCCGAATATGTGTCGGTCTGGCTCTACGACAGCTCCACCAACAGCATGCAGATGCAGAAAATTGCCGAATTGCGGTGGGACACCGCCCACCCAAAGGTGTACAAACTTCCCACCAATGTCGACACCGACCTCTTCGGTTTCGAATACACCCGCGTCTATGAGGTCATGTTCGACCCCCCAATCCTCGTCGACTCCACCGTCTACTTCAAAGGAACCGTCAACAATGTCCTGTACGGCGGCCTTACCTTTACCGGCAGCGACCCCTGCTATCTCAAACCTCAAATGTTGTATTACTACATATCCGATAACTTTGAATACGCCAGCGACTTCACCCAGTATGATGCGTACCAACTCATCTTCGGCGAAAATTATATCTATGAAGGGTGCCACGATGGAGCCGACAACTACTATATCGATGACAAAGGCCAGGTATTAGAACGAAGGGAGAGGGAGGAGTCCCGCTTCGGGAGATTCCTTCCCATCGTGGACTACGCCAACGTCTCCGTGTCTCCCGACGACACCTCCATGGGCTCGGCAGGACCCACCGACCGCATCTCCAAGCAAACCACCGTCAACATCCACGCCACACCCGAATACGGCTTCCGCTTCGTCAGATGGAACGACGGCAACACCGACAATCCGCGCCCCGTCTTCCTCACACAGGACACTGCCTTCACCGCCTATTTCGAACCCAAGACCCGGCACCAGGTATCCACCGAGTGCAGGGCACAGGGTACCGGCATCGTCACCGGTGGCGGCGAATACTGGTACGGTGACACGGTCACCCTCACCGCCGTCCCCCTTGCCCCATACTTCTTCCACTACTGGAACGACGGCGACACCGCCAACCCACGGACCTTTGTGGTCACCCAGGACACCTCCTTTACTGCCTACTTCGGCTCTCAGCAGGGCATCGCTGCACCCGAAGACCAACCACCCCTCTTCACCCTCACCCCCAACCCAGCACACAGCAGCGTAACGGTGACTCTCAATTCTCAACTCTCAACTCTCAATTCCCAACTCTCAATGACCCTCACCGACGCCGCAGGCCGCGAACTCCTCAACACCAAAGTCTCAACGCTCAACTTCCAACTTTCAGTTTCCCAATACCCCGCCGGCACCTACTTCCTCACCCTCCGCACCCCCGACGCCTCCTCCACCCAGCGCCTGGTAATCAAGTAAATTGAAAATTGAAAAGTGAAAATTGAAAAGTAAGCGGAATTACTCACGGATACCTCTACCCCCCCCGAAAGGGGCGCATTCATGATAATTATTATTGAATATTTAACACGAATTTCCATGTAATGACCATAAAATTGTTTAGGGTTTTAAGGGAGGAAGGTTCTATGGTTTTAAGGTTTTAGTGTATCAAACCCTCAAACCCTTAAACCTTTTAACCTTTAGACCCTTAAACCCTCAAACCTTCTAAAAGAGCATTACCATGAATTCTCATTGCAAAGAATTTTTATAAAATTGGTGGTTGCCTATGATAAATAACTTATTGTCAAATGAAAAAATAGTCGTATCTTTGCACGCGTAAACCGATTGTAAAACAACGGTTGTCCGGCAGATTAATGGGTTCTGTCTGTTTGGATGACCAAAAAGTGAATGAATAGAACCCACCTAAAAACAATTTATTATGAAAGCACAACAATTCATAATATTTCCGCGCATCCTGCTTGCTTCAATTGCAATGGCAGGTAGTCTGATGGTACTCTCCTGCAACAAGGAGGAAACAAGACCCATCGACAATATTGACCCCCAAAATCTCCAAATATGGCGTTCTGTCATCGACAGAGATACAGTTATTGCAGAATGCAACCCTATGGACAGCTCGTATCGTTTGTCTGTTGTGCATCATGACTGGACTTTACTCTTTGACGATGGTACTCGTGGGCATTATTCTATCGAAGACAGCATACTGCACTTATACGACATCTATGGCAATCCGTCATTTCCACTTGATTTTGTAATGCAACGCATCAGCAAAGACAGCGTACATTTATCAGTCCATGGATACGTCATTGACGATGCCAGTTTAATCACGGAGTATTTATTCATTAAACAAGACACACCATGAAAAAACTTACAACATACATCTTGCTTACATTTTTCTGCAGTACCATAAATGCACAGGAAGTAACATACATTAACATCAAAAATGGGAAAGAGTTCCATTTCTCTCGTCAAAAAGATGAAGTTGTTATTCATCTCAGAACCGATTCTTTGTCAAACCTGTTCATCAAAACCCTTGAAAATTACGGACAAGTGGAGGAAAATCCAGGATTGAACATAAACACTATACATGTAAAATGTTACTCTGGATTATATAATGACCTTCTTTCTTTGTGCAGGGACTCAGCAAATAGAGTAATGTCATTTTGTCCTGTTCTTTCAGAAACATCTTCTTCTATTGAGGTCAGCTGCACTGGAGAGATCATAGCCATGCTAAAAGATAATGCTGACGTGGAACAGCTAAAAAAAACCCTTCAACAACTGGGTTATTCCACTGCAATAAGAAAGACTCTCATTAAAGGCAGGTACATCATTCCTTCAAACACAAATGATGGAGCATCGGCTTTCTCTATAGCAACAAACTTATCCTCAACAGGATTATTTCAATATGTCCAGCCTAATTTCTATTATATGAACCTCTTGAATTCAGTCGATGACCCAAATTTCAATGACCAATGGGGACTAAAAAATACTGGACAGAACGAAGGTATAGCTGGTACTGATATTAATATCGAACAAGCATGGAATATTACAAAAGGGAATTCCAATATAAAAATAGCAGTAGTGGATTGTGGCGTAGAACTGAGCCACTCAGATTTATCCCCTTGTCTTATAACTGGATATGATGTATTGTTAGATATTGCCGATGGATCAAAAAAACAAGGTAATGAGTATCATGGCACATGTTGCTCAGGAATAATTGGTGCCCAACATAACAATATTTGCACAGCAGGAATTGCTCCAGATTGCAAGATAATACCTATTCGAGCTATACATGGAAGCGAAGGATCCTCCGAATCCCTTTCATCCGGCATTTTTAAAGCGGTTGAACTTGATGCTGATGTAATCAGCAATTCTTGGACTATTGGAAACTCTAATGAGTTTGATATTGATGCCGATATTAGTAGCGCTATCGATTATGCAAAACTATACGGAAGAGGCGGGAAAGGGTGTATCATTGTCTTTTCTTCTGGCAACGGTAACAAAAGTCATGTAGAATACCCATCAAGTACTCCCGGAGTAATAGCCGTAGGAGCCATCGACAGGTGTGGGCAACGAGCAGGAGAAGCCTATCTGACAGAAGATTCCTGTGACCCTTGGCCGAACATCCTCACATCAGACCGTGCCAGTTCATTTGGTTCCAGTCTATGCGTTGTTGCTCCTGGTGCAAGTGTAGCCACTCTCCATTTAACAGATTCAGCAAATGGGTACAATAATCACTTTAAAGGAACGTCCGCTTCATGCCCTCATGTCGCTGGAGTTGCCGCATTAATGCTATCCGTGAATCCCCACTTATCACCTTACCAGGTTTCTGCAATCATCATGGCAACAGCAAAAAAAACTGGTAATTACCATTACGATTATTATGACAACCATCCTTATGGAGAATGGAATGACACTGTTGGCTACGGTCTTGTTAATGCCGGCGCGGCAGTAAAGATGGCAAGTGACCTTGCAGATGTTGGAGACTTATATGTGAAAGATAATATCGACAACAACATAAACAACAACGACACCGGTATCGAACCCAACACATCCACATCTGTATTCTATGACGCACCAGAAATAGCTGTTTATCAGGATGGCCATGAAGTAAATACGATATATGCAAGGCAAAATTATGATGTGCATGTTACAGTAAGAAACTGCGACAGTCGCGACACTCCATCAGGAAAAAAAGTTAAGCTATACTGGTCTTGCGTCAGCAATCGGATGCCGTGGAATAGTGCCTGGAAAAGTCTACCGCAGTTTCCGTGGAGATCCAGTTATTTTATCCGCGGAGGATATGTTGGAGAGTGCTCCTTGCCCCTTATTTATGCCGGTGCTTACACAGTCGCCTCCATCAATTGGACAGTTCCTTCCTCGTCCTATACAGGATCCGTTTCCCCAAACCTATACAACAACTATAGTTGGAGCTATTCCCTGTTGGCCATAGTTGAGGACGGCTATGTCACCGCTGGAAAGGATTTCACAGACCACAACATAAACAGATTTGTCGCCAACAACAACAATGTGGCGAGAAAAAATCTCACTGTCATACAGGAAAACCACGCTCCTGAACTGGCCGCCATAGAGTACCCCATTGAGATTGATGACCTGTACCCCGTCCGTCTTCAATTTCGGTCACGAGCCAACACTTTAGGACACCATTTAACTGATTATGCCCAAGCGCTTGTTCGTTTCGACGACAAACTGACGTTGGCGTGGCAGAACACTGGCATTACACCCCCAGGATGTATATACAAAGGCAACGGTCTATTTGCGATTATTGATACTGTCGTGAATTTCGACGGTTTGCAACTTGACAGCAGTATGGTTTATTTCATCTCAAACCACATCGTATATCATACTACACCAGCGGTAGCAGACCAGAGTTTTCCTTTCGACATCAATGTGTTCCTCACTGGTCTGAGCGACACTTTGTACGGCGGAAGTATCAACTACACGGCTGTCTATGATGAGAATGCCTACATAGTTGTCCGTGCACATGAAAACCAGTCTGCCCTGTCTGGCGACAATGTTACGTTCACCGCATCCTGCCCCGCCTCGGATGCTGAATACGTATGGTACAACGGAGCGGGTAATACCGTCGGCACGGGTGACGAACTGAACGTAACAACCACTACCTCCCAAAAATACTACCTTGTGGGACATTCAGAACAGGAGGACGCTGTCGGTTACGATTCTGTCATCGTCACAGTACGCCGGGGTATAATCACGTCTCTTACACCCAATCCTGCCACAGGGCAGACCATCGCCAACTATAGGCTGGCTGCGGATGTAACCGCTGCAAACATCACCGTTTCCAGCGCCACTGGACAACTGTTTTATTCCTCTAATCTCGACACAACGCAGACCACCCACACCATAAACCTCCAGTCCCTCCCCGCAGGGCAATATCTTGTCCGCATCAAGTCTCAGGGCGAGACCCTTGACACGAAAACCCTAATCATATACTGATCACTCCTTTACATATTTATACATAAAACATAAAAACCACAACTATGAAAAAGACCACCCAATCAACAAAACTGCTACTAGCGCTGTTGCTGCCCCTTTTGCTGTTTGCAGGATGCGAAAAAGAACCGCAAGGGACAGGCAGCGGTAAATTCTCTGTCAGCAAAAACCGTCAGGTGAGGTTCGCACACGGCAATCTGGCCGAAGGCGGACGCAGTTTCACCGCCCACCAATGGGACTTCGGCGGAGTATTCTGCTGGGGTACAGGGGACGACCCCGACAACAATTCACCATATTACCAAGACCACCCCACTTTCCACGACTGGGGCGACTATATTGAGGGCAACTGGCGGACACTCTCATCAGACGAATGGGCTTATCTTCTGGAAGAAAGGCCAGATGCCAATTTAAAATACGCACTTGGCACCATCGACGACATACGGGGCCTGATTCTCCTGCCCGACAAATGGAAGCTGCCTAACGGGTGCGGCTTCATCCCCGAGACGAAAAAGTACAGCGACAACACCTATTCCCACGCACAATGGGGAAAAATGGAAGCCAACGGAGCTGTTTTCATCCCAGCCACAATGTACGACAGTAGTAGTGGTATTATCTGGGACAATTACTGGACATCCTCCCCCTGGAATGAATGGCATGCACATACTTTAAGCATCGGTGAATTACTGGGTAAAGCCTACTTTTTAGGTACCTCGACCAGAGGTTCGAAACATCCAGTGCGTCTGATATGGGACATGTGATAATTTCTGCACTTGCATTACCAAGACAGATGGGAGCTTGAGGGTACCTTGCAATTTGGGATATCCCCTTGTCATCCCGCCGGCACCTACTTCGTCACCCTCCGCACCCCCGACACCACCTCCACCCAGCGCCTCGTCATCGAGTGAGTTGAAAGTTGAAAGTTGAAAATTGAAAAGTAGGCGGGATTATTCAAGGAATCCTCTACCCCCCTGAAAGGGGCATTCAAGATACTCATTATTGAACATTTGACACGAATTGCCGTGAATGCGCCACGAATTAATGACCATTCATGGCAATTCGTGTTTTAACTCCAATCGGTCGTTAGGGTTTATAATCAGTCGTTGAAGCGTCGTCATTTATTCGCTCGTTATTCGATCGTTCTCCACTCTTTTTCCGTTTCAGAAAGGGAAAAATGAGGGAAACACATTGGAAATCGACAGGATAAAGAACGACGCAACGCCGAGCCCTGAAAAAGTTTAGAGTTGAAAGTTGAGAGTTGAGAGTTGAAAGTTGAAACGAACAGACTCATCTCCCGGAGGTGTGGCCGAGGAGCTCTCAACAGCATTTTCGGCGTTGCCAAGACGACTACACCACGAGACGGTTCGGAAAATTTGTCATGCATAAACAGACACTAATTCGCGGTTTTTCGGAAATTTTGTCATGCAGAGTGATATGGCACAGGGCTTGCAGGATATAGGGTGTCTGCGGACGAGAAAGAAAGCAGACAAACGGAATCCCCCGATGGGAAAAACAAAAAAAAAAGACAAACAACAATTAAAAAAATAGGAGATTAAAGCCATGTTACTCACAACAAGAAATCAAAATCTGATGCCTTCGTTATTCAACGAACTGATGAATTGGAACAACTGGAGCTGCGGCGACTACAACGAGCACACGCCGATGCCCAAAATGAATGTGAGCGAAAGCGACAAGAACTACGAACTGGAGCTTTCGGTGCCCGGCTTGACCAAAGACGACCTGAGCCTGCGGGTTGACAGCGAGAACAACCTTGTGATAGAGATGGTCAAAAAGGAGGAGAAGAAAGAGGAGAAGAAAGACCGCCGCTATCTGCGCCACGAATTCAGCACACTGCAGTTCAAGCAGATGTTCAGTCTGCCGGAGAACATCAAGAGAGAGTCCATCACAGCCAAGGTGGAGCACGGCATCCTGACCGTCACGCTGCCCAAAATCAGCGACGAGGAGAAGCAGGCGCTGTCGCAGAAGATAGAGATAGCCTAAGGGTGGACGGCACAAGCAGAGCCTTGTAAGAGCCACACTTTGACCCTGAAACACAATGACGAGGAGGGGGCGGCCACAAGCGGCCGCCCCTTTTTGTGCAAGTTTTATTTGTCGGTTTAAAATATTATTCGTATTTTTGCATTTCCGAAACAGCGTATTTTATGGAGGAAAAAAAGCACTTAGACCCTTCGGAGATTGGTCCGAAACATGTTGATATAGAGAAGATACTGGCTGCAAAAAAAGTCAAGCTGCCGCATTGGGCCGTGCGTCTGCTGGAGCGTATCCTGCATGCCGACGAGATTAATTCGACCATCTACCGTCACCGCGACAAGTTCGGGCTGGACTTTGTCCACGCCTTTTTGGAGGGCAACGGTCCCGAGGACTTGAATGCCCGCATCGAGGTGGTGAATCCCGAATACATACCGCACGAGGGGTACCCCATCGTGGCAGGCAACCACCCGCTGGGCGGCCCCGACGGGCTGGCGCTGATGGCGGCCGTGGGACGCTACCGCAACGACATCCAGTTCCCGGTGAACGACTTCCTGCTGTACCTGCCCGGGCTGGCCCCCCTGTTCGTGCCCATCGACAAGGTGAACCGCAACACCGCCAACGTGAACGCCCTGGAGAATGCCTTCGCCAGCGAGAACGTGCTGCTGTACTTCCCCGCAGGGCTCTGCTCACGCAAACAGAAGGGGGGACAGATTCGCGACCTGGAATGGAAGCCGACATTTATTAAGAAAGCCGTCAAATACAAGCGCGACGTGGTGCCGTTTTTCTTCGATGCGCGCAACCGCAAACGGTTCTACAACCTCGCCCGCCTGCGGGAACGGCTGGGCATCAAGTTCAATTTCGAGATGGCGCTGCTGCCGGGCGAGATGTTTGCCCAGCGGGGCAAGACGATGCGCTTCACCTTCGGCAAGCCGATACCCTACACCACCTTCGACGACCGTCACACGGCCAAGGAGTGGGCGCAGATGGTCAAGGACCACTGCTACCGGCTGAAGGACAACCCAGACGCAGAGTTCCTCCAACCCGTCAAATAGAGAACATCGCGCCACGGCACCACCGACAGGCGTGACACCACGATAGTTTTAGTTTATTGTTTATAGTTTTTTTCTTTGACATGGACATCGACACTTCGTACATCATCCCGCGGGTTCCAAGGGATGAAATCAGAGCAGAACTGAAGCACAAGAACTTCCTGCGCAAGACCAACAGCGGGAACAAGGAAATATACATCACCACCGCCCATCTTTCGCCCAACATCATGCGGGAGATCGGCCGCCTGCGCGAGCTGAGCTATGCCTTGGACGGAGGCGGCACGGGCAAGGAGTGCGACATTGACGAGTTTGACACGATGCCCGAACCCCACTGCTTCAAACAGCTGTTTGTGTGGAGTCCGGAGGACGAGGAGATTGTGGGCGGCTACCGTTTTATCCACGGCAGCAACATGCTGCGGCGCGAGGACGGGAGCATCGCCTCGCCGACGTCGGAGCTGTTCCAGTATTCGGACGAGTTTATCAACAACTACCTGCCCTATACCGTCGAGCTGGGGCGCGCGTTTGTGCAGCCCGACTTCCAGCCCGGCAACAACCTGCGCAAAGGCATCTACTCGCTCGACAACCTGTGGGACGGGCTGGGCGCGCTGGCATTGGAGATACCGGAAACGCTGTATTTCTTCGGCAAGATCACGATGTATCCCCAGATGAACCGCCGCGCCAAAGACCTGGTCCTCTACTTCTACCAGAAGCATTTCCCCGACAAGGACGGCCTGGCATGGCCTGCCGAGCCGCTTCAGATAGCCTCGGACTATAACGAGCTGCACAATCTGTTCAACGGCCGCAACTACAAGGAGGATTTCCAGATACTGGTGCGCAATGTGCGCGCCCTGGGGTCGTCGGTGCCCGCCATGATCAACGCCTACATGAACCTGTCGCCCACCATGCGCTCTTTCGGCACGGCGATGAACCACGAGTTTGGCGAGACTGACGAGACGGGCATCCTGGTGTCGCTGCGCGACCTGGTGCCGGAGAAGCGCAAACGCTATATCGAGTCATACGACACGAAGAACCGCGTGCTCGACCGACTGCGCCTGTTCCGCATCAACATGAAGGAGCAACCCTGGTGGAAACAGATAAACGAGAGCGAGCGCACAGAGCTGAAACGGCTGAAGCACCTCAAGGAGACCGCGGAAAAAAACAAGAGCAACAGCAGCGCCAACCGCCGCCGCAAGAAAGCAAAGACCAAAAACGAGACCAGCAAATAGCAGAGAGCGACAGCCGCAAGGGGAACGCCCTGCACGGCCAACAAGCCACGAACAGAGAACACCCCGCCGCCCATTAACCACACACCCCCATCCGCATGGAGATAAAGAAAGCCACATTCGTCGTCAGCAACAGCGACTACCGCAAGTGTCCCGACACAGGCCTGCCGGAGTATGCCTTTATCGGCCGCAGCAATGTGGGGAAATCGTCGCTCATCAATATGCTCACCAACAACAAGGGCCTTGCCAAGACGAGCATCAAACCCGGAAAGACACAGCTCATCAACCACTTCCTCATCAACAACGAGTGGTATCTGGTTGACCTGCCGGGGTACGGCTATGCCCGCACCTCGAAGGAGTCGCGCGCGAAGTGGCAGAAGATGATCACCGACTACATGCTGAAACGCGAGGCGTTGGCGAATGTGTATGTGCTGGTGGACTCGCGCATCCCGCCCCAGCAGATAGACATAGACTTTATCAACTTCCTGGGCGGCAACGGCATCCCGCTGACCATCGTCTACACCAAGACCGACAAACAGAAACAGAAAGAGATAGCCGCGACAGTGAACAAAATGAAGCAGGTGCTCCACGAGACATGGGAGGAGCTGCCCACCATCCTGATGACCTCGTCGGTCACCAAGTCGGGCCGCGACCACCTGCTGAACCACATAGATGAAATCAACAAACAACTGAAAAACCCCAACCCCCAAGATGACAACCACACATAATAAAAGAATGCTGCTGGCAGCCGTAGCCATGCTGCTGAGCCTTGCCGCCGCCGCCCAGAACACCGACCGGCTGGACTTCGTGGTCCGCCGTGCGGCAATGAAGCCCGCCGTGAAGCATGCCTCGCTGTCGGTATGTGTGCACAACATCACCAAAGACAGCACCGTCTATTCACGCAACGAAGACCTTGCCATGGTGCCCGCAGCCCTCAACAAGCTCTTCACCACCGCAGCGGCGTTCAGCCGCATGGGGCCCAAGTTCACTTTCGAGAACTACCTGTACTATTCCGGCTCTATCGACCGGAGCGGCACCCTGCAGGGCGACATCATCGTGGTGGGCGCCGGCGACCCCTTCTTCTGCTCCGACCGCTTCCCCCACACCGACTCGACCTTCCACCGGCTGACCGAGGCCATCAAGAAGATGGGCATACGCCGCATCAACGGCCACATCTATGCCGACACAAGCATCTTCGAGGGCGACATGATACACCCGTCGTGGCGCTGGGACGATATCGGCAACCACTATGGAAGCGGCGCCTGCGGCATCAACTACAACGAGAACTCGGTGGATGTGCACCTGCGTTCGGGCCGCAAGGTGGGCGACCCAGCAGTAATCACCAGCACTCACCCTGACATCCCCATCACCAACCACGTGGTCACCGGGCCGCGCGACACGGTGTTCGACATCTGTTTCTTCGGCTCGCCCGAACAGAACGGGCGCATCTGCCGCGGGGTTATCCCCCTAGGCACCGCCGACACCCACTTCCGCGCATCGCTGCCCCAGCCCGCCTTCCACATGGCCAATGAGTTCACCAAATACTTGCGCAACCACGGTGTCGCCGTGACAGGCGACCCCTCGGCACACTTCACCATGCCCAAGCAGTATCGCAAGCTATGCGTCGACACCGCCTTCAACCTATTCGTGACCGCCGCCCTCACCACACAGACAACCAACAACATCGC
>JAEEGH010013736.1_pt1 | contig 17902 bp, 14 predicted proteins | sample 9134181 | NCBI WGS metagenome assembly JAEEGH01 (sample SAMN16246544, study PRJNA631951) | gut metagenome | biome: gut microbiome; feature: rumen; material: DP-attached | host: Bos | place: Iran: Karaj | collected 2018-10 | reverse complement strand
CCATTCGATGCGACTCGCAGTGGCTTGAATCTGGGCGAAGGCGCAGCCTATCTGGTGTTGGAGTCGGCCGAGAGCGCCAAGCGTCGTGGCATTGCGCCACAGGCGCTGTTGTCGGGCTACGGCAACGCCTGCGATGCCTTCCACCAGACCGCATCGTCGCCTGATGGCGAAGGTGCCTTCCGCGCCATGAAAGAAGCCTTGGCGTTGGCAGGCTTGCAGCCTTCCGACATCGACTACATCAACGCGCATGGCACAGGCACGCCCAACAACGATGCCAGCGAAAGCCAAGCCATGATGCGGCTATTTGGGGAAGATGTGCCGCCCGTATCGTCGACGAAGCCTTTCACGGGACATACGACAAGCGCCTCAGGTTCCATAGAGGCTGTATTTTGCATCTTGGCTTTGCAACAAGGTTTCCTGCCCGCCAACTTAAATTGGTCGCATGCCATGGAAGACGGCATCGTACCCGTGTCGCAGTCGACGAAGAAAGAACTGAAGCATGTCTTATGTAATGCCTTTGGCTTCGGCGGAAATGATTCATCATTGCTGCTGTCAAGCGCTAAGGTCCCTGAGCTTGTCGAAGGGCCGACCAAAAATGACGGTGCTTCGATAGGTTCAGCAACCTGCTTTGTTATGTCCGCCAAGCAAATCTCTCTCCAGCAGCCGCTGAACGAGGATTGGATGCAAGAACCTGTGGTTTATGATGCCCCCTTTGTCAGGTCTATAGACCCGAGTTTCAAAGATTATATCTCGCCTATCGAGGCGCGGCGCATGGGTAAAATCCTGAAACGTGCCGTGGCGACTTCAAAAGAAGCCTTGAATGCTTCGGGTTTAAATACTGTTGATGCCATCATCACCGGTACAGGTTATGGCTGCATTGAAAATACCGAGTTCTTCCTTGACGCACTATCAAACGATGGCGAACAGTTGTTGAAACCTACCTATTTCATGCAGTCGACGCACAACACCATCAGCTCGTTGGTGGCCATTCAGACCAAGAACCATGGCTATAATGTGACATACGCCCACAAAGGCATCTCGTTCGACAGTGCCTTGCAAGATGCCTGGTTGCAGCTTCGCCTTGGTAAGATTGATTCTGCCTTGGTGGGCGGCCACGACGAGATGACGGAAACGTTTTATCATATCCTGAAAAAAGGCGGTGTCATGGGGCAAGACGATGAAATGTGTGGTGAGAGTGCTGTTTCTATTGTGCTTTCTAAGGCCGTTGAGCCTGTCGAAACGCCGTTACAGAATAAATCGGCCCTTCGACAAGCTCAGGAACCTCGGCCTTTGTGCAAACTATCTGGCTTCCAGATGCTGCACCAGCCTACAATGAACACCTTAATGGATGCTCTCGCAAAACTGCTTCAATCCGCAGGAAAAAGCCTTGCTGATGTGGACTACATCCTTACTGGAATCAGTGGTCACCACGATCAAGATGAGGCTTATTTGCAAGAAACCAAGACACTCTTCGGCCAAAAGCCCTTGCTGAAATTCAAGCACCTTTTTGGCGAAAGCTTCACTTCGTCTGGTATTGGCATGTATGTGGCGGCACAGTGCCTGAAAACAGGTCATGTGCCGAGTACCTTGTTCGTGGATTCTAAGGAAGTCAGCGACAAACAACCCAAGTGCATTTTGCTATATAACCGTTCCGATGGAAAGAATGTTTCATTAACCTTATTGGAGGCTTGATTATGTGGAGATTAATTGGTTTGGTAGCTTTGCAGTCTTTTTTCCTTTGTGGAGGACAGGTGCTGCTTAAGTTGGCCATGCAACAACTTGGCAAGTTTGAATGGTCATGGGCTTATTTCAAGAGTGTGCTCACCGACTGGTGGCTGTTGGCCTGCGGCATTGCCTTCGGCGTGGCCACGGTGCTTTGGCTCTATATTTTGAAAAAATTCCCTTTCAGCCAAGCCTATCCCTTGACAAGCCTCTCATTTGTCTTCGGTATGGTTGCCGCTTGGCTCGTCTTTGGCGAGAGCATTCCCTTCTCACGTTGGATTGGCCTGGTTCTTGTAGTATTGGGGTGTTTCCTAATCATGAAATGAGATGAAAAGACTATGGTTTTCCGTTTTGTTTGTCGCCTTTGGCCTGTTTGCCTCGGCACAAACGCCGCTTTCTGAAGCCCAGAGCAATGAAATAATTGCTTCGCTGACAGAGACTGCCTCTTCCATGCAAACGATGCAATGCCGTTTCGTGCAAAGCAAGACCATGGCCATGCTGGCCGAGCCTTCGGTGGCAGAAGGCAAGATGTATTTTGCTTCGCCCGACCGCTTGCGTTGGGAGTATGTCAAACCCTACGCTTTTGCTTTGGTCGTCAACGGTGAGCGCATCGTCAAGGTGACAAACGGTCAAGCCGAGGTGCTGGACGGCAACTCGGGAAGAATGTACCAAGGTATCACAAGCATGATTATGGGTAGCGCCTCGGGCAAGAAATTATTTGATACCACCGCGTTCGACATTGTGCTTTATGATGACAGTACATGTTGGAAGGCTGAAATGACCCCCAAGCGCCGCGACATGAAGCGGATGTTCAGCCAGTTGGTGTTCCATTTCGACAAAAAGACCCAAGTCATTGACCATGTGGAATTCATCGGCTCAAGCGGTGATGTCACCTTGATTCGGTTTGAGGAGATGAAGTTGAATGGAGTCATTGATAACGACATCTTTAAAGAGTAAAATCATTAGGAAATGAACTTCTTGGACAACCTTTTCATCATACAATCCATAACGGAAACCGAAGACGGCTTCGAGGCCGTGGTGCATTGTAACGCTGACCATCCTGTGTATCAAGCACATTTTCCTGGGAATCCCATCACCCCGGGGGCTTGCATGTTGCAAGAGGCGAGCGTGTTGATGCAGGAGAAAATGGGCCGTCCCATGTTTCTGAAAGCGGCCAAAAACATAAAATATCTTTCCTTGTTGATTCCAGCCGAAGGCAAGCTAGTCAAATTCATTTTTTCCCGTGTTGTGGAAAACGAAACGGAATGCAAGACCCAAGTCGTCATCGCCGACGAGACTTCCGTTTACACCAAAATGTCGTTGACTTTCAGTTATGAACCCCTCTGATGCCATAGCGACCCAAACCAGGATGCGGCAGCTGAAGGTCTGCACCGTCATGCCGACCTACAACAACGGCGGCACGCTGCACGACGTGGTGGAACGGGTGCTGGCCTTTTGCGCCGATGTCATCGTGGTCAACGACGGCTGCACCGACTATTCGGCGGAAGTCTTGGCTTCATTCGGCGAGAGCATCACTGTGGTCGACTATGGCCGCAACCGTGGCAAAGGCTATGCCCTCAAACAAGGCTTCGAGAAAGCCAAGGCCATGGGCTTCGACTACGCCCTCACCATCGACAGCGACGGACAGCACTTCCCCGAGGACATCCCGCTGTTTGTGGAGGCTTTGGAGCAATACCCAGGTGCCATGATTGTGGGCAGCCGCAACCTGAAACAGGACAATATGCCCGGACAGAACACCTTCGCCAACAAGTTTTCCAACTTCTGGTTTAAGATACAGACTGGCCTCAACCTCCCCGACACACAGACGGGTTACCGGTTGTATCCTTTGAAAAATATGCCTTGCCTCGCCCTGCTCACCTATCGCTATGAGGCCGAGCTGGAGCTGCTCGTCTTCTCTGCTTGGCGTGGCACAGATTTGGTTCCCATCAAAGTCAATGTGTTTTATCCCGAAGACCGCGTCACTCATTTCAGGCCATTTTGGGATTTCTTCCGCATCAGCGTGCTGAACACCGTTTTGTGTGTGTTAGCACTGGTCTATGGCTGGCCCTCACGACTTATCCATAAACTATTAAGGAGGAAGACAGCATGAATAAGTTTTTCCTTAATATCTACGACCGCCTATCGCGCAACAAGCCCCTGTCCATCTTCTTGATGGCTTTTGTCTTGGGTTTGTGCGTGCTCTCAGCCCTGCGTCTGGACTATAAGGAAAACATCGCCGACTTCTTGCCCACCGACCCCGAAAAGGAAAAATATACTTCGGTCTACGATGACCTTAGCAATCAGGGACAAATCACCGTCATCTTTGCCGCCGACACCACAAAACTCATCGGTGACGAAGCCCTTGACGCGGTGATGGATGCCATGGATGCTTTTGAGACGAACTGGCATGTGGAAGACACCGCATTGCTGGTCAGCGACATGCGTTGCAAAGTCGATGACAGCCAAGTGTTTGACGCCATAGACTTCATCCGTGACAACCAAGCTTTATTCTTGACGGAAGCCGACTATCACCGCATGGACTCATTGTTGGCCGAGCCAGACTATGTGGCTACTTGTATGGGCAACATCAAACGTATTTTGTCGATGCCCACGGTCAGCTTTGTGGTGGATGGAGTGAAAGCTGACCCTTTGAATCTCTATTCTCCCTCTTTGCAGCGTCTCAATGCCCTCAATCTTACGCAAGGCTATCGTTTGGAGGACGAATACCTCTTCAACGAGCGCGGTGACATGGGTTTTGCCTTCTTCTCTTCACCTTTTTCTGGCAGCGACACCAAAGGCAACGCGCGGATTGTGGAACTTATTAATAAAGTGGTGGCGCAGACAGAGGCTTCCTCACCGGATGTGCATATTTCTGCCGTAGGAGCACCCACCATCGCTGTCACCAACGCGCAGCAAATCAAAAAAGACAGCCTTCTCTCTGTTTCTTTGGCTCTCGTGCTGATTTTCGGCATCTTGATGTTCACCATGGCGCGAAAGCGCAACCTGCTCTGGCTTGGCATCTCCATCCTCTTTGGTTGGATTTTTGCTTTGGCAGTCATCGCCTTGTTCAAGTCGAGTATCTCCATCATCGTGGTGGGCATCGGCTCGGTCATCGTGGGTATCGCGGTGAATTATCCCTTGCATTACCTCGACCACATCAAGCAGGAACCCGACAAGCGCGAGGCCTTAAAAGACGTCATACAACCTTTGGTCATCGGCAACATCACAACCGTGGCGGCCTTCGCTTGCCTTATCTTCGTGAAGGCGGAAGCCATGCGCGACTTGGGACTCTTTGGTGCCTTGATGCTGGTGGGTACAATCCTCTTTGTGATGGTATTTTTGCCCTTGTTTGCCGTGGTGCCCAAGAAAACGAAGAAACTCTTTGTCGATGATGGCAAGGCACCCTCCGAGACTTGGCGCAAAATAAAGTTGTACGCTTTCTGGCCTTTGGTCATCATCACCATAATACTTAGTTATTACAGCCAAGACACCGCCTTTGACGCAGACTTGCACAACATTAACTACATGACGCAACAGCAGCAAAAAGACTTGGATTTGTTGAACGAATCACTGCAAAAGGAAGGCGAGACGGACTTGATTTATGTCGTTTCGGAAGGTCAGACTCTGCAAGAGGCGTTGGTGAGGAATGAAATAGTGATGGCCGATTGTCGTAGATTGCTCTCAGACAGCCTCTCTGTTGTGATTTCTGGTCCCGATGGCTTGTTGCCTTCCGTTGAAAAACAAAAAGAATCTTTGGCATGTTGGACGGCGTTTTGGGAGCGACACCTCGAAGTTGTTGATCAAGTGAAGCAAGAAGCAGTAAAAGCCGGTTTCACGGAAGATGCATTTTTGCCGTTTACCGAAGGAATCACAAAACAATACGAGCCATTGTCTGAGGATGAAATGGCGCCTTTGCAGACGTTGTGTCAGAATTATACCTTGCAGCACGATAGCATTGCCAGGGTGGTCAACTTCGTGCGGGTGCCTCAAGATGTTTCTGAGGTAGTTAAGGAACGGATACGGCAAGTTATTTTGAGCCATTGCGAAAAACAAGGCGATGCTTTGCGTCATTGCGAGGAACGAAGCAATCCAGAAACATCGGCCCGCCGACAGGCTCAGGGACCTAATGAATTCGGCCCTTCGACAAGCTCAGGGACCTTGGTTTCTAATGGCTTTGCGTTCAGTATCAGCGATGTGGGCAACAATTTGGTCACGGCGCTGTCCGACGACTTCGACTACATCCTTTATGTGTGCAGCATCGTTGTATTCTTCTTCCTTTGCCTCTCGTTTGGGCGCTTGGAGTTGTCGCTGCTGGCTTTCCTGCCCTTGACGGTAGGCTGGGCTTGGATTTTGGGCATCATGCATCTTGGTAGCATCAAGTTCAACATCGTGAACATCATCTTGGCGACATTCATCTTCGGCCAGGGCGACGACTACACGATTTTCATCACGGAGGGCTTGCTCTATGAATACACCTACGGCAAGAGAATGCTGAAAAACTACCGCAACAGCGTCATCCTCAGCGGCATACTGATGTTCATTGGTATCGGCACCTTGATTTTCGCCAAACATCCCGCCATGCGTTCCTTGGCGGAGGTGGCCATCATCGGCATGGCAACGGTGGTCTTCATGGCTTGTTACCTGCCGCCTTTTGTCTTCAATTGGCTGACCAAGAAAAGAGGCCAATTGCGCCAAGTGCCACTGACTTTGAAACGGATGCTTTACACTTTCCTGACTTTCTTAGTTTTTTTCATCGCCACTTTTGTCATTGTCACGCCGTTGACTTTGGTTTATATGCTGTTGGGTCCGAATACAGAGAAGAAGCGCTACCGTTATCACCAGATGATTGCTTGGGTGATGCGCACCGCCTTGAAAATATTGCCTGGCGTGAAGTTTCACTTGAACAACAAAGCGGGAGAAACCTTTGACAAGCCAGCCGTCGTCATCGCCAACCACCAGTCGCACCTCGACTTGCTTTGCATGATGCTGTTGAACCCCAAAGTGGTGCTGCTGACGACCGATTGGGTGTGGAAAAACCCCGTTTATGGCTTAATCATCCGCTTTGCTGAATATTACCCTGTTTCCGATGGCTACGACAAGAATGTGGATCGACTGAAAAAATTAGTGGAGCGAGGATATTCCGTTGTCGTCTTCCCCGAAGGTACGCGCTCTGAAACGGGCGAAATACTTCGTTTCCATAAAGGTGCTTTCCAGTTGGCGCAGGCCTTGAATGTGGACATTTTGCCTGTGTTCATCCATGGTGCGAGCCATGTGATGCCCAAGAAGGACTTCGTGCTGCGCGAAGGTCAACTCTATGTGGAAATCGGGGCAAGGACACCTATCGAGGAAGTAAAAGCCATGGAAACCCGTGCCTTGACTTCGCAATTCCACAAGTATTATATCGAGCATTTCGAAGAGATACGTCGCCAGCGTGAAGACACCGAATATGTGCTGCCGTTTGTGCGCTACAAATACATCTACAAAGGCAACGAAAACGAACGGGAATGCCGCCGCAACCTAAAGCACATTCACACTCAGGCTGCCGAAATCAATGCCTTGGAAGGCCAAAGCATCTTGGTAAAAAACAGTGGTATCGGTGAATTGGCTTGGACCATCGCTTTGGTGCACCGCGACATTCAAGTCTATGCCGAGGAAGCCGATGAGGACAAGCATTTAATAGCCTCGCACACCAGCTACATCCCTGACAACCTGCATTTTGTTCTCGATGGTCAAGAATTGCCGACTTGTGAACAAACCATAGATACCCAAACATTTTTGAAATGAAGACTTGTATCATCATTGGAGGTGGCATTGGTGGCTTGGTGACGGGAGCATTGCTGGCCAAGGAAGGCTATCAAGTGACGGTATTGGAAAAAAACGCCATCATTGGCGGAGGCTTGCAAACTTTCAAGCGGAATGGTGTGAGTTTCCCGACGGGGATGCACATCTTTGGCGGCTTTCAGGAGGGAGGAAACCTGCGTAAAATATTTGGATATTTGGGCGTCATGGATAAGATTTCACTCCATCCGACAGATGAAAACGCCTCTGATGTGGTCACAATGATGGGCGAGGGCGAAACATATTGTCTGCCGCAAGGCAAGGAACGTTTTATCGCCTATCTTTCAGAAAAGTTTCCCGCTGAAAAAGAAAACATTAAGAAATATATCGAACGACTTTTTGAGCTTTCCGAAGAAGAGGATTTGTTTTATTTGCGGGAAGCATCGACAGACCAACATTCGCATAGCGACGATTTCTTGGGTTCAGTCAACCAGTTGAGGGATCGATATATCGCTGACCCGAAACTAAAGTCTCTGTTATCGTATCTCAATCCGTTATATGGTGGCGACCCACAGACTACGCCAGCCTATATCCACGCCCTGCTTAGCACCTTGCATATCAACGGGACATTCCAGTTTGTGGATGAGAGCCAACAATTGGCCGAGGCCTTGGCGATGGTAATAGAAAACGCTGGCGGACAGGTATTGGCCAATGAGGAAGTCGTAAAAATTGAGGTAGAAAACCGTATAGTGACAGGCTTGCATACCTCCAAAGGTCATCATTACCAGGCCGAAAACTACATTTCAGACGTGCATCCCGATGTATTGTTGCGCATCATTGACCCTCAGGCTTTTCCGACGGCTTTCAAATCGCGCATCCAATCGGTGCCGGAGACCACATCCAGCTTCAAGGTCTACATCAAGTTCAAAGACAAAGCATTCCCGTATCAAAACCATGCCCATTTTTGCCTTTCCAGCGACGACTGGCCGCAAAATATAATGTTTGTGACGCCTCCTGTTCCCCAGCAAGGTGAATTTGCAGAGACGATGTTTGTTATTAGTCCGATGGGTTTCGACAAAGTAAAACCATGGGAAGACACCCATATTGGGCATCGTGGCGAAGGGTATGAACAATGGAAACAGGAAATGATAATTAAGGTGTTTGATTTCATGGAACGTCTTTATCCTGACTTTCGTGAAAAAGTCGAGTGTGTTTTCGCCTCTTCGCCTCTCACTATCCGAGATTATTATGGTAACAAAGAAGGATCCAACTATGGCTTTCAGAAGGACAGCAACAATTTGATGCTTTCGCAAATGTCCGTTTCAACGAAAGTCAAAAATCTTTTCTTGACAGGGCAAAATGTCAATATTCATGGCCTTTGCGGTGTTGCCTTGACCGCCATTGAAACGGCAGAAGCCTTGGTGGGACAAAACGTGATTGTGCAAAAAATTAACAATAGTTGTGAGAATCATTAATAATTTGTATTTTTGCACAATCAACAATATGAAATGGAAACGATAAAACTGAAACTCATTTACCCCAAATGGAACAAGTTACCAGGTCAGACGACCTTTAACTTGCCTCCGCATGGGCCTGTGGCTTTTGCTGCTACACTTCCTGAATACGTCGATATTTCGTTTACCGACGAAAATGTGGAACCCATTGACTTTGACGAAGAATGCGACCTCGTGGCATTGTCAATGATGCTCACCACGCAGGTGAAACGTGGCTGGGCCATCGCCGATGAATACCATAAACGCGGCAAAACCGTCCTTGCTGGCGGCATTTCCACGATGCTTCATGCCGAGGAGATGGTCAACCACGTGGATAGCGTTTTCTTGGGCGAGTCGGAAGGCCGTTCGGAGCAAGTTATCCAGGACTGGAAGAACGGCTGCTTGAAGAAGATATACAACTACATGGGCAACCAGCCCGACATCGCCTCGGTAGGCCCCTGCCGCCGTGACCTTTACAAGCGTGAGCTGTATAACCACAAAGGTGTGCAGATGGTTGACCTCTTCAATGCCTCGCGTGGCTGCCGCTTCAGTTGTTATCCTTGTGCCGTGTCGTATCTTGGCGGACGTAAGTTCCGTCCGCGCCCCGTCGACAAGGTGGTGGAAGACATTGCCGGTATCGACAACAACCGCTTGTTCATCGTCGACAATTCGTTGGCGCAAGACAAGCAGTGGGAGATGGACCTTTTCCGCGCCATTGCCCCGCTGAAGAAGAAATGGATTAGCCACACCATCGAAGATGACCCCGAAGTGTTGGATTTGGCCGCCAAGGCTGGCGCTTGGTATGTCTACCAGGCCGTTTACGACACTTCTGATTATATCAAGGAGCGGGTGAAACGCTATCACGACTACGGCATCGGTGTAGAAGGCACCATTCTCTTTGGCCTCGATAACCAGACCGAAGACGACATCAAGCGTCTCATCGATTTCCTCGGTGAAATCGACCTCGACCTGGCTGAGTTCACCATCTTTGCGCCTTTCCCGCATACCAAGGGTCACGACGACCTGCTACGCCAAGGCCGCATCTTCGACTTCGACTGGGACCACTACAACGCCGGTCAGGTGGTGTATCAACCCAAGCACATGTCGCCGGAAAAACTGCAAGACCTCTACGACTATGCGTGGAAGAGCTTCTATGCCAGCGAGACTCAGGAATCGAAGATGTTCCGCTTGTTCTGCAATGTGGCCTTGCGCGAAATGGAGGAAGGCACCTATCGTCCGCGTGACCGCCGTTTGGCCAACAAATCGTTCGGCCGTGATGTCGACCGCAGCAAGAGAAATGTTAATGTTAGAGTTGACAGTTGATAGTTAACAGTTTGTAGTTGTCAGTTAGCAGTTGACGCACTTGCGTTAATGCAAGGAGGAATGACGAAGCAATCCTTGAATTTTGAATCTTTGAATTTTTAAATTTTGAATCGATGAAGGTATCTCCAGAATATTACGATGAAATTTTCCCTTTTAAAGGCGAATGGGACATGGAATCGACGTGTGGCTTGAAAATCCGTGAAGTGGATGGAAAGAAGTATGTCATCGTGACGGAATTATACCAAGACAACCCTGGCACTTCGGTGACCTACGCCGGAAAGAAACTCGCCGACCAAGTCTGTGAAGCCAAAGGCTTGAAATTGGAAGACATTGTCTACCTTGAGTGCACGCCCAACACCAATTCCAAGCTTTCGTTTTATGACGAGGAGTATTTCCAAGTGGATTTCTTTGCCGACATGCAACACAAATACCGTCAGCTTTCTAAGGAAGAAGTGATAAAAGTTTTAGGCAAGTGATGAAACATAAAGCCTTATTTTTCGGTTTATTGCTGCTTTTTTGGGGACAACTCGTCGCCCAAGAAAGCGTTTCTTTATGGGAAGGTTATGATGTGAACCACGGCAAACAGGTCACTTTGACACCTTATCTGGCCGAGAATAATGAGTCTGGTATGGCGATTATTGTGTGTCCTGGCGGCAGCTATTGCTGGCTCGACATTGAGACTGAAGGTGACGGCGTGGCGCAATGGCTTCAAAGCAACGGCATCTCAGCCTTTGTGCTGCGTTATCGTGCCGTAGGTTTCGGCGCCTATTTTTGGCATCACCGCATCATCTTCCGTGGCAAGCGCCACCCCGACATGATTACCGATGCACAGCGCGCCTTGCAATGGGTACGCGAACACGCTGAAGAGTACCATATCGACCCCGACAAAGTGGGTATGATGGGATTCTCTGCTGGTGGCCATTTGGTGATGTCGGCGGCATGTTTTAGTGATGTCGACTTTTTGAAAGACAACGGAATAGATACGAAAGTCAGTCTTAAACCGACTTTTGTCGCTCCGATTTACCCCGTGGTGACCATGCAGGAACCATATGTCCACAAGCGTTCGCGTAGGGCTTTGCTAAGCGAGCAGTACCATCACAACCCAACGATGAAAGACTCTTTGTCGTTGGAACGCCACATTCCCGCCGATTGTCCGCCCGTCTTCCTGGTCAACTGCGTCGACGACCCCATTGTGGAATACCATAATTCCATGTTGCTTGATTCCGCCTTGACGGCTAACCATGTCAACCACCGTTACATCCAATATCAAACGGGAGGTCATGGCTTCGGTGCCAGCGAGGAAAAAGGGACGGAGGAATGTCGCCAATGGAAAAACGAGTTTCTCAACTGGATAAAAGGACAAGGTTTTTAACCTTGAAAAACAATTCAACAGTTAAACGATCAACGCTTCAACAATGATAAAAGACGATATAGAATACAAATCCGTAGAAGAAATCAAAGCCTATCAGGAAGGTTTGCTTCACGAGGCATTGGCTTATTTGAAAGAGCATTCGCCGTATTACCAGCGGATGTTCAAGAGCTACGGCATTAATATTGACAAAATCCAGCATATCGAGGATTTGGTGAAGATTCCGTTCACGGAAAAAAAGGACCTCCAACTGTTCAACGACGAGTTCCTTTGCTGTCCGAAAGCCAAAATCATCGACTACATCACCACTTCGGGAACGCTTGGCGACCCCGTTACCTTCGGTTGCACCGAGAAAGACCTGCAACGCTTGGCCTACAACGAGAAGAAATCATTTGAGTGTGCTGGCCTGAAGCCTGGCGACGTGGTGCAGCTGATGACCACCCTCGACAAACGTTTCATGGCAGGAATGGCATATTTCCTCGGGTTGCGCGAACTCGGCGCAGGTGTCATCCGTGTAGGCAACGGCATCCCGGAGCTACAGTGGGACACCATCCGCCGCATTAAGCCCGACACCATCATGTGTGTGCCTTCGTTTATCTTGAGGTTGATAGAATATGCCGAGGAGCACGATTTCGACTACAAGAGTAGCAGCATCCGTCGTATCATTGGCATCGGCGAAGGTTTGCGCGACCAAAACTTTGAGCTTAACCTCTTGGGCAAGAAAATCAAAGAGAAATGGGATGTGCAGCTTTTTGCCACCTATTCCTCGACGGAGATGGGCGCCACCTTCTCGGAGTGTGAATATGGTATTGGAGGCCACGTGCACCCCGAACTCATCATCGTCGAAATCATCGGTGAGGACGGCCTGCCTGTTCCCGATGGTCAGCCAGGCGAAATCGTGGTGACAACGTTGGGTGTGGAAGCCATGCCGCTGTTGCGTTTCCGCACAGGCGACATCGCTGCCAAGATTATGGAACAATGCAAATGCGGGCGTAATTCCTACCGCCTCACGCCGCTTGTGGGCCGCAAGAACAACATGATTAAGCTGAAAGGCACGACACTCTATCCGCCTGCGATCAATGACGTGCTTGACAACTCGGACTTTGTGGAAAACTATGTCATTGAGGTGCGCCAAAGCGAGGCGGGTACCGACGATGTGGTAGTGAAGATAGGCCTGAAGTATCAACCCGATTTCGATGTGATTAAGGTACTGAAGGACAACTTCCGTTCGCGCATCCGTGTGGCTCCTCAAATTGAGGTGCATCCCGTGGATGAGATCAGGCAAATCAACTTCCCTGCCAAGAGCCGTAAACCCATCAAATTCATTGATTTAAGAATGAAGTAATGACCAATTTTGACGACATCAGACCTTTTAATGCGGATGAAATTCCCGCCGCGACACAACGCATGGCCGACAGCGAGGTGATACCCGCTATCGCGCAGTATTTTGGTGTTCCCGCCGAGGCACTTCGTGAACGCATCCGCAGCATAAAAACCCTAAAGGAATTCCAGCTGGGACTGCTCAAAGAGGTGATTGAGACCTTGTTGAAAAAAACTACCACGTCTTTTGATTGGTCGGGCTTGGAGAACATCAGCGAGAAAAAGCCATATCTTTTCGTCTCGAATCATCGTGATATCGTGCTCGATGCCATGTTTTTGCAGTATATCTTAAACGAGGCGGGACAAAACACCTGTCAGATTACCTTTGGCAGCAACCTGATGTGCCATCCTTTTGTCATCGACTTCGGCAAGGTCAACAAGATGTTCCGCACTGAGCGTGGCGGCACACCAAAAGAGTTCTATAACAGCATGTTGCACATGTCGGAATATATGCGTCATGTCATCACTGAGGAACATGAGTCGGTGTGGATTGCGCAGCGCAATGGACGCACCAAGGATGGCAACGATGCCACCGACCCTGCCATCATCAAGATGTTTGGCATGAGTCGCCGCGACGACCGCGTGGCTTCTTTGGCAGAACTGAATATTGTTCCCGTTGCGGTGTCTTACGAATGGGAGTCGTGCGACAAGCTGAAGACAGTGGAGTTGTATCTGACGCGCAAGAACGGGCATTATGAGAAAAAGCAGGGCGAAGATCTCAACAGCATCCTGACGGGCATCATGCAACCTAAAGGCCATGTGCATTTCCATGTCTGCCCCATGGTCAGCGAGGACGACCTGAACGCCTTGAACGACTGCCCATCGGGCGAGTTTTACAAGCGTGTGGCTGAACTGATGGACAGCCGCATCAATCCGCATTTTTATCTTCACCCCAACAACTACATCGCCCATGATTTGCGTAGCGGGACCACGACATACGCTGAACATTACACCGCTGAGCAGAAAGAATCTTTCATCAAATACATGGATTGGATGAACGAATATCCTGACATGGACCGTAAAGAATTGGAGGAAATCTTTTTGGGGATTTATGCAAACCCGATAGAATGACATTGTTGATACCAAACATAAATCATATTATTATGAGAAAACAGTTTTTATCCTTCGTGCTTGTCATGACTAGCATTGTTATGTTTGCACAATCTAATTCCAGCGAAACGGAGGCAGAAAATGTGTCTTCCACAGAGATAGCCTCAACGCTTGGTGGAGGTCTCATGGTGCGAGATGGTCTCAACCTCAAGCTCGATGGTCGTATATTGTCAGACTCAGAGGTGCGTGACCTCGTTGGCGAAGCCAATTACGAGACCTATCTTGACGCAAAAAAACAAATCAAAAAAGGTAAAACTTACCAGGGTATTTTTATTGGATCGACTTTTGCAACAGTGGCTTTGCTGGCAGTCGGTGCAGCGTCTCGAAATCTTACTATACTATATATTGGTTACATTCCAGCCATTGTCGCTGATGTCAGTCTTCCGCTGATGTGTATCTTTAAAGGCATAGGAAAAGGTCGTATGAGTTGGGTTGCCGACGATTACAATGAGCATAATAAAACACAAGTCTCCTTTAGCTTTTCTCCTTCTATCATGCGTGCTAATGCCCAACCCGATCAAGCCAATTTGGGCGCAGGCATGACCTTCAGTCTCAACTTCTGAACGGAAGTGGTTTTCCCATAAAAATGTTCCGTGCAAGGATAAAACCATTATCTTTGCACGGAATTTTTGTTGTGTATGGGAAACAATCCACAAATTAATAGAGCCTCGCGTTGTGCCGTCATCGGGCATGGAAGTTGGGCAACAGCGCTTGTCAAAGTGCTGACAACCAATGAGTCCTCAGTTGGCTGGTATGTCCGCAATGCCGATGTTCTTGAATCGTTGCGTGTCGATGGCCGCAATTGTCGCTACCTCTCTGAGATTGAGTTTGACTTGACACACTTGCGCCTTTCCGACGACTTGAATGCAACGGTTTCGGAGGCTGACATCATTTTTTTGGTCATGCCGGCGGCTTATCTGAAATGTTATCTCTCCGATTTGCAGGTTTCCTTGGAAGATAAAATGGTGGTTTCGGCTATCAAAGGGGTCATCCCCGACGAAAAAATGTTTGTCACCGACTACCTCAAAAAGCGTTATGAGCTTACCGATTCGCAGCTGTGCTTTATATGTGGTCCGACGCATGCCGAGGAAGTAAGCCACGGACAGCTCACCTATTTGACTTTAGCCTGCCAAGATATGGTGAACACCCGAGTGGTGGGCGAGAAGCTGAAAACGCCGTTCATCAGAATCAACTGCCAGAAAGACATCAAATACCTGGAGCGTTCTTCCGTGTTGAAAAACATCTATTCCGTCATGGTGGGCATCGCTGTGGGCTTAGGCTATGGCGACAATTTCATCTCTGTCTTGGTGGCCAACTGCATCAAGGAGATGTATTTTTTACTCGATCCGCATAGCATCAACGACCTTACCAAGTTCAGTCCGTCCAATTTCTTCGGCGATTTGTTGGTGTCGTGTTATTCGAGCCACAGCCGCAACCGGCAGTTGGGGATGCTGATAGGCCGGGGCAACACGGTGAAGACCGCCCTCAACGAGATGACGATGGTGGCGGAAGGCTATTTCGCTTCGGCGTTGATGCCTTATCTGACCGAATCACAGAGGGCGCAGCTTCCTATTGCCGATACAGCCTACCAAGTGTTGCACCAAGGTATGCCCGCTCGAAAGGCAATGAAAAAAATAGAGGACCTATTGTCGTAACAGATAATACAGCCCCACAATAATTCCAACCCCAATCAATATGGCCAGGATGACGCGCCATGCCGACACGGGCGATTTGCCGCCCACCTTACCCGTTTGGCCGTTCACGGCAAACTGGTAGATCTTGTCCTTATATTGGAATGACGAAATCCATGTTGGGACCAACAAGTATTTATAGGTGATGTTGCTATAAATGGTCGAGAACTTCACCGAGTCGGAACGATTGGCATGCCAATGTTTGCGCACATAGTCGGAGATGTTGGTGTGGAGCCGTGATTGAATGGTGTTTTGTGCCTTTTCCCATCCTTCTTTCAGCCCGATGGAATAACGCTCGGCGATGAAGCCCGCCACCACTTGTGGGGAGTAGGGTACCAACTTCGAGAAGTCGAAAGGCTCGCAGGCCCTCACGCCAGAGTCTTCCTGCCGCTTGGAGGCCATCACGGTGACATCATCGAAAAACTCCTGATAAAGGCCGTTGACGCGCAACCAGTTGGTCTCGGTGCGGCTGTGACCGTCCTTGTCTTTCACCGTTTTGTCGTAGCCGGCGCGGGCGGTAAAGTTGGACGTGGTCTGTGCGTCGTAGGTCCAATAGGGGAGATACACGCCTTGGAAGGCCTCGGGCATGGCGCTTTTCTTGGCTTTGCGCGGAGCAAACCATTTCTTCTTGAGCCATTTGGAGAAGCGTTCTCCGGCTTGTTCCTTGGTAACCGCGAAAGGACACACGGCCCCCGGGGCTATGGTGTTTTCGGTGGCGGCGGGCATCACGCTGGTGGAGCCGCAGAAAGGACATAAGGCGGCTGTCTCGAGGGCGTCGTAGATGGTGACGGCACCGCATTGCTTGCATTGCACTTCCTTTTTCTTCTCGCCCCAGTTGAAGCTCTCGGTGTGCAAGGCGCTTTCAAAGTCCATCTCGCAGATTTCGTTTTCGGCTTCGGGCTTGGGCAACTCACAACTGTAGCCGCAGTAGTCGCAATGCATCTTGCCCGATGCGGGGTCGAAGACGACGGTGGCGCCGCAGTTAGGGCATTTCTTATCGGTTTCTTTTTCAGTCCTTTCCCAAAGGATCTGTTCTTCAGGGTTATCGTGGTATTCTGACATGGGTTTAAGTGTTGTTGCTTTATTAGTCTGCAAAAGTAAGGTTTATTTTAAACTTTTGGGCTATCAACAGAAATAATTTCTATTTTTGTCCCAAAGTACTAAATATTCAGTGTATGAACAGAAAGACTCTACTTCTCCTATTCCTGATCGCTTGGATGACCCCCTTGGCCGTCATGGCACAGAGCCTGACGGTGACGGGTAAGGTCGTCTCGAGCGACGACGGCTACGGTTTGCCTGGCGTCACCATCCAGGTGAAAGGCACCTCAACCGGCACCGTGACCGACATGGACGGCAACTACACCCTCAAGGCAGACATCCAAGACGCGTTGGTCTTCAGCTTTGTAGGCTATAAGACCAAGGAGGTCGCCATCAAAGGCAAGAACAAGATCAACGTCACCTTGGAAGTCGACTCGCAGACCCTCGACGATGTGGTGGTCACGGCTTTAGGCATCAGGCGCCAGAAGCGTGAGCTGGGTTATGCCACCGAGGAAATCGGCGGCGAGCTCATCGCCAAGTCGGGCTCGGGCAGCGTCATCAGCGCGTTGAGCGGCCGCTCTGCCGGTGTGCAGATCATCAACCCCAATGGCGTCGACGGTGGCGCGTCGCGTATCACCATCCGTGGTAACAACAGCATCTTTGGCGACAACCAGCCTCTCATCGTGGTCGACGGCGTGCCGATGACCAACGAAGGTGGCGTCACCAGCTGGAGCGGCGGCCGTGACTGGGGTACGGCACTCAACAATATCAACCAGGAGGACATCGAGAGTCTCGACATCCTGAAAGGCCCTACGGCGGCAGCCCTTTACGGCTCGCGTGGTGGCAACGGCGTGGTGCTCATCACCACCAAGAAAGGCTCGAAGCAACGCGGCCTCGGCATCAGCTACACCGCTGGCTTTAAGCTCACCACGCCTTATCTCTACCGTTCGGTGCAGAACAAATACGGCGGTTGCGGCCCCATCACCTTCGATCAGCCG
>JAEEGH010013735.1_pt1 | contig 17902 bp, 17 predicted proteins | sample 9134181 | NCBI WGS metagenome assembly JAEEGH01 (sample SAMN16246544, study PRJNA631951) | gut metagenome | biome: gut microbiome; feature: rumen; material: DP-attached | host: Bos | place: Iran: Karaj | collected 2018-10 | reverse complement strand
AATGAGGAACTTACCGATGATACTCAGAAAAATATTACTCTTCTTTATAATAGTCATTACAGCTATTAATTTATATTCCCAGGAAGCAAAAAAATCAAGTTTTGGCATTCAATACACTTTCTACTGCGATCTCCAGGTAGCTCCAAGAAATGATGAAGATAATATTAAGGTTTTGCATCATGCACCTGCTTTTTCTTATCGAATAAATAATCACAACCTATATATCGGTCCGTTGATTTCACATGTTTTAACCAAGTCAAAATATGACAATAAGGCCTTCGGTTTACATTTCGGTTACAGATATTATTCGAATGAACTTCTGCGGAACTTCAGGATTTTTGGGCAGTTCCATTTCTCAATCTTTTGGGTTGAATGCCATTATCATCAACTTGGATGGCCATATAATACAACGGGAACCGAAATCAAGGTAAACAATACGGCATCATTCGGCGTTGATTACGAAGCTATACCTAACTTGCATATATATGCAGGTACGGGATTCGGGTCGTATGGTGGTTTCTGTCTGATATTGGATAGTTTTAATTTAAGCGAATACATTGGGATCAAATATGAATTTTGATATGTCCAATCCAATTTATTTCGCTTTTTAAAGCTTGCTAGTCGGGATTTTATATTACTTTTGCGTTCAAATGAGGAACTTACAGATGAAAATCAAAACAATAATACTCTTCACTATCATAGTCATTACGGCTATTAATTTGTATTCCCAGGAAGCAAAAAAATCAAGTTTTGGCATTCAATACACACTTTCCTACGATTTCCAAGTAGCCCCAAGAAATAGCGAAAGCAAAATTGGAGTTTTGCATCACGCACCTGCTTTCTCTTACCGAATCAATAATCATAACATATATATCGGGCCACTGCTCTCTCATGTTTTTCAACTCAAGCCAATGTGGAATGATATATACGATAATAAGGCTTTCGGCTTACATTTCGGTTACAGATATTATTCGAATGAACTTCTTCGCAACTTCAGAATCTTTGGGCAGTTTCATTTCTCAATCTTTTGGGTTGAATACCGTCATCATCAACTTGGATTGCCAGGAGGTGTAACAGAAACCGAAATTAGGGTAAACAATACAGCATCATTCGGAGTTGATTACGAAGCAATTCCTAACTTGCATATATATGCAGGTACGGGATTCGGGTCGTATGATGGTTTCTGTCTGATATTGGATAGTTTTAATTTAAGCGAATACATTGGTGTCAAATATGAATTTTGATATGTCTATTCCGATTTTATTTCGCTGACCTTATAAAACTTGCTAGTCGGGAAATTTATATTACTTTTGCGCTCAAATTTTAAGAACTATGGCACGAATAATATTTTTACTGGTAATATTTGCTCTTGTGGTTGTGATTGTCGTATATCTCGTAAAGGCAATTAAGATGAACAATCCCAAGGAAGAAAAGCAGACCCCGATACAAAAGACAAAGGAGCGTACAAACTATTCCGTAGCCGATGAACTCCTCAAGTTGCAGAACCTCAAGGAAGAAGGCATAATCACCGAGAAGGAGTTCGAGGAGATGAAAAAGAAACTGATGGAATAGCTCGTATGCAAAATATTTTTTGATAAGACATTGTGGCATCTGTAAATAGATGCCATTTTTGTGCCTTAAAATTCAAAAAATTACATTATTTTTGTATCCTAAAATTTTAAAACGAATACAGCAACAAAACCCTATTAATCAATTGATTATATTTTAATATGGAATTAAGAAACATAGGAATAGCAGCGCATATCGACGCAGGAAAGACAACGGTATCGGAACGAATACTTTATTTCACTGGTGTGAACCGCAAGCTTGGTGAAACTCACGATGGTCAGGCTACGATGGACTTTATGAAGCAGGAGCAGGAGCGAGGCATTACAATCGCTTCGGCAGCAATCACCTGCACTTGGAACAACCACCAGATAAACTTGATTGACACCCCAGGTCACGTTGACTTTACTGTGGAAGTGGAGCGTTCGTTGCGTGTAATCGACGGAATGATAGCCGTTTTCTGTGCTGTCGGTGGTGTTGAGCCGCAAAGCGAAACCGTGTGGAATCAGGCCGAGCGCTACCGTGTGCCACGCATCGCCTTCGTCAACAAGATGGACCGCACTGGTGCAAGCTTCAGCGAAGTGGTTATGCAGATGAACAAATACCTCGATGCTAACGCCCTGCCGCTGCAAGTGCCTATGGGTGCTGAAGATTCCTTTGTCGGAGTAATCGACATTGTACGCAACGTTGCCTACACTTTTGCCGATGGCAAGCGCTTCGAAAATCCTATTCCTGCCGAATATGCAGCGCAGGTCGAGGAGGCTCGTACCTTCATGATTGAAAAGCTTGCCGACGGTGACAACGAAATCATGGAAATGTATTTCGACGGCAAGGAAATTCCCGAGGAGAAACTGAAGAAGGCAATCCGCGAGCAGACCTTGAAACTTTTGATTACGCCTGTTTTCTGCGGTGCTGCCTACAAGAATATCGGCATACAGCTTCTGCTCGATGCAGTTGTCGATTATTTGCCTTCGCCTGTTGATGTTGGTTCTGTCATCGGCACCGACCTGCACGACAGTGAAAAGACACACAGCCGCAAGCCTTTCGACAGCGAAAAGTTCTCGGCATTGGCTTTCAAGTTGATAAACGACCCGTATGTAGGCCAGCAGACTTTTATAAGAATTTTCTCAGGTAAGCTCACAAGCGGAATGTCGGTTTACAATTCTTCGAAGCGCAAGCCAGAACGCATTGGCCGTATTTTCCGTATCAAGGCTAAGGAACGCCAAGAGATTACCGAGGCTGGCGCTGGCGAAATCGTTGCATTGGTCGGCATGAAATACACCAAGACCGGCGACACCCTTTGCGACCAGGAATTCCCGTTGTACTTGGAATCTATCCATATTCCCGAACCGGTAATCCAGTTGAAGGTACAGCCGTCGAATCAGAAGGACAAGGACAAATTGAGCGAAGCCCTTGGTCGCCTGGTAAACGAGGACCCGTCGTTCCATGCCAAGTACAACGAGGAAACCGAGGAAACTGTGATTTCGGGTATGGGCGAGTTGCACCTTGAAATTATGGTCGACCGCTTGCGCACCGAGTTCAAGGTTCCTGTCGAGGTTGGCGAGCCTGCTGTTGCGTTCAGGGAAACCATTACTGCGCCTGTGGAGACTATGTACAAGCACGTCAAGCAGACTGGCGGTCACGGACAGTACGCACATACAATTATGCGCATGGAGCCGAATCCGGGCAAGGGCTACGAGTTTGTCGATGTGGTCAAAGGCGGCAACATTCCTGGCGAGTACATTCCATCGGTAGACAAGGGCGTTTGCAATATTATGGAACGCGGTATTTTGTCGGGATTCCCAGTTGTTGATGTCAAGGTTACGCTTCTCGATGGCTCGTACCATCCAGTCGACTCGTCCGACATGGCATTCCAGCTTTGCGCCGAGTTGTGTTTCAAGAGCGGTTTTATGAAGGCAAGTCCTATATTGCTCGAACCAGTGATGAAGGTGGAGGTAAATACTCCCGATGATTACATTGGAGATGTTGTTGGAAACCTCAACCGCCGTCGAGGCAAGATTGAAGCAATGAGACGTTACCGCAAGGGATCTCAGAAGGTTGTAGGACTTGTGCCACTTATGGAGATGTTCGGCTATGCCACCCAGTTGCGCAACATAACCTCTGGCCGCGCCAACTATTCAATGGAGTTCTACCAGTACATGGAAATGCCATCCAACATACAGACCGAAGTGCTGAAGAAGTTGAACGAGAAGAAGTAGTTTGAAGTTAGACAAAAACAAAAAGTAATTATGCTTGAAATCTGGAAATCACACGAGTTGAAGGTTGTAGGCTTCGAAGGCGAAAAACTGCTGTTCGACGCTGCCGAGCACGGAACCCTCGAAGTTGAAAACATCGACCTCGTGAAAAAATACGAAATTGGCGAAACCGAAAGCATTTTCCTATACAACGGTCCCGACGGCAAGGTCCATGGTTGCATGGGAAGTCCGTATGTGGGAATCGGCGAATTCGGAAGCCTTACCTGCGTCGCCAACACCAAGTACGGTTCGTTCCTCGACTGGGGAATTGAAAAGGACTTGTTCTGCCCGTTCAAGGAACAGAAGGTCGATTTGAAGGTCGATGAGGACTACATAGTGTATGTGTATCTCGACGAGGACACCAACCGCGCAGTTGCAAGCACCAAGTACGAAAAGTACATCGACGAGAGCCAGCGCCCGCAAGTTGACGAAAACCAGAAGGTTCACGCATTAGTGACACGCCGCACAAGTCTGGGCTACAACCTGATAGTCGAAAACAAATATCTGGGAATCTTGTACACAAACGAGGTTTTCTCGGAACTGCATTCCGGCGATGAGGTGGATGTGATTGTCAAGAAAGTCCGCGACGACAACAAGCTCGACCTCCGCATGTTCCGCAACGACCACGAGGACATCGGCAACTTCGAGGACAAGATTGTAGCCTACCTCAAGAAGCACAAGGGCGAGATGAACATCTGCGACAATAGCAGTCCACAACTGATATACAAGACCTTCGGCATCTCGAAGAAGAATTTCAAGAAGGCCTTGGGCGGATTGTATAGGAAAAGAATGGTGGAAATCGGAGAAAATTGTGTTAAATTGGTGATTTGATGATTTTGTAGCGACGCGCCATGGCACGTCGCTGATATGAAAAGGATTTTGCAATGACATACAACATAACAGACGAACAATTAAACGAAATAGTAAAGCGTGCGGTTCAAAAGGCATTGGAAGAACTGCAGGTTGCACCCGTGGTGAGTGAACCTGTGCCCGAATATGGCAAGAAATCTGCGGAAGTAACCATTTCGCAAGCCGACGACGACCTTGCTGAAAGGACAATGGAAACAATGGCTCAGAACCTTGAGACACAAAACAATCCCAAGGTCGGCATTTTCTGGTATTCGCCAGTCAACAAAAGTCTGTTCGGTGTCATCGCAATTGACAAGGATTCATATTCAAAGCCAAATGCTGGAGGAGGACTGATTACCTGCAAGGAGCTTCACGAGGATGTATGGAAACGCGAATTCCGTAACCAAAAATACAAGCTCAACGGTGTAGGTCCGTACATCGGCGACTACAAGAACAAACCGCGAGGTCGTGTCTTTTATAGTCCCGATGAAGATAAATTCTATATAATGGTCGGCAGTTGGATAAACGAAAATCCTGAAGCCATTGACCTTATCATAGACAGGTATGATTTAAGTAATTGTAATGTAGAAGTAAAAATTTCAATACATTGGGAAATTGGAATGGGATGGGAAAACAAATAATAATTTACGATTTACGAGGTACGATTGACGATTTTGGGAACCAGAAATCTAAGAATCAATCGTAAATCGTAAATCAAAAATCGTAAATCACCTTGGATTTAAAGGAACAAATAAAGGATAGGACAAAGAAAATAGGTCTTGATGTAATAAAAATGGTTGGAGATATGCCTGCTGGAAATATTGCATTGAGGGCTGTTTCTGCTCAAATTGTAAGATGTGCGACATCAATCGGTGCAAATTACAGGGCTGCTTGTCGTGCTAAATCCGATGCCGATTTCCTGAACAAATTAAAGATAGTAGAAGAAGAAACAGATGAAACATTATATTGGTTGGAAATTTTAGAAGATGGAAATTTTGTTGGTTCCAAAATCCTTGATGAATTGAAGAAAGAAACAAATGAAATTCTTTCGATAATTGTCGCGTCAATTAGAACTGTAAAAAATCGCATTAATCCCAAATCCTAAATCATCAATCCCAATCAATCGTAAATCTAAAATCGTAAATCGTAAATCAACTTATGGGAAACATTGTAGCAATAGTAGGAAGACCGAATGTTGGAAAATCGACATTCTTCAACAGATTGATAGAACGCCGCGAGGCGATAGTGAACGACGAAAGCGGTGTAACACGCGACCGCCTTTATGGACATTGCTTCTGGAACGGGAAGACATTCTCCGTTGTCGATACCGGCGGATATGTTGAAAATTCGAGCGATGTATTCGAGCGCGAAATCTCCAAGCAGGTGCTGATCGCCATCGAGGAGGCCGACGCCGTAATGTTTATGGTCGATGTCGATATGGGTCTCACCGACCTCGATGTCGCCGTTGCCGACATTCTCCGTTCATCGAAAAAGCCTGTTTTCCTAGTTGTCAACAAGGTCGATTCGAACAAGAAGATTGTCAACAGCTACGAGTTCTACAATCTTGGACTTGGCGAATTGTATTGCATTTCGGCTATTACAGGCACTGGCACTGGCGAATTGCTTGATGCCGTTGTGAAGGCCTTGCCCGACAAGCCAAACGACGAGGAGCTTGACCTTCCGCGCATTACTATTGTCGGTCGGCCAAATGTCGGCAAGTCGTCGCTTACAAATGTGCTTATCGGCGAAGAAAGGAACATTGTTACCAATGTTGCCGGTACAACCCGCGACTCCATAAACACACGCTACAACAAGTACGGCTACGACTTTATGCTTGTCGATACGGCTGGTGTACGCCGCAAGAGCAAGGTTTCCGAAGATTTGGAATTCTACTCGGTGATGCGCTCTATCCGTGCCATCGAAAATTCCGATGTCTGCCTGCTGATGATTGACGCCGAGCAGGGCTGGGAGTCGCAGGACCAGAACATCCTCAATCTTATCCGCAAGAACAAGAAGGGCATCGTCATCCTTGTCAACAAGTGGGACTTAATCGAAAAGGACAGCAATACGCTCAAGCAGTACCGCGAGTTCATCCAGGAAAGGATTGCTCCGTTCAACGATATTCCAATTCTTTTCATCTCGGCACTCACCAAACAGCGTATCAGCGATGTGCTCAGCACCGCAATGCAGGTTTACGAAAACCGCATACAACGCATCCCTACTGGCAAGCTCAACGAGATTATGCTTGAGGCTATCGAGAATTTCCCTCCGCCAGCAACCAAGGGAAAGTACATAAAAATAAAGTATGTCACCCAGTTGCCAACGCCTACTCCAGTGTTTGCCTTCTTCGCAAACCTGCCGCAGTACATCAAGGAACCATACAAGCGTTATCTGGAGAACAAGCTTCGCGAGAACTTCAACCTGACAGGTGTGCCTATAGTGTTGGTATTCAGGGATAAGTAGAAATAAAAGTTTGCACGTTAGAAAAAAAACAATTATCTTTGCGAAATATGAAGAGGTATTTCGCAATATTTTCATTTGTTTTGCTTTTGTCGTTGTCGGCATCGGCACAGTTTTTCCAGAACTCTGTGGTGAAAATACGACCGTTGAAAGCGCTTGTGCTCAATCCGAATATTGGTTTCGAAAAGCCTTTCCATAGGAATTTTAGTGTCACAGCCGAACTTACATACAAATTTGCATGCATGTACAATAATGGCAATGAGTGGAGTCTCTTTTCCGGTTGCAAAGGCGGTGAGATTTCTGTTGGAGCGCGTGGATACTGGGGCAAGGTGAACAAGCATCTGACGGAATACGACCAGAAGGCACCTTTCGGTTGGTATGGTGAAATGCAGATTGCATATAAAGGAATAAATATCGATTCGTATCATGCAGGTTCTTTCAGTTCGGCATATAGTTATGTGGAGGATGTTGCAATAAATGATATAACATCAGCTTATCGAATTGGATATCAATTTAACGCTGGTAATAGAATAGCATTCGACTTGAATGTCGGGTTCAACTTCCATTGGCTGACCTCATGGCGTCATGATGTAATCTCAATTGATGAAACGAATCCCGAAGTAATTGACAATGCAGGCATATGTCCTGGCGATGTTTTTCGTGAAAGTGACCAACGTTTCGGCTTCGTATGCCAGTTCGCATTGGGCTATTACATACGTTTCAAGAAGCAGCAATAATATATTTTTTTGATTGACTAACTGAAAAAAGTATTAGTTTTGCAAAATGATGAAAAAGGTATTGACAATATTGTTTGCCTTGGTGCTGTTTTCGATGTCGACGTTTGCGCAGGTAAAAGATACTTGCATAAATATATGGCAGTGCGAAATAAACTACGCCTACCAGTTTTCGTTAACCGACATGAAGGCGAAATACAACCGAAATCCCTCGACGATGGGAATCGGCCTTTCGTTCAAGACAAAGCATAACTGGATTTTCGGCTTCGAGGGAAGCTACCTTTGGGGCGGATACGATGACAAAGGCGTGTCGATTTTGCGCAATATTAAGACTCAGACGGGAAGAATAATAAATTCGTCTGGAGAATATGGTACTGTGCTTATGACACAGTCTGGATTTTATGTAGGAATTAAGACAGGGTATGTTATTGCCTTTAACAAGCCCAATCCCAATTCGGGCATTGTGCTAAACGTGGGAGTCGGAATGCTCGAGCACCATATCCGCATCGAAAACCGTAACAACAACACTCCGCCAGTACTTGGTGACTACAAAAAGGGCTACGATGGACTTCGAAACGGAATAGCAGCACGCGGATTCATCGGATATCAGTTCTTGAGCAACAAAAAGTTAGTGAATTTCTACGGAGGTGTGGAATATACTTTCGCGTGGACAAAATCACGTCGCAACTACGACTTCAACCTGCGAGGCAAGGACAATACCCAGTATCACGATTCTATGATTGGAATACGTATAGGTTGGATTTTGCCTATATATATTCACGCTCCTGAAGAATACTATTATTATTAACGATGAAATTCTTCTATTTCCTTTGTGTTCGTGCTTATTTCCTTGCTGTTAGGCTGGCTACCCCGTTCAATCGCAAGGCCAAGCTTATGGTGTCGGGACGAAAGGACTGGGAGAAAAATTTACGAGCAAAAGTTGAACCGGGACAGAAATATGTGTGGTTTCACGCGGCTTCGCTTGGCGAGTTTGAGCAAGGTCGTCCGCTGATAGAACGCTATAAGTCCGAAGGAAAGAAAATCGTGTTAACTTTTTTCAGCCCGAGTGGCTACGAGGTGCGCAAAAACTACGACAAGGCTGATATAGTTTGTTATCTGCCTTTCGACAGCAAACGCAATGCACAGAAATTCGTCGAAATAATAAATCCCGAGTTTGTCGTCTTCGTGAAATATGAGTTCTGGTACTGCTTTATTCGCGAATTGGCGAAACGGAAAATAAATACCTATCTGATTTCTGGAATTTTCCGTAGCGGACAGATTTTTTTCCGCCCGTGGGGAAAGTTCTACCGCAAGGTTCTTACCGATTTTGCCTGGATGTTTGTGCAGGACGAAAATTCCAAAAATCTCCTCGAAAGTGCTGGTGTGAAGAACATTTCGGTGTGTGGCGATACGCGTATCGATCGTGTTTATCAGATTTCACACGAAGAATACGAAAACGAATTCCTCCGCGAATTTTCGCAGTCGGGCTATGTCATTGTTTGCGGAAGCACTTGGCCTCCAGATGAGAAAATTATTTCGCAATACATAAACACCCACGACAATTTGAAGGCTGTGATTGTTCCACACGAGATTCACGAGGAACATCTTTGTGCGATAGAAAAAATGCTGGCGAAACCTTGTGTACGCTTGTCGAAATGCGAAACTGCCAAGGCTTCGGAACTTTCGTACATAATTGTCGATTCGATGGGAATGTTGTCGAAGATGTACCGCTACGGACGGCTTTCGTATGTTGGTGGTGGATTTGGCGTTGGAATACACAATACGCTTGAAGCGGTTGTTTACGGATTGCCAGTGATTTTCGGACCTAACTATCGCAAGTTCAAGGAAGCATTTGATTTGATAGGTTGTGGTGCAGGATTTTCAATTTCATCATATGGTGAATTTGAAAATGTTGTGGAAAAACTTCTTTCCGATGAGGGTAAATATGCCGAATCGTGCTCGCAGGCAAATGCATACGTGGAAAAGTCGGTGGGAGTTTCAGAGTTCATTTACAACAAGATAAAGGAATTGCAATGAAAAGGATAAACGTTGGATTAAGGTTCTGTTTGTGCGTTCTGTCGGCTTTGCTGCTGAGTGCAGGTTGGTTCAATCTGCATTTGCCGTGGCTTGTGCTTGTGGGCTTTGTGCCTATGCTTCTGCTGATGAGGGACATTATCGCCGAGAACGGCAAGCGTGGCGGAGCAAAGTTTTTTGGATATTCGTATCTGATGTTTGTCCTTTGGAACCTGATTACAACTTGGTGGGTTTACTTTGCAAGTCCGGCAGGCGTGTTTATGGCGGTGCTTGCATCATCTCTGCTCATGGCGTTGACAATGAGGATTGTGTATGCTCTGTGGAAGCGTGGTGGCGAGAAGGTCGGACTTATTGCATTCGTCAGTTGCTACGTAGCGTTCGAGTACCTATTTATGAACAGCGAGATTGCTTGGCCATGGCTGGTGCTTGGTAATTCGTTTGCCAACGATGTGATGTTTGTACAGTGGTACGAATTCACTGGACATCTGGGCGGTTCGGCTTGGATTCTGATAATCAATGCCTTGTTGTACAAGATGCTGACTGTCAAGTTGAAAAAGGAAAGAATGAAATTGCCGCTTGCCCTTTCGACGACCTTGCTGATTTTTGTTCCGATAATTTTATCGGTTATCCGCTACTATACCTACACAGAAAAGGAAAATCCACAGAATGTTGTTGTAATTCAGCCTAATATCGACCCGTGGGGCGAAAAGTTTGATGAGAACACTTTCGGTTCGCAGATTGAAAATATACTCGATATTGCAACTACTTACGGAAATGCAGAGACCGATTATTTTGTCGCTCCCGAAACGGCTCTGAACGGTACTATTCAGGAAGATTTCATGCAGGGAAATTCGTCGCTTTTGGCAGTGCGCAAGTTTATGCACGACTATCCTAAAAGTAAGTTTGTTATAGGTGCGACTACATTCAAGGTTTACTACCACAAACATGGCGACAAGGCCTACGATGGTTCTTCCATTACCGAAACTGCCCGCGAAATCGGCGAAAACGACCATTACGACATATATAATGTGTCGATGCAGGTCGATTCTGGACAGTATGTGCAGATTTATCGCAAAAGCAAGCTGGTTCCTGGGGCAGAGATACTTCCGTACATACGTATTTTCGGCTTCCTTAGCGACCTTATGACCGACCTTGGTGGAATGAGCGGCAGCCATGGATGTCAAGAACATCCAACAGCGTTTACAAACGATGTAAGCGGTGTAAAGGTCGGTGTACCGGTGTGCTACGAATCGGCATTTGGCGAACATTGCGGAGGTTTTGTTGAGGATGGCGCACAGATGATTTTTGTCATCACCAACGATGGCTGGTGGCGCGACACTCCCGGCTATCGCCAGCATTGCAGTTTCTCGCGTCTGCGTGCCGTTGAGACTCGCCGCAGCATAGCACGAAGTGCCAACACGGGTATAAGTTGCATTATCAACCAGCGTGGCGATGTCGTTGAATCTCTTGGCTGGTGGGAGCGTGGTGGCATTGCAGCAACTATAAACGCCAATGACAAGGTTACCTTCTACTCCAAGTATGGCGACTACATTGCGCGTATGTGTGGTGTGGTGTCGGCGATACTTATTCTTATGCAGATTGTGTCGGGGATAAGGAGAAGGATGGGAAAAAACGAAGATATTCAGTAACCGTATGGGCCAAATAAGAATATTTTGCCAAGTTGGAAATAATGTGTATAATTGCATTGTAAAAATCTAATAAAAAGATGAAACAGGAAAAAGTCATAGAACGCATTATGGAAACAGCTGGGTGTACGCTGCCTAAGGGTGCTTCTTTGTGGCTTTATGGTTCTCGCGCACGAGGAGATGTTCGTCCTGACAGCGACTACGATTTGCTAATATTACTAGACAAGGATGAGTTGACACTTGATGACTATTTAGTTCAGAAACCTCTTCGAGAACTGGGGTGGGACATTGGAGAAGAAATCAATCCACAAGTTTATTCCAAAAGAGAATGGGAAGGATTCGATTATACTCTGTTTTATCATAATGTGTTATTAGATAAACGTGTGCTGATATGAATTTAAGTGAAGAGAATAGGCGTATCATTGAAATGTAAAACTATGAAAACAAATGCTTTGGTTGTTATAATGATGCTTTGCATTTCGTTTGTAGGATGCACAAAGCGTGGTTGCACTGACCCGAAAGCCAAGAACTACGATGAGTCGGCAAAAAAAGATGATGGGTCATGCATATACATTCGTGATTATAGGGACGCATGGGTTGGTTTTTACGATGGTACGAAAGAAGACATTTGGTGGACACCTGATACGGGTGGAGTATCCGAACCTTACAATGCAACTTTGGAAGTATCATTGACGGAAAACGATTCTGTTCTGAAAATAATAGAAGTTGGTAGCGTTCAATATCAAGATGCTATGTATTATGTAAGTATGGATGGCACCCTTCGTTCTACAGGTGAGGGAGGTGGCTCTTTTGTAGGAGACAGCCTTTATTATTATGTTGGGTTCCGTTCTGTGGGAGCAGGAACAAAATCCCGTTTTTATTGCAAGAAAAGGCAATAAGTGAAGATGTTCCATAATTTGTTACGCTCATTCCTGTAATTAACATCTATTTCGTTTTTATTTGAATAATCTTTTTTTGTTTTTTGCTTGCGCATTAAAATTCTTTTTGTATGTTTGCAAAATAAATTTACATATATGTAATGTTAATGCTGTTTTAGGGATTTAAATTATAATATAGTTAAAGTTATATGACGGATTATTTTGAGTATTCGGCACCGGAATTGGTAAAGTTATTGGGATCCCGATTTAAGGATTATCGCCTGAGAGCCAATCTGACACAGAAAGAAGTGGCAGAAACGACCGGGCTTTCCATCCTGACGATTCATCGTTTCGAAAACGGTACGGTCAATAATATTTCGCTCGCCACTTTTCTTTTGCTTATGAAGGCTGTCGGATGCATCAACGACCTTGATGCGTTGATGCCTGAGCAACCCGAATCACCTTACCTGTATAAAGAAAACAATAAAAAAACGCAACGAGTACGACATTGCAAATTATGAAAGAAGTGCTTAAAATATTCCTTTGGGGCAAAGAAATCGGTCGCTTGGCTTGGCACGAGAGCCGACATTTGTCATATTTTACATACAATCCCGAATTTCTTCGCGGGAATTTGGATGTTGCGCCTTTGACTGCATCCATACATAGTCCATTAAGCACCCGTGCAATTTTCGGTGAAACAGAACGCATATACCAGAAGTTGCCATCGTTTATTGCCGACTCTTTGCCTGATGCTTGGGGCAATCTTCTCTTCGAACAATGGAGAAAAGAAAACCATATCTCACAAAATAACGTTACTTCGCTGGAAAAACTGGCTTTTATTGGCAAACGAGGAATGGGTGCTTTTGAGTTTGTGCCTGAAATAGAGCGTAATGCAACGACAGATAACATCGACCTAAAAGCCTTGTCCGACCTTGCCGAGAAGATTGCAGTTGAACGCGAAAATGCAAGAATACTCCCCGATGAGTCAATCACATTGCAGTCGTTGATAGCCTTAGGAACTTCGGCAGGAGGCCGTCAGCCAAAGGGAATTATTGCCATAAACAAAAAAACTGGTGAGATTCGCTCAGGACAAATTGATGCAGATCCCGACTACGACTATTATCTTCTGAAGTTTGGCAATAAAGTGCGCTCGTCGGCAGAGCTGGAGCAAACATACTACAATATGGCTTTGCTGTCGGGCATCAATATGATGGAATCGAGTTTGCTTGATGTGGAAGGAACGAAGCATTTTCTTACCAAGAGGTTCGACAGGGATAATTCGGGGAAATTGCATCTCCAGACATTGGCAGCGATGGAGCCAGAAGCAGATAGTTACGAAAAACTTCTGTCGGTATGCAGGAAATTGCATCTTCCCGAAGTGGATTGCGAGGAGATTTTCCGTAGGCTAGTGTTCAATATACTTGCCAATAACACCGACGACCACCACAAAAACTTTACATTCATTATGAATCGTAATGGCGTTTGGCGACTCTCTCCAGCATACGATATGACTTACATTTTCGACAATGGCGGTTATCTGCCCAATAGGGAACACTGCCTGTCAATTGGTGGCAAAATCAGTAATATCACTTACGACGATATCATCTCCTTTGCTCGCGATTCGGGCATACGTGCACCTAAATCAATAATCAAGAAAGTGGCATACTCTGTTTCGTCATTTAGGATGCTGGCGCAAAGAAATGGCGTCAGAGAAGAATGGATTGGTCGAATAGAACACTGTCTGTCGGAGCATCTTTCCGCTTGGGGATTAGCCGAAAACAACAAAATTTATTCGTTTGCCATATCGGGACATAATGTTGACTGCGTGCGTATTGAGGCTGCATACAAGGGTAATTATCACTTGCTTGCTACTATTGATGGCAAGGCACATAAGTATATTATCCGCAAAGGTACTTCGGAACACGATGACATTACAAAGATTGGTTTGTCAAACATCACTGAAGACAAGGCAAAAGAATTTGTAACACGATTTTTAATTAACACCCACTTTGTTAATTAAAAATAAGGTATAGGTCAGATTTTGGCGTAGCGGTGTTGTATTTTTGCAAGGCAAAAATTTTGTTCAATGGCAGAAAACAACAACATAAACAACTACACCGACGACAACATTCGCACCCTCGAAGGTCTTGAGCATGTGCGTCTGCGTCCCGGTATGTACATTGGCAAGCTCGGCAACGGCGAGGCTTCCGACGACGGAATCTATGTCCTCGTTAAGGAAGTCATCGACAACTCTATCGACGAGTTCCGTATGCACTTCGGGCTAAACATCGAAATCAAATTGCGCGAAAATACCATTTCGGTTCGCGACTTCGGACGAGGAATCCCGCAGGGAAAAATGATTGACGCTGTTTCGATAATGAACACCGGTGGCAAGTACGATTCCAAGGCTTTCCAGAAGTCAGTTGGTCTTAATGGTGTTGGTACCAAAGCGGTAAATGCGTTATCTGTAAAATTTACTGTAAAATCGTTCCGCGACGGACAGGTAAAGCAAGCCGATTTTGAGAAGGGCAAGCTGGTGAAGGAATACGACCTTGTCCCGACAACCGAAAAGAACGGTACATACGTGGAATTTACCCCCGACGAGGAGATTTTCGGACACTACCGCTTCCGCGAAGAATACCTCGAGACGATGTTCCGCAACTACAGCTACCTCAACACTGGTCTTACACTCAATTTCAACGGCAAAAAGTACATTTCGAAAAACGGTCTTCTCGACCTTGTGAAAGAACGTCACAATTCGGAACCGCTTTATCCGCATATCCACCTCAAGGGCGACGACATCGAGATTGCATTCACCCACACCGACCAGAACGGCGAGGAATACTATTCGTTTGTAAACGGACAATACACCTCGCAGGGCGGTACTCATCAGAGCGCATTCAAGGAACACATTGCCCGCACCATCAAGGAATACTACGGCAAGAACTTCGAACCGCAGGACATTCGTAGCGGAATCGTGGCTGCCATCGCTATAAATGTCATTGAACCTACTTTTGAAAGCCAGACAAAAATTAAGCTTGGCTCTGCAAATATGGCACCAGAGAAAGATGAAGATGGTAATCCTTATCCGCTGTCGGGCGTAAGCGTCAACAAGTTCATCGGAGACTTCATAAAGCGCGAGGTTGACAACTACCTGCACAAGAACAAGGAAATTTCCGACAGGATGCTTGAGAAAATTCAGTCATCCGAAAAGGAGCGCAAGGCTATGTCGGGCGTACAGAAACTTGCTCGCGAAAAGGCCAAGAAGGTCAGCCTGCACAACGAGAAGCTTCGCGACTGCCGTATCCACTACAACAGCAACAATCCCCGTCGCGACGAAAGTACAATCTTCATCACCGAGGGCGATTCGGCAAGCGGTTCAATCACCAAGAGCCGCGATGTTACCACTCAGGCGGTGTTTAGCTTGCGCGGTAAGCCGCTCAACTCGTACGGCAAGACCAAGAAGGTCGTTTACGAAAACGACGAATTCAACCTCTTGCAAGCGGCACTCAACATCGAGGAGGGAATCGACAATATCCGCTACCGCAATGTGGTAATCGCCACCGATGCCGATGTTGACGGTATGCACATCAGATTGCTGCTGATAACTTTCTTCCTGCAGTTTTTCCCCGACATCATCAGGCAGGGGCATCTGTTTATCCTCGAAACACCGCTTTTCCGCGTGCGCAACAAGCAGGAAACCAAGTACTGCTACACCGAAAACGAGCGCGACGAGGCCCAGAAGAAAATCAAGAACTCGGAAACCACCCGATTCAAAGGTCTTGGTGAAATCAACTGGCAGGAATTCAAGAACTTCATCGGTCCCGATATGAAACTTTCGCCCGTAACCCTGTCGAAGGACGACAACATAAAGGCTCTGCTCGAATATTTTATGGGCAACAACACCCAGGAGCGACAGAACTTCATTATCGAGAACCTAAGGATGGAAGAGGACTAAAAATCAGAAACTATGGACGACGAAAACAAGAATATACCGCAGGACGAAACCGATGTTATCGAGGTTGAACAGAATCCCGAAACTGGCGTTACCATTACCCGTATGAAGAATATGTTCCAGAACTGGTTTCTGGACTACGCCTCGTATGTAATCCTCGAACGCGCAGTGCCGCACATCTACGACGGACTGAAACCCGTACAACGCCGTATCCTTCACGCAATGAAGCAGATAGACGACGGCCGTTTCAACAAGGTGGCAAACATTGTCGGTCAGACAATGCAGTACCACCCGCACGGCGACGCTGCAATCGGTGGCGCGTTGGTGCAGATGGGACAGAAGGACCTGCTCATCGAAACTCAGGGTAACTGGGGTAACATACTCACAGGCGACAGCGCAGCAGCACCCCGTTACATCGAGGCCCGTCTTTCGAAGTTCGCCCTCGAGGTGGCTTTCAACAACAAGACCACCTTCTGGAAGGATTCATACGACGGTCGTAAGCAGGAACCTATAAACCTGCCTATAAAGTTTCCGCTTCTGCTTGCTCAGGGCGTAGAAGGTATTGCCGTAGGTCTCAACTCTATAGTTCTGCCGCACAACTTCAACGAACTGCTCGACGGCTGTATAGCAGTGCTCCGCGACGAGCCCGTGCAACTTTATCCCGACTTCCCCACTGGCGGACTTATCGATGTGAGCCGCTACAACGACGGTCAACGCGGTGGAAAACTGCTCATCCGTGCCCGCATCGAAAAGGTTGACAAGAAAACTTTGGCAATCAAGGAGATTCCATACGGACAGACAACCAGCGGAATCATCGACACCATACTGAAAGCCAACGAGAAGAACAAGATAAAAATCAGGAAAGTTGACGACAACACCGCCGAAAATGCCGAAATTCTGATAGAACTTCAGCCTGGCGTTTCTGCCGATGTTACAATCGATGCATTGTACGCATTTACCAACTGTCAGGTTTCCATTTCTCCCAATGCCTGCGTAATCGAGGAGGACAAGCCGCGCTTTGCTTCGGTAACCGAAATTCTGGAGGCATCGGTGCGCAACACCTTGGAACTGCTCCGTCAGGAACTGAAAATCAAGAAGAGCGAACTCGAGGAGCAATGGCATTACCAGTCGCTCGAAAAATGGTTCATCGAAAAGCGCATCTACAAGGAAAAGGCTTACGAAAATGCAGGTTCCAACGATGAAGCCGTCGAGTTCATACATTCCAAGATTATTGCGCACAAGCTGAAACTTATGCGTGAGGTCACAGCCGAAGACATTCTGAAGTTACTCGAAATAAGGATGAAACGCATTCTCCGCTTCAACATCGAGAAGGCCGACGAGGACTTGATTGCAATACAGGAACAGATAAAAGCCGTACAGAACGACCTCGACCACATTGTTGACTATACCATTAATTACTATCAGCACATCAAGGAAAAGTACGGCGAAGGTCGCGAGCGCAAGACCGAAATCCGCAACTTCGATTCGATTGATGCCGGCGAGGTGGCCGTTGCAAACGAAAAGC
>JAEEGH010013734.1_pt1 | contig 17902 bp, 13 predicted proteins | sample 9134181 | NCBI WGS metagenome assembly JAEEGH01 (sample SAMN16246544, study PRJNA631951) | gut metagenome | biome: gut microbiome; feature: rumen; material: DP-attached | host: Bos | place: Iran: Karaj | collected 2018-10 | reverse complement strand
GCACGGCGGCCATCGCAGGCGTCCTGGGGGCGCACCCTGCGCCCGCGGGCTGGGTGGGCAAGCTGATCGTAAGCACGGCAGACCCCGCCCGGGTGGCCCTGGCCCGGAAGCTGGCGGACGTGCTGACCGAGGCCGGTCTGCCTATGGAGGTGGAGAGCCTGCCCGCCGACACCTACCGCTACTATCTCAACGCCGGCAAATTCGACATGTTCATCGGCGAGGTCCGCCTGTCCGGGACCTTTGATCTCACCGAGTTTTTCATGGCCTACGGCAGCCTGGGCTTCGGCGGGATCCGCAGTACCGGCATGGAGCAGCTCTGCTACGACGCCCTGGAGAATTCCGGCAACTGCTACGACCTCTATCGGGGCGTCATGGAGAACGCCTACTTCTGCCCTCTGATGTTCCGCTCCTACGCCGTAATGGCCAACCGGGGCGTGATCGGCAGCCTGCAGCCCGCCGTGGACTGGGTCTTCCACCTGCCCGGCGGCCGGACCCTGACGGACGCCAGCGTGCCCTACGAGGAGCTGATCGCGGAGCCTGAGGAGAGCCGGGAAACAGAAGCGATACCGGAGACGGAGGAAACCCCATGAGCTACGCAGATACCGTATATATCGAAACCTGCAAACGGATCCTCTCGGAGGGCTTTCGGGACGACGCGCTGCCCGTCCGGCCCCATTGGGAGGACGGGACGCCCGCCCACACCATCAAGCTCTTCGGCGTGGTGAACCGCTACGACCTGCGGAAGGAATTTCCGATCATGACCCTGCGCAGGACCTATTACAAGTCCGCCATCGACGAACTGCTCTGGATCTGGCAGAAGAAATCCAACCGGGTGGCCGAGCTGAGCAGCCGCGTCTGGGACGCCTGGGCAGACGAGCAGGGGACCATCGGCAAGGCCTACGGCTATCAGCTGGGGGTGAAGCACGTCTATAAAGAAGGTGAGATGGATCAGGTGGATCGCGTTCTCTGGGATCTGAAGCACAATCCCTTCAGCCGCCGGATCCTGACCAACATCTATGTCCATCAGGACCTGCATGAGATGAATCTGTACCCCTGCGCCTACAGCATGACCTTTAACGTGACCCAGCGCCCGGGAGAGGATAAGCTCACCTTAAACGGCATCCTGAACCAGCGGTCTCAGGACGTGCTGGCAGCCAACAACTGGAATGTGGTCCAGTACGCGGTGCTGCTGCACATGATCGCCAGACATGTGGACATGAACGTGGGCGAGCTGGTGCATGTCATCGCCGATGCTCATATCTATGACAGACACGTGGACATCATCAGGGAGCTCATCACCAGGGAGCCGCTCCCCGCACCAAAGTTCATCCTGAATCCGGAGAAGCATGATTTCTATGATTTCACTCCCGATGACGTGAAGGTGGAGGGATACGAGACCCACGAGCAGATCAAGGACATTCCCATCGCGATCTGAGAAAACGGGATCTGCACCACGGAGAAGTGTCTGCGGGAAACGCTGACGTGATCTTTCTTTTCAAGTATGGAGGTTTTGCATGAATCTGATTGTAGCGGTAGATCAAAACTGGGGCATCGGCTACGGCGACCAGCTGTTGGTCAGCATCCCCAACGACCATAAGAATTTCCGGGAGCTTACCACCGGTAAGGTGGTGGTGCTGGGACGCAAGACTCTGGGCACTTTCCCCCAGGGTAAGCCCCTGAAGTACCGCACCAACGTGATCTTTACCACCAATCCCGACTACTATGTGGATGAGGAGACGGTGGTGGTCCACTCCCTGGAGGAATTCCTGGAAAAGGCAAAAGAGTACGAGGATGATGACATCTATGTCATCGGCGGCGGCAGCATTTACAAGCTGCTCCTTCCCTATTGCAAAACGGCCATCGTAACGAAGCTGGATCACGCATACCGTGCGGATACCTACTTCCCCAATCTGGACGAGGATCCGGAGTGGAAGGTGGTATCCGAGTCCGAGGAGATGACATATTTTGACATCCCCTACCGTTTCGTGACCTACAAGAGGGGCTGACAGAGGCGCAAAATGCGCGAAACCCTTAACAGAATTCATTGACTTTTTGCGGTGCGGGGCAGATAATGTATTCTAATGACTTTACTACAGTACCGCAATACATTAGAAAGAAGGTTAGTGTCGTATGGAAAAGAAGAACATTGACTGGGCAAATCTGGGCTTTGGTTACGTCCCTACCGATTACCGCTATGTCTCCAATTACAAGGATGGCAAGTGGGATGAGGGCGCGCTGATCACTGACGCGAACATCGTGCTCAACGAGTGCGCAGGCGTCCTGCAGTATGCGCAGACCATTTTTGAGGGACTCAAGGCTTACACCACCGAGGACGGACACATCGTCACCTTCCGCCCCGACCTGAACGCTGAGCGTATCGATCAGTCCGCAGAGAGACTGGAGATCCCGAAGCTTCCCGCCGGAAGATTTGTGGATGCCGTTACCCAGGTCGTCAAGGCCAATGCCAATGTGGTTCCTCCTTATGGCAGCGGCGCAACCCTGTATGTGCGCCCTTATATGTTCGGTACCAATCCCGTCATCGGCGTGAAGCCCGCGGATGAGTATCAGTTCCGTATTTTCACCACCCCCGTGGGTCCTTACTTCAAGGGCGGCGTAAAGCCTCTGACCATCCGTGTCAGCGACTTCGACCGTGCGGCACCGCACGGCACCGGTAACATCAAGGCCGGCTTGAACTACGCCATGAGCCTGTATCCCATCGTCAATGCCCACAAGGAGGGCTTCGACGAGAACATGTACCTGGATCCCGGCACCCGTACCAAGGTGGAGGAGACCGGCGGCGCCAACTTCCTCTTTGTCACCAAGGACGGCAAGGTGGTCACTCCCAAGTCCGATTCCATTCTGCCCTCCATCACCCGCAGAAGTCTGGTGTATGTGGCGAAGGAGTACCTGGGACTGGAAGTGGAAGAGAGAGAAGTCCTCTTCTCCGAGGTCAAGGATTTCGCAGAGTGCGGCCTGTGCGGCACCGCAGCAGTCATCAGCCCCGTCGGCAAGGTGGTGGATCACGGCAATGAGATCTGCTTCCCCAGCGGCATGACCGAGATGGGCCCTGTGACGAAAAAACTTTACGATACCCTCACCGGCATTCAGATGGGCCGGATCGAGGCTCCCAAAGGTTGGATTCATGTTATTGAGTAATTTGCATCGCATTTGCAAAAAACTTACCGCAGCTGTCATGGCGCTGGCTTTGGCCGGCGCCTTTCTGACGGGCTGCGGTTTTTTGCAGGATAAAAATACGACGGTGGTTCTGACCTCCGGATTCGGTGAGCAGGACGTCTTTACCGTCGGCGACAAAGTCTGTACCCTTCCCGAACTCATGGTCTATCTCGTGAACATCCGCAATCAGTATGAGGAGGTTTACGGCGAGGAGATCTGGGATGCGTCCCTGGACGGAGTGACCCTGGAGGAAAATGTCCGGGAGATCGTCCTGGCCCGTATCGCCCAGGTGAAGACCATGGCCCTCATGGCCCAGACCTATGAGGTGACCCTCACCGACAAGGAAATGAAACGGGTCCGGGAGGCTGCCCAGGAATACTATGACAGCCTGTCGTCAAAAGAGATCGAGCTCCTGGGCGTAACGCCGGAGCTGCTGGAAAACATGTACGCCGAGTACGCGCTGGAAAACAAGGTCTACATGGAAATGATCTCCGATATCAATCCCGAGATCAGCGATGACGAGGCCCGTTTTGTGAAGCTCCAGTACATCTATTTCACCACCGTGTTCCGGGATGCCGGCGGCAATGTGAACTCCTATGACGATCAGATGAAGCAGAAGATCTACCGGCAGGCTGTGGAAGTCCGCAGCATGGCGCTGGACGGAAACGACTTTGCGCAGCTCGCGGCTACCTACAGTGATGAGGACACCTACTCTGTTTCCGTCGGGAACGGAAGCCTGGATCCCGTGCTGAACGAGGTGGCTTTCTCCATGGAGACGGACGAGATCAGTTCCGTGCTGGAAACGGAGAACGGATACTACATCCTGCGCTGCGTCAGTACCCTGGACCGGGAGGAGACGGATGCCAACAAGCTGGCCATCGTGGAGCAGCGGCGGCAGGAGGCCTTCGAGTCGGAGTACGATACCTTTGTGGAAGGCGTTATCCGAAACCTGAACACGCCCCTTTGGGAATCCGTGGAAGCGCCGGAGGACGATGCCCTCACCACCTCCGATTTCTTCCGTGTTTATGACAGCCATTTTCAAGGCGTGTTTGACCCGAAATAAGAAAAGCACAGACCCCCGGGCGGAAACGAACGCCTCCCGGGGGCGTTTTTTTTAGCCAAAAATTAATCTCTTTCGAAGCGTTATTTACTGTAGCAAATAGGGGTTTTTAATGATAAAATAATCACGTGTCTGCCGGGGAACGGCGGACGAAATAGAAATCATGCCGGCGAAACGCCGGTAAATAGAAAATGGGGGTATTTTTCATGAAGTACGGACATTTTGATCTGGCTGCGAAAGAGTACGTCATCACCAGACCGGACACACCCGCACCCTGGAGCAACTATCTCGGATCTCCCGCTTACGGTGCCATCATCACCAACAACGGCGGTGGCTACAGCTTCGTTAAGAGCGGCGCCAACGGACGTATCGCGAGATATCGTTTCAACTCTTCCATGGCACTTCCCGGAAGATACATCTATTTGAGAGACAATGACAGTGCAGATTACTGGACCGCTACCTGGCAGCCCGTAGGCAAGCCTCTGGATTCCTTTGAGAATGTGGTTCGCCACGGCACCGGCTACACCGTAGTGACTTCCAAGTACAGCTCTATCACCTCCGAGGTGACCTATTATGTTCCCATGGGCGCTACCTATGAGGTATGGTCCGCAAAGGTGACCAACGATGGAACTGCACCCCGGAAGCTGTCTTCCTTCGGCTTCATCGAGTTTACCAACGAGGACAATTATCAGCAGGATCAGGTGAACCTGCAGTACACCCTGTTCATCACCCGCACCTCCTTCGAGGGCAACAAGATCCTGCAGCATATCAACGAGAACTCCGGCAAGGATGAGACCGGCTCCAACCACAAGGAGCGTTTCTTCGGTCTGGCAAAGGCCAAGGTGGATGCTTCCGCCGGCAGCCTGGAAGCCTTCATCGGACCTTATCGCACCTACTCCAATCCCATCTCCGTGGAGCAGGGCAAGTGCGACGGCACCATGAACTACAACTCCAACTCCTGCGGCGCTCTGCAGACCGATTTCGTTCTGCAGCCCGGCGAGACCAAGGAGCTGATCTATGTCTTTGGTGAGAAGAACAACGCCGAGGCAAACGAGATCCTGGCAAAGTACGAGAAGGACGGCGCTGTGGATGCCGAGGTCCAGGCGCTGAAGGACTACTGGCACTCCGAGCTGGAGCACTTCTCCGTACAGACTCCTTCCGAGGAGTTCAACAACATGATCAACGTGTGGAACGCTTACCAGTGCTTCATCACCTTTACCTGGTCCAGAGCAGCTTCCCTCATCTACTGCGGAGAGCGCAACGGCTACGGTTATCGTGACACCGTTCAGGATATCCAGGGTATCATCCATCTGGATCCCGAAATGGCACTGGAGAAGATCCGCTTCATGATCTCCGCACAGGTGGACAACGGCGCCGGACTTCCTCTGGTGAAGTTTGACCACAATGCGGGCCACGAGAATACTCCCGACGATCCTTCCTACGTGAAGGAGACCGGACATCCTTCCTATCGTGCGGATGATGCCCTGTGGCTCTTCCCCACCGTTTACAAGTACATCGCAGAGAGCGGCAATATCGCATTCCTGGATGAGAAGATCGTCTACGCAAACGGCGGCGAGGATACGGTTTACGACCATCTGAAGAAAGCCATCGAGTTCTCCATGACCCACCTGGGAGATCACAATATGCCCGCAGGTCTGCATGCAGACTGGAACGACTGCCTGCGCATGGGTGCAAAGGGAGAGTCCACCTTCGTGGCATTCCAGCTCTACTATGCATTCAATATGATGCTGGAGATCGCAGGAGATCGCGGTGATGACAGCTATGTCGCTTATCTGAACGATGTGAAGGCTAAGCTTTCCGAGTCCCTGGAGAAGTGCTGGGACGAGGATCGTTTCATCCGCGGTATCCGCGACAACGGCGTGATCGTCGGTGCTAAGAAGGATCCCGAGGCAAATATGTGGCTGAATCCTCAGAGCTGGTCCGTCATTTCCGGCTTTGCTTCCGAGGAGCAGGGTGACAAGGCACTGGAGAGCGTTCACGAGATCCTGAACACTCCTTACGGTGCAAAGCTCCTGGAGCCTCCTTATGTGGAGCACTATTTCGACGGCGCATTGATGCACATCTTCAATCCCGATACCAAGGAGAACGGCGGTATCTTCTCCCAGTCTCAGGGCTGGCTGATCCTGGCAGAGGCTCTTAAAGGTCACGGCGATCGTGCCTTCGAGTACTTCTCCGAGACCGCTCCCGCTTCCATGAACGACAAGGCGGAGATCCGTGTGATCGAGCCCTACGTTCACGGACAGTTCGTTGAGTCCAGGCGTTCTCCTTATGCAGGTCGTGCACATGTGCATTGGCTCACCGGTACCGCATCCACCGTTATGGTGGGCTGCATCGAGGGTATCTGCGGTATGAGACCCAATGCCAAGGGCCTGGTGATCAATCCTGCCGTACCCGCTGCATGGGATTCCTTCACCATGGAGAAGGATTTCCGCGGAACGCACCTGTCCATCGTGGTGAACAACCCCGCACACACCGGCTCCGGCGTTAAGTCCGTTACCCTGAACGGCGAGAAGCTGGATGGCAACCTGATCCCTGCAGACAAGCTGCAGAAGGAGAACAAGGTTGTGGTAGAGCTGGGCTGATCTTCATCCCAACATCCATAAGCAAAGAAAAACCTGCAGGTCCTAAGGCCTGCAGGTTTTGTTATGCACCAAACTGTGTTATCCCGGGTTCCGCTTTGCGGGGAAGTGCTCAATAGGCAAAAGTAAAATCCGCACCTTCCAATGTCTCATTTCCCGTCAGCAGTACGCATTGTTCTCTGCTGCGGACAGCCTTGATGTAGTCCTGTGGAGATTCCAGTCTGTGGGAAAATCCCATACCGCCGAAGAGGAGTCTGGTGATATGAATATCGGATCCGGCAGTCCGGGGGAGATGGTTTTCTTCGGAGTAGGCATGGGCCTTTACATCGAATTCCGGATCGTTGTGAGACTGGCTTCGGACGGATACGTGGGTGGCATTTACCGTCTCCGCCGCATCCTCCCACTGGGGGAAGAGCCGGATGGCGGGGATGTAGGATTCCTCACGATAGGGGTGGCAATGGACCACCATACCGCCGCCCTGATGCACCAGACGGTACTGCTCCTGGATGGTGCAGTCACGGATCTCGGGATGATTTAAGAGCCACTCCTTATCCAGCCCGTAGATCAAAAACTCCGTCGCCTTGTAGCAGGACTCCCAGCCGAAAAATACCTGGAGTCCGATCCGGTCTCCTTCGGCCTTCGCCTCTTCATAGCCGCTGCAAAAGCCTTCCACCCATTCACTCCAGGGAAGAGAGCGGTCGATGCGGGTGTTGCCGTAATAGAAATGATCCGTCACAAAGATCCCGGTGTAGCCGGCTTCCTTGCAGGCTCTGGCCATTTCTTTGCCGGGGCTTTTGCCACAGGCGCTGGCCTCGGATGTGTGTAAATGGGTTTCGTAGACATAAGGGTACTCCGGATGGATCCGGAGCTTGATGGTTTCTTCCATGAGAAACCCTCCTTTGCTTGAACTTTCAACCACTTCATTATAGCAAATCGTTTCCCGGTTTCAAGGGCGCGGGATGCCAAAAAGCGGGCAATTATTGATAAAAATTTGCTGGAAATATCCTGCCGGTTTCGGTAGGGTATAAATGTAGAGAAGTGCTTTTTTGGGGTATTTCAAAAAGGAGGTATCTATGAGTATCGATCTGAGTAAAATGCCGAAGCTGGGGTTCGGCCTGATGCGCCTGCCGGAGCAGGACGGTGTCATCGATATGGAGCAGGTCTGTTCCATGGTGGACCATTACATGGAGATGGATTTCCACTATTTTGACACGGCTTATGTTTATCACGGAGGTAAGTCTGAGGTGGCTGCAAGAGAGGCTCTGGTGAAGCGGTATCCCAGGGACAGCTACATGATCGCGACGAAGCTTCCTGCCTGGGAACTGAAGCAGGAGAGCGATATCGAGCGGGTCTTCGCGGAGCAGCTGGAGCGGGCCGGCGTGGATTATTTTGATTATTATCTGCTCCATTCCATTGAGGATGGGCACAATTATGACACCTATGTCAAATATGACTGTTTTTCCTGGGGTATAAAGAAGAAAGAAGAGGGGAAGATCCGTCATTTCGGATTTTCCTTCCACGGAACGCCTGAGCTGCTGGAGACCATCCTGGATGCCCATCCGGAAGTGGAATTCGTTCAGATCCAGCTCAATTACCTGGACCGCACCAATCCCGTGGTCCAGTCTGAGAAGCTTTACAACATCCTGCATGAGCGGAACATTCCCATCATTGTCATGGAGCCTGTCAGAGGCGGCATGTTGGCGGATCTGGGAGAGGAGTTTAACAGCCGTTTCAAGGCAGCCCGTCCCGATGCTTCCGTAGCATCCTGGGCGCTGCGTTATGTGGCATCCCTTCCCGGGGTAATGACGGTGCTTTCCGGCATGTCCAATATGGAACAGGTAGATGACAATATCGCTACTTTCACCGATTTCGAACCCGTGACCGATGAGGAGATGGCCATCATCGATGCGGTGACGAACGATTTCCTGAGCATCCCGCAGATTGGCTGTACCGCCTGCAGATACTGCACTCCCGGATGTCCCATGAAGATCAGCATCCCGGATGTGTTCCGCACCATCAATACCCTGCGGCGGTATCCCGGAGACTGGCGGTCGAAGAATTTCTACAACGGTCTGGTAAGTCGCTCCGGCAGAGCATCCGCCTGTGTGGCCTGCGGCCAGTGCGAGAGAGTCTGCCCGCAGCATCTGCCCATCATCGACCTCCTGAAGGAAGCGTCGGAGATCCTGGATCAAAACTGAACAGAGTAAGATGAACAAAACGAAAACCGGCTCGGATCAATGATATGATCCGAACCGGTTTTTTCTTTCCCGTTTATCGGTAGAGCTTCCTGTAATCTCTGGGGGCGTATCCCGTGATATCGTGAAAAGCCTTGTTGAAGGCCGTGGTGGACTGGAAGCCCGACGCAAAGGCACATTCCGTGATGGTCATATTTTCGTCCAGCAGCAGTGCCGCCGCTTTTTTCACCCGGATCCCGGAAAGGTAGGCGGGGAAGGAGATGTGCATGTACTGTTTGAAGAGCTTGGAAAAATAGAAGGTGCTTAGGCCCACCTTTTCCGCAACGTCTGCCTGGGTCAGGTTCTCGGCGTAATTCTCCGTGATGTAGGTGCAGGCGGAATGGATGTAGCGCTGTCCCGTGCCGGCGGACTGGGTAAAGATGGGATCATCCTTGCGCTCTGCGATCACATGATTACCGAGGGCCAGCAGGATCTGATAGATGCTGAGTTTGCAGCCGGTCTCCGCCAGAGGATCCGCGGATCCGTGAATGTCCCGGATCTCGTAGATCTTGTCTGCGATGAGCTTTGTAAGTCCCGGGTCCGCTTTAGCGGAGAGATGATGGCAGTCGAACAAAAATGAGGAAAGGGACACCAGGTCCAGGTTGTTCTCCATGATGGAAGCGGCAAACTGAATAAAGACGGCGCCTTCCCGGGGAACCCGGACCGTCTCGTGGACCTGCTGGGGCCATACCAGCAGAATGTCTCCCGCTTTCAGCTCGTAGAGCACGTTGCCGATGCGATATCTGCAGCCGTCTTTCAGCGCCAGGGTAAACTCCGCCGCGTTGTGCCAGTGGGGCGGAAATGTCTCCGGCGTCTGGGAATCCGTAAAGGAAACGGAGGAAACGGCATCAAATGGAATTTGTTCCTTGTTGATGGTATTCATACCTTCATCATAGCAAAAATCGGGCAAAACACAACAATAATATGATTCCATTTAGGGTACCTCCGCCCTAAAATGACAGTCGTAAACAAAGTAAACATAACTTGTTGCGGAGTCGCCGCAGCCGCCGGAGCAGAACGCCCGGCACGGAGGAAATATGAGCAATGTAAAAAGTCGCGAGACGGATTTTACCAAGGGTAGTCCGCTCAAGTTGATCTTATCCTTTTACTGGCCGCTGCTTTTGACCAGTATGCTTCAGCAGTTTTACAATTTTGCGGATACCTGGATCGTGGGCAAGGGTCTCGGAGACAATGCCCTGGCTGCCGTGGGGAATATGGGTTCCCTCTTTTTCCTGATCGTGGGATTTTCCTTCGGACTGGCCAATGGGTTCGGCGTGCTGGTGGCCCAGGCTTACGGTGCCGGCAATATGCCGAGACTCCGTTCCACCATCGCAGCCATCATTGAGATCGGAACCTTCCTGGCTATCCTGCTTTCCGCATTCAGTGTCACTTTCCTGCCCCAGGCTCTGCGCCTGCTGCAGACCGATGAGCTGATCTTCGCGGACAGCCTCCGCTACGGCCACATCATCTTCGGCGGACTGGTGACCAATATTTGTTACAATATCGCAGCTTCCGTGCTGCGGGCACTGGGAGACAGCAAGACCCCGCTGCGGGCCATCATCATCTCCTCAGTGGTCAATATTTCGCTGAACTGCTTCTTTATCTTTATGATGCACACCGGTGTGGAGGGCGTGGCCATCGCTACCGTGGTTTCCCAGGTGGTCTCCTCCGTCATCTGTCTGGACAGGCTCAGAAGGATCCCCTTCATCCGCCTTTCCCTGGCAGACTTCAAGGACAATTCTTCCATCCGGCTGGGCCTTCTGAAGAACGGCCTTCCCATGGCGTTTATGAATTCCGTTACGGCCATCGGCTGCATGGTGGTCCAGTACTTTGTCAACGGATACGGCGTCGTTTACACGGCGGCCTACGCAGCGTGCAGCAAATATCTCAATCTGTTCATGAATCCCGCGTCAACAGCCGGGAATGCCATGTCGGCATATACGAGCCAGAACTACGGGGCAGGAGAATATCGGAGGATCCGCGACGGGCTGTTCGTCTGTCTGGGCATCGCGGGTACTTCTTACCTGATCCTGGGCACCGCGATGGTGCTGTTCCCTGACCGCCTTGCGGGGGTACTACTTAGCGGCAGGGAACAGATCGCTCTGGTTTGTGAGTTTCTGCCCAGATGCGGGATCATGATGTTTTGCGTTGACGCTCTTTTTGTGGTACGAAACGGCGTCCAGGGAATGGGGAAGCCCATGCTTCCCATGCTTTCCGGGGTATTGGAGATGTTCCTCAGGATCTTTGCGATTTCCTTCCTGATGGGACGTCTCGGATTCCGGGCGACGGCTTATGCCGAGATCGCAGCCTGGATCGGCGCTCTGCTGGTCAACGCATATGCATTCCATGTGGCCCTGGGGCCCCTGCTTTCCGATCATGTCGGAAAAAAGTACTTTTGCTTTCCTCTGCAGCACCGTCGTGCTTAAGGCCGGCGCGGCGGTGCGCTCCCTACATATAGCGAATTTGAGTTTTTCCTTGTTCATTATCCTTGAAAAATTCCGGCCTTTCCTGTGTTGTTAGCACTCATTTCGAATGAGTGCTAATTTTTTCTTGACTTTCTTTATCCTCAGTCATAAACTTAAATCTGTTGAAAGAAAGCAGGCCGCATTTACGGGCCGAAAGGAAGGTAACAATATGGGAAAACAGGGAAATTTGTCCATCGACAGTGAAAACATTTTTCCGATCATCAAAAAGTGGTTGTATTCCGACCATGACATTTTCTACAGAGAGCTGATCTCCAACGGTTGTGATGCCGTTACGAAGTTAAAGAAGCTGGATATGATGGGAGAGTATAGCCTCCCCGACGGATTCTCCGGCCGCATTGATGTGGTGGTGGATCCCGCTGCGAAGACCATTCAGATCTCTGATAACGGTCTGGGCATGACTGCGGACGAGGTGGAGGAGTACATCACCAAGATCGCATTTTCCGGCGCTACGGATTTCATTGAGAAGTATAAGGATAAGTCCAATTCCGACCAGATCATCGGTCATTTCGGACTGGGCTTCTACTCCGCATTCATGGTGGCGGATGAGGTTTCCATCGATACCTTAAGCTATAAGGACGGCGCCAAGGCAGTGCACTGGACCTGCGACGGCGGCACCACCTATTCCATGGAGGACGGCGACAGGACCGAGGTGGGTACCACCATCACCCTTTCCGTGAACGAGGACTGCCTGGAGTTCTGCAACGAGTATAAGGCTCGTGAGGTAGTGAAGAAGTACTGTTCCTTCATGCCCACCGAGATCTATCTGACCAAGAAGGACACCGACGAGACCCAGATCATCAAGCCCGAAGAACTGGCAGAGGGCGATGTGATCGTGGAGGAGATCCATCCCACTACTCAGACCAAGGAAGACGGCACCACTGAGACTGTGGGCGAGGAGAAGCTGAAGATCAAGAAGCGCCCCGAGCTCATGAACGAGATCCATCCTCTGTGGACCAAGTCTCCCTCCGAGTGCACCAGGGAAGAGTATCTGGCCTTCTACCGCAAGGTCTTCCAGGATTACAAGGAGCCCCTGTTCTGGATCCACCTGAACATGGATTATCCCTTCAACCTGAAGGGTATCCTCTACTTCCCGAAGATCAACATGGAGTACGAGTCCATCGAGGGCACCATCAAGCTTTACAACAATCAGGTCTTCATTGCAGACAACATCAAGGAAGTTATCCCCGAGTTTCTGCTGCTGCTGAAGGGCGTTATCGACTGCCCTGACCTGCCTCTGAACGTGTCCCGTTCCGCACTGCAAAATGACGGATTTGTCACAAAAATCTCCGAGTACATCACGAAGAAGGTGGCAGACAAGCTCTCCGGCATGTGCAAGACCGAGAAGGAAGAGTACGAGAAGTACTGGGATGACATCGCTCCCTTCATCAAGTACGGTTATCTCCGTGATGAGAAGTTCGCGGAGAAGATGAACGACTACATCCTCTTCAAGAATCTGGACGGCAAGTATCTGACCCTGCCCGAGTGCCTGGAGACCAAGCCCATCGATACCGAGGAGGAAGGCACCGAGAAGGCCGTGGATGAGAACGGCAACGAGGTGGAAGCCGAGGTAGTGGACGAAGGCGGCACCGGCAAGGACGAAGGAGATGACACCGAAGAGGAGAAGAAGGAGAAGACCGTCTACTACGTTACCGACGAGCAGCAGCAGAGCCAGTACATTGCAATGTTCCGTCAGGCGAAGATGGACGCCGTCATCCTGAACCACAATATCGATCAGCCCTTCGTGCAGCGCCTGGAGGGTAAGAACGAGGGTGTGAGATTCCTGCGCATCGATGCGGATGTCACCGACTCCATGAAGAGCAAGACCTCCAAGAAGGTGCAGGAGGAACTGGAAGGCCAGGCCGGCATCGTGAAGGAGATCATGAAGAAGGTCCTGAAGAAGGAGCAGCTGGAGGTGAAGGTCGAGAAGCTGAAGAACAAGAAGATCGCCTCCATCCTCACCCTTTCCGAGGAAACCCGCAGAATGCAGGACATGATGAAGATGTACGCGGCTCAGGGCATGGATCTGGGTGCTTTCGGCAGCGAGGGCGAGACCCTGATCCTCAATGCAAATCATCCTCTGGTGCAGTATGTGGTGGAGCATCAGGATTCCGAGCACACCCGCATGATCTGCGAGCAGCTCTACGACCTGGCAAAGCTCCAGCAGGCACCCCTGTCTCCGGAGGATATGACCAAGTTCATCATCCGCTCCAACGACCTGATGCTGCTTCTGGCGAAGGACTGAGATTGTTCAGTTGATTTGGAAATGAATAGATAAAAATGATAGAAAGCCTTACTGCCTCTGTTATTTGGAGCGGTAAGGCTTTCTTCTTGTATGTGAGAGGCTGACGGAAATACAGAGTAAGCTTAAATCTTCCGGATCATCTGAACCATTGGAATGTCATTGTCAGGAATCCTGTCAATTTCTTTGAAAGAATGATCTTTGTAGAACTTCAGTAATTTCTCTTCATTGTGGCACTCAATCATCATATACCGACCACCGACTGCTTCCGATGCGGAAGCAATAATATCAAACGCAATGCCGAGAAGGGTGCTGCCGGAAATGGGATTGTTTTTCACATCTGTGTTTTTGGAAAGTTGTCCGATGAGATAGCAGGGAAAATCGTTGATTACTTGGCCATGAATTTTGGCGTTGAAACCGTCCAGTTCTTTGCGCATCCTGATGGATACCGTATCTGGGACGGAAAGAATTTTCAGAGCTAGAGAAACATATCCGTAAATCAGGGGATTCGAGGTGCCGTTCTTTAGATCATCTTCATCAAAAATCAGGTAAGTCCTTGCCTTTGAAAGACTTTCAAACTCCACCGCTCGATGGCGAAGAAAGTGTTCAATGTCCGGATCCGGTGAACAAGAAAAGGAGGACAGCAACTGTGATAGAGCGTTGTTGTCCTCCAAACTGTCTATCAATGCTTTGAGTGGGATAACCACTGTTTTAATAGGTCTTCACTCCTTTCTCTTTCTGTAGTTCCGTAAGGATGTTCCGACAACGGTTTCTTCGGTGTTTCGGAATTCATCACTTCAGCCAGCCTCTCGAGGGCATCCGGGCTGGTAATCTCAATTTTTCTTTCAAAAGTGCTTGTAGCCATGATGTTCCTCCTTTCTGTGGCTGTGTATCACCTTCATATCCATTATACTGAAAAGCCGAAAAAATAGCAAAATCTATCTGGTATAAGTGGGAAAACCGGAATTGCATCATTTTGGGAATGCTTCGGCGATCTGTCGAATGGATAGTGCAGATAATACAAAAACACCAGGTGACTTTACGAATGAGAGGATATTAGCACAAATGTTGACGCTCTGCAAGATGGTACTTCTCAAATTCAAGATTTATATAATTATATATTTGGTGTATAATATATCTAAATATTTCTTTGGAGGACTTGACTAAAGTGATGGAAAGGACTAGCCTTAAGCAAGCAAGCAAGCAAGCAAGCAAGCAAGCAAGCAAGCAAGCAAGCAAGCAAGCAAGCAAGTGTTAGTGTAACCTTTTTCACTTATATATCTATGATTATGGATGATAGGCCGCCGTGCGCGAGAATTGACTATTCTTGCCGCCGGAGGCTTTTTTGTGTGCAAAAAAACGTGGTGTAAAAGCTAAACTACAGAAATGATCTCTTTGAGTAGTAGAGTATGGGGCAGAGATGGAGGTGAACCGATGAGCTATTTGGTAGAGTATCTGTGCCTCAGCCATGTTGGAAAATGCAGGTCTGTCAATCAGGACAATTATATATGCGAAGGAAGAATCTATAATCCTGAATTTGATATATCTTCAGAGGCTGATCGACCGGGTTTTGATTCCTGTAACGGAATGATTTCCGGATGTGTTCCCTTAGGAGGCGAAACACAGATTTTTGGTGTTTTTGACGGAATGGGAGGGGAGGAACAGGGAGAGATAGCAGCATTGCTTGCAGTGAAGAGTGTTGCATCAGCCTGTAAGAAAAAGAAAAAAACTCTTCCTTTGCTTGAGTATCTTGCTATTTCTTCTAATCAGAGCATTTATGAATACGCACAAAAGAACGGCTTAGCATCTATAGGAACAACAGCGGTTCTCTTAGGCTTTGGGAAAAAAGATATCGGGATCTTAAATCTGGGCGATTCTAAAGCATTTCAATTTTCAAATGATAAATTGCTTCAGATTTCTGTTGATCACATTTCACCGGCGCCTTATGGTGTAAAGCCACCGCTGACGCAATATTTGGGATATCCACGTTCGGGGAATAGTCCGGAACCGTATATTGCGAAAAAACGAATTGTTGATGGAGATATTTATTTATTGTGCTCTGACGGATTAACGGATATGGTCCCTGTGGAATTGATGGAGAGTGTTATAGGGGAGCTTCCTTTTGAAACTGCGGGCCATCGCTTGATGGAGTATGCATTGGAAAAAGGGGGCAGAGATAATATTACGCTCATTTTGTGCCGTGTTTTTTGTAATGGTAAGAGAATGAAAAGAAAGTAAAGGTGCGTAATATACCGGAGGTTGGGGATGGATATGAACGAGAAGATTAAGACCGTATGGCCTGAGTGGGAGATTGTCAGACTGATTGGGAAAGGATCATTCGGTGAAGTATACGAAGCGGTTAGATCTGACCATCAGGTAGAGAGCAAAGCTGCTATAAAAGTAATTCACATTCCGCAAGCAGATTCCGAACTGGATACGCTTCGCATGGAAGGAATGTCTGATCAGGAATCAAAAACGGTTTTGGAAGGACAGGTGACGGATTTTGTTAATGAAATCCAATTGATGGAAACCTTCAAAGGCACTCAGAATATTGTAAGTGTCGAAGATTATAAGGTGATTGAAAAATCTGAAGGAATCGGTTGGGAAATCTATATCCGAATGGAGTTGCTCACTCCACTTGCCAAATTCGTATCTGACAAGAATCTGTCTACAGACGAAGTGGTAAAAATGGGTACTGATCTATGCAGTGCATTGGAGATCTGTGCTCAAAAAGGCGTGATCCATAGAGATATTAAGCCTGAGAATATCTTTGTTAATTCCTTTGGAGACTACAAACTGGGAGATTTTGGGATCGCCAGGAGTATGGAGAACTTTTCCGGCAGTTTGTCGATGAAGGGAACATACAACTACATGGCACCGGAGGTTGAGCGCAGTAAGGAATACGATGCAACAGTAGACATTTATTCGCTGGGATTGGTGCTGTATTTCTTTTTAAACAAAAAGCGTCTTCCGTTTCTTGATCCCGGGAAACAGATTCTTACGCCCCAAGAGCGGAGCGAAGCTTTGCGCAAACGGTTGGATGGAGAATTATTACCGCTGCCTTGTGAAGCTCCTTCCATGTTGGCAAGTGTTATTCTTACGGCATGCCATCCTGATCCGAAAAAAAGATTCAGTAATCCGACGGCGTTCAAGAATGCTCTGATTAATACTCTGGTTGATTCGGACAAGGCTCAGCTTATCCGTGAGAATGAATTATCTCAGAGAACGAAAACCGCTACATCTAAGCCTCAAGCGAAAACGTCATCTTCTGAAAAGAAAAGTGATAAGAAAAAGCACGGAAAGGCTGTGGTATTATGCGGTCTTGCTGTGATGACAGGCTTTGCGGTTTTCTTCGGAGTAAGATATCAGGATCAAATTACCGGTAAACTACCATTCCTGAAATCGGGTGATGCGTTGCAGGAAGTGACTGCAGTCGATAGTTCTGATGAATCAGAACCCGGTTTTGTTTCGGAAGAAGTAATGGAAGAGGATAACTCTGATGAAATCTCTGAGGTAATCGATTCAGCGGAGTTATTAGCAGAAAACGGAGATTATTCTGCTGCTTCCTCGGAAATTGAAAATGCTCTTTTGGAATACCCTGATTCGGAGATATTGAAACAGAAACTGGAAGAATACCAACTTGCTTATAAGAACCAGGTCTGTTCCAAGAAATTGGCAGATGCGGATATTTATGCCAAAGCAGGGGATTATTCATCGGCAATCTTGATTTTGCGGAAAGCATCCGAGCAGCCGGGTTTTGAAAACAGTTATACCTCTGTTATAGGCGGTTACGAAGAATCTTATCGAATTTCTGTGCTTGATTTGGCCAATCAGTTAAAAGATGAGGAAGACTATCTTAAAGCAATTGATAAGTTAGATGCCGGATTGGAAATCATTTCGGATGATCCGGAAATGACTGTTCTGCGGGGACAATGTGAAGCGTTATATGCGATTAATGTTGTTGCCAGGGCGGATGCATTGTTGGATGAAAAGGATTACGAAGGGGCAAGTTCGATATTGGATGAGGCATTAGCCTTATTCCCGGGAAATGAGGTTTTGATAGATAAGGCGAATAAAGTAGAAGAAAGCAGACCTAAGTATTTGCTGGA